>Ga0116191_1000749_pt1 | contig 27888 bp, 13 predicted proteins | sample AD_UKC111_MetaG_FD_89897 | JGI IMG/M metagenome (GOLD analysis project Ga0116191, IMG submission 89897) | Active sludge microbial communities of municipal wastewater-treating anaerobic digesters from Hong Kong - AD_UKC111_MetaG | ecosystem: Engineered > Bioreactor > Anaerobic > Digestate... | reverse complement strand
TGTCAAAAACTCGCTGAGGTAAGAATTCTACAATCTGAGCATACACGAATTTGCCTTTGTTCATTGTTCCTTCATAATAAAAAGAACAAAAATAAAAATTCAAATCGTCACGCCGAAAAAAGTACTGTAAAGTATAGTATATCAATAATTTCAAAGAACATTTTCTAATTTTTAGTGGACACTAACGATAATATCATTTATCTTTATTTAAATATCATAAATTACAGCCCCAGAATGTAGCCAATCTTCTACTTTTGTAAAGAATTAATAAAATTTAAGCCACATTTTTTAATTTCTAAACCCATAAAACGTGTAAACTATGCCAAGCAGTTAATTAACCTAAGAATGAAAATTAGCAATGATTCTGTTTTTTAAAACCTTAAAAAAGTAAGTTTTTGTCATCAATAATCTAAAAAAAAGAAAGAATGAAAAAGACAATTCCAGTAAATATTGGGAGAAGGCTCATGTTCTTTTTTTTGTGTTTGTATTCTTTCGGAATATTCGCACAGAACGTCGATGTTACAGGTTATGTAACCGATGCAAAGAATGAGCCTCTCATCGGGGTAACCTTGAAAGTTATCGGCGAAAGCGAGAAAGGAACGGTAACTGATTTCGACGGGAAATTTATCCTTACGAATGTTCCGTCAAACGCAAAGATCGAAGTATCTTATGTAGGCATGCAGAAGCAGGTGATCGAGCTCAAGGGTAGAAAAACGATAAATATCGTCATGAGCGAAGATACCGAGCTTCTGGATGAAGTTGTAGTTGTTGCTTACGGTGTACAGAAGAAAGTTTCCGTAACAGGTGCAATTTCCACCGTCAGCACAAAGGATTTAAGGGTCTCCACTTCTCCCAGCCTTGCAAACGCACTTGCTGGCCGTATCGCCGGTCTTACCTCAATGCAACGTGTTGGAGGACAACCGGGGGTGGACGATGCCACAATGTACCTACGCGGGGCAAGTACCACAAACGGCACCAACCCGTTGATTCTGATTGACGGAGTTCCCCGCGACAATATCCGTACACTTGACATCAATGAGGTAGAATCTATCTCGGTATTGAAGGATGCATCTGCTACAGCCGTATTTGGAGTCCGTGGTGCCAATGGTGTCCTGATCATTACTACCAAACGTGGATCGGAAGGGAAACCGGAACTTTCGGTAAATGTCACACAAAGTTATTCGAAACTTACCCGTGAACCTGATATGCCAGGATCTGTAGAGTATATGAACCTTCGTAATGAGGCGATGGCGAACGACGGATTGGAACCGGCTTTCACCCCCGACATCATTGCCAAGTTCGAAAATCCGTTGGCAGGACTCGATCCGAATGATCCCGACTATGAATCGAAAGCTGCTATCAGAAAATGGATGTATCCGAATAACAACTGGTACCGGATGCTGATCAAGCGTTGGTCACCGCAAACCACCGTCAATGCCAACATGAGCGGTGGAACGGATAAGATCTCCTACTTCATGAATGTGGGCTACCTCCACCAGGGCGGAAACATGAACACCCTCTCCAAGGATATCCTGAAGTATGATCCCTCCTTTAAGCTGGATCGCTACAGTTTCCGCTCCAACATAGACTACAAGGTGACCAAATGGATGAAAGCCTACCTTAACCTGGGTAGCTATATCGAAAAGGTAAATATGCCCAACCCGGGTGTAATGTATGGAGGTGACCGCAACTGGCTGGTACGCGACATGCTATACCAGGCACAGACCATCCTTCCCATCTCGCCGGGTCCGTCTACAATTGAGGGATTCGGCGTTCCAGCCAACCTCCCGCTCGACCCGACCTATCTGAATGTGGGACACTATGCCGACCGCTCGCCGGTGATGATCATGAACTGGTATGGTTACAACCTCGATACCCGTTCGAACCTCAACTCCTCTTTTGGTCTGGATTTCGACTTGGGAGGTATTACCAAGGGCCTCGCATTGAAAGGTATGATCTCCTACGACGCCTATGGCAACAACATGACCCGTGGAAACATGTTTCAAACCGACTACCAAGCTTTTGTTGACCCGAAAACGGATGAACTCACCTTCTCGGTTCACGAGTTGAAACAGGATAACTTCTACATGTCTTATGCCGAAGGATCACGATACAATGTCAACCTGCAGGGACAACTTCTCTACAACCGCACCTTTGGAGATCACACCGTTGGCGGTATGTTGAGAACAGAACGTGATTACTGGGATTCGGGCGGCAGCGAGATCCCCTTCAACGTGTTGGGTTTCTCCGGACGCGCTACTTACGACTATGCATCCCGCTATTTTGCCGAGGTCAACTTCGGTTATAACGGTTCCGAGCAGTTCTCACCGGAAAAACGTTTCGGGTTCTTCCCATCGGCTGCAGTCGGCTGGGCTGTTTCAAACGAATCCTTCCTTCAGGACAACCCGACCCTCACCTTCCTGAAGCTTCGTGCCTCCTACGGAAAGGTAGGTAATGACAAGATGGGTGGAGCGCGCTTCCTATACCTGGATGATATTACCATGGGAGACGGTTTCTCTGGAAGCCTTGCAGCCGGCAAGGGTGTAAACGAGGGGTTACTGGGTAACAAGATGCTGACCTGGGAAACGGCCGACAAGTACAACTTTGGTATCGACTTCTCCATCATGAAAGATATTACCGGTCAATTCGAACTCTTCCGTGAAGATCGTTCGGATATCCTTCTTTCCAGACAAAGTATCCCCGCATGGCAGGGAACACCGCTCAGCAATATTCCCAAGGTGAATATGGGCGAGATAACCAACAAAGGATATGAAATCGAGTTAGGATATAACAAACAGATCAACAACGACCTCTTCATCAATGTAAAGGGGCAACTCTCCTACAACCGGAACAAACGGATTGTGATGGACGAAGTTCCTCGTGACGAAACCTATGCGTACAGATACAGGTCAACTGGCTACCCGATCGGACAGAGCTGGGGTTACCTGATCGACTGGGATCAGGATGGCGGATACTGGACTGAAGAGACGTTGGCCAACCCCGACAGGGTAACTTACGACTTCGGAACCCCGGGGCCTGGGGACTTTGTTTACAAGGATCTCAACGGTGACGGCGTAGTCAATGATAAGGACCAGGCTCCCATCGGTGTGGGAAATATTCCGCAATACAGCTACGGTGCCTCCTTCTCGGCACAGTGGAAAGGATTTGACGCCTACATCTTCTTCCAGGGTCTGGCGAAGTTCAACTCTACCTACGCACAGCAGGGTACATATGAATATATCATCAGAGGAACCTACTTCCCCTACCATAAAACTGCATGGACACAAGAACGGTGGGAAAATGGCGAGAAAATCACCTATCCGGCACTTCACACAGGTGAATCGACCAACCACAAGGCTAACTCATTCTTTGTGTTTGACCGCGACCTCTTCCGCTTGAAGAACTTCGAGATCGGGTATACCTTGCCGAAAAACTCGCTCAAGAAACTTGGAGTTACCAATCTCAGGCTGTTCCTGAATGGACAGAATGTACTGACATGGTCTCCCAAATTCAGACCAGCTCACCTGGATCCTGAAAATGATGACTCGATCGGTTATCCGCAAACAAGCGTTTTCAGCTTCGGTACGAATATCAAGTTTTAAATTTGTTAACAAGATAAATTGGAGATATAATGATGAAGAATAACAAGATAATCAAAATCGGAGGTATGGCGCTTCTGCTATCGCTATTTCTCTTTTCATGCAGTGATGTGCTGGATCAGGCCCCCGATGGAAAAATATCGCTTGCCGATGTTTTTAATGATGATGAAAAGACAGCAGCATACCTTAACAGCTGTTACCTTTACATCCCTGCAGAGGGACATACCTACTTCTTCTGGATGCGCGGACCTGTAGACTGGAGTGACGAAGCGTGGGATACCGACGCCGAAGCCGAGTCGTGGATCACATCGGGTCTGCTCTATAATGGAAACGTATCGGCTGCGTCGCACTTCAATACCAGTTGGGCCGAAAACGGAAACGGCAACTACTGGGTGCGGATGTGGACAGGCATACGGAAATGTACTGTCTTCCTCGACAATATCGAGACCGCGAAAGTTAAGGACGAGAATAACCGTTCGAGATGGAAAGCGGAGGCTCACCTGTTACGGGCCTATTACTACATGTTCCTGCTCAAATTCTTCGGATGCCCGCTCCCGATTGAACGGACTGCATACTCCTACACCGATGATTTCTCCACCACTGAACGCAGCTCATACTACGATGTGGTGAAATTCATCATCGAAGACTGCGATGCGGCTCTTGCTAGCCCCCATCTCCCTTGGCGAATCACCTCTAATGCCGAAGGATACCGGTTTACAAAAGCTGTTGCTGAAGCAATCAAATCGAGAATGTCACTCTATGCGGCCAGCCCGCTTTACAACGATGGCCAGAACCATTGGGAAGAAGCTTACCAGATCAGCAAAAACGCACTGGAGAATTTAAAAAAGAACGGTTACGAACTGTACGACAAGGTCAACTTCCCATCGTGGAAAGACAACCCGGATGTTCATCTGCCCAACGATGCAGCCAAGCTGTTCAATGAATATTTCTGCAACAACATGGGCTTTGAAACCAATCCGACCGACAAAGAGACCATCTATCAGACCAGTGCCGGCCAGGACTGGATCAACACCGAGGGTATCGGTGCCGTAATGGGCTACAAATCGGGATCGTGCCCCTCACAGGAGATTGTGGACTGCTTTGAGACCGTTGACGGCCAGCCTATCCTTGATCTTGCCAAACCGTATGTAGATGAGGTGACACACCTGCAACCCAACTACAACCCGGCAAATACGCTGTATGATCCGCAGGATCCATATGCAAACAGGGATCCCCGCTTCTATGCATCGATCTATTATAACGGATCGAAACGGACCTGCTTCTGGATTTTCGATGAGACGTCAGAAAGCGTGGAGAATTACCCGGCTAATAAGGGATATCGCACCCGTATCATTGCCACCTGGGCAGGCGAACCCCAGACCGGCAGACATCCGACCACACGTAAAGCTACCCGTACGGGCTACTTCCTCCGCAAATTCCTGCATCCCAATTCAGGACAGGAAGTGGTTACTGCCGCACACGCCAAGGCCAAAGTGATGCGCCTGGGTGAGATCTACCTCAATCTGGCAGAAGCCGCTGCAGAGGCCAACCACCTGGAAGAGGCCTACGAAGCTGTAAATACAATCCGCCGCAGGGTTGACATGCCACCGCTTCCCGCCGGTCTTTCGAAAGAGCAACTGGTTCTCCGTATCCGCAACGAACGCAGGGTGGAGCTGGCTTTCGAGGCACACCGCTATTTTGATGTACGCCGCTGGCACAAGCCGGACGAGACACTCGAAACGACAGACCGCTGGATTACTGCAGCTTATGTGACCCGTAACTTGGATGGCTCTTATACCTACAATCGGGGCCCCGTCTCGAAGGAGCGCTTATGCTATCAAAATAAGTTTTTAAAATTCCCGATTCCGCTGAATGATGTCAATATCATGCTGGCACTCACCGGTGAAAACTGGCAAAATCCGGGTTGGTAACCATACTTATAAATTTTTAAATAGATCTATCTATGAATAATTATAATAAAAAAATTCTTTGGTCGTTCACCTGTTTACTGCTATGGGTCTTCTCGCTGAATGCCCAGGTAAGAGGGACGGTTAAAGATGGATATGGCCGTATCCTTCAAGGAGTCTTGATTGTCTCTGAGAATGAAAAGAACATTACCATTACAGACAAGAACGGAAATTACGACCTCACGGTCAACGACGAGAGCGGGTACATCACATACTCCCTGGAGGGTTATATCTCACATCGTGTTGACTTAACCGAGGCTATCTTCGAGGAGAAGACTGATGTTACCCTTGAGAGGGCAGAGACTTTCGATCTCGATGAGCAGGTCTTTACCGGCAATTACAAGCAGAACAAGGAGAAGGTTACAGGATCGATCTCACGTGTAACGGGAAAGGAACTGGAACGTTCACCGGTAGGAAGCTTGTCGATGTCGCTGGCAGGTAGGTTGCCGGGACTTTTCACCCGCGAAACCTATTCCGAACCGGCACGTACAAATACCGAACTTTGGGTCAGGGGGTCAACCTCTCCCAACGGCGGTACAGCATTGGTTGTAATCGACGGCTTCCCCTACGATTATAACGCAAATCAGCTTTTTGAATACATCACTGCCAATGAAGTGGAATCGATAAGCGTCCTGAAAGATGCTTCAGCACAGGCGCTCTACGGAATTCAGGGAGCTAACGGGGTAATCGTGATCACCACCAAAAGGGGGATCAAGCAGCCACTGAAGATTGATGTGACTGTCAATCATACCCTGGAGCAGCGCACCACTACTCCTTCCCATATCAATTCGGCCGACTTTGTACAGTTACGCAACCAGGCCGGATTCAACGATGGTAACGGTGAATACTCCTATTTCAGCAAAACAGCAGTGGAGGGCTTCCTTGCTGGGGACAATCCGCAATATTTCCCCAATAACAACTGGCGGGAGATGAACGCCAAGGACATTACCCAGATGAGTCGCCTCAACATGAACCTCACCGGAGGTAACGACAAGGCTGTCTTCTATACCAACGTCAATGTGTTGAACCAGGACGGCATGTGGAAGGTGGATCCGGGAACCACACAGTATAACCCCAATAACCAGTTCATCTGGGCCAACATCCGCTCCAATGTTGATGTGCAACTGGCAAAATACCTCTCAGTGGGGTTGAACCTGAGCGGTAACATCAAACGGGAAAGGACTCCGGGTGGTCATGGCGTGGAACTGGCACACGGCGGAAGCTGGGACGGTTTCGCAAACAAAATATGGTACCGCTTCTACTCATTGCCACCCTACGTATACGGACCGACCACCCCACTGGTACAAGATCCTGAGACTGGAGAGATCAGCGGAGGCGACGTGGTGATTACGGAGACCGAACCGGTTACATCGTGGGCCCTGATCAACAGACTGGGTTATGACCAATATACGGTTACCAACATCTATGCACAGTTCATGCCGAAACTGGACCTCAGTTTCATTACTCCTGGACTCAGCATCAGCGGCAGCTACGGTTATCAGACAAATGCCGTGAAAGGGCTGTTTGTAAACCGGACCTACGAAGGCTGGGTTCGCACAAGGGATTATAGCGAGCTGGAGTTCCAGAAAATCGGCACCCAGGTTAACTCACCGCTGCAATACAGATCCAGCGCAAGTTTCTATTACAACCTGAACTACAAAGGGACTCTCAACTACCAGCGCCGTTTCAACGGTGTACACGATATCAACGCAATGGCATACAGCTTCTATCAGCACCTGAACAAGGCGGGTGGTGGTCTGCCCTATAAACGGTCAAACTCGGGGATCGGTGTTGGCTACGGATATGACGATCGCTATCTCGTAAGGGTTGATCTCGGTTATTCCGGTTCAGAGCAGTATTCACGTAATAACCGCTTTACCGCCTTCCCGGCTCTCTCTGCCGGATGGGTTGCCACCAACGAGGAGTTTCTTGAAGAAAATCAGCTATTGACCTATCTGAAACTGAGGGGATCATGGGGAAAAACCGGTAACGACCGGGGGATCGGACGTTATGTCTACCTCGACAACGTCACCCTGACCGGTGGTGGCTTAGGCTTCCTCGGGGGACACAACGTGAACGAGGGACAGGTGGCCAATCCATTCCTGGATCCCGAAATCATCACCAAGAAAAACCTCGGTATCGATCTCTCACTGCTGAACAACTTCACACTTACAGTTGACATCTACAATGAAAGGACAGAAAATGGTGTGACCAGCGCAACTTCAAAAACACCCGAATACCAGGGTGTTCCCCTGGGCAACTACCCCAGAGCGAATGTGGGTATCTTTGAAAACAAGGGTTACGAAATCTCGCTGGGGTACAACAAGGATATCACCCGCGATCTCAACCTCACCTTGGGTGGATGGTTGGCACAAAACAAGAACAAGGTGATCTTCTGGGATGAAAGCCAGAGAGTCGAGGATTTTGCCTACCGCATCCGCACCGAAGGATATCCTCTTGGACAGGCCTGGGGTTACATCGTTGATGATCACAACGGCAACGGCTACTTCAATAGCCAGGAAGAGATCGACAACAGTGGGCTGGTATATGAGATCGGCACACCCAGACCGGGATACCTGAAATATTACGACCTGAATGCAGACGGCAAAATCAATGACAAGGACAAGGCTCCGCTTGGAAACGGTTCAATGCCACAGTTCTTCTACGCGTTCAATGGCGGACTGAAGTACAAGAACTTCGACATGAGCGTACTCTTCCAGGGTATTGCCGACTACTGGACGGTAGATATGTCGATGGGACGTGTTGAATATTCGTTTGAGGGTGTCTACTCGGAGTGGCATAAGAACGCCTGGACCGCTGAGAGGTATGCCAACGGCGAAAAGATTACCTATCCGGCATTGTCGGCACAAAAGAATTCAAACCACGAAGCGAGCAACTTCTTCCTTGAGGATAAATCTTACCTCCGGCTGAAGAATCTGGAGATCGGTTATACTTTTGATCTGTTTAACGGCACGAGGCTCTATTTCAGCGGACAGAACCTGATTACCTGGGATAAGCTGAAACATGATCTCTATGGTCCTGAAGCGCACTATGCAGGCAGTTTGGAAGCTGTTCCCGTCTACCGTCTCTACAATGTTGGACTCAGTATTAAATTTTAAAACATGAAAGTAATGAAAACATATATCCAGATATTGTTTATCTTATTGGCGCTGGGATTCGCCACCTCCTGCAATGAGGCGCTGGAGCTGGAATACGACGGGCGCACCTCGCTGGATGAACTATTCAAGACGCGAAACGGAGTAAGGGGATACCTCAACTCCTGCTACGGAGCCAGGATCATGCCCGATATCAACCGGGCGACCCTTACCGACGAATCTCAAAGTTCGGACATGCTTTTTCAGGGATCACATGCTGCCCTCTGGTACGTGGATGCATTCAACGCATCCAACTACTCGAATGTGGATGGTCAACCCTGGGGTTCCATCTACCAGGCGATACGTCGCTGCAACATCTTTCTCAACAGGATCGAAGGGGTCACCGCAAACGAACTGGCCTCCCTCGAAGAGGAACTCTCCTCCTGGAGGGCACAGGCTCATACCCTGAGAGCACTCTATTACCTGCAGTTGATGAAACGTTACGGGTCTGTTCCCTTGATCACCGAACCCTACGAAATCAATCACGATTTCTCGAAAGATCTCCGCGCACCGGTTTCGGCTGTAGTAAAACAGATTCTTGACGACTGCGATGCAGCAATGAGCGAACCCGTTTCAACCCTCGGCTTCTCCTGGACAGTCAGGACCGGGGAGAACTTTATCATGAACAGGGCGGTTGTCCAGGCTATTCGCTCGCAAGCCATTCTTTACGCTGCCAGCCCGCTCTATGCCGATGGCACCTACACATGGCAGGATGCCGCAGAAATCACCGGCAACGCACTCTCCAACCTGCTGGTTAACGATTACAAACTCTGGACCGAGGAACCGGAGAACAACAGCGCACAGAACCTGTATGAACTCTATTTTATCACCCCGCACGATGAACAGCGTGCCCGTGACAAGGAGACCATCTATCCCGGCAACAGGGTAAACATCTGGGGAAACCACGGTATGCCCTCTACCCCGGGACAGACAACAGCCGGCGCTTGTCCGACACAGGAGCTGGTAGACTGCTATGAAATGCAGGCCACCGGCATGCTTCCTATCTCGGGCTATTCAGATCAGCAACACCTGCAACCCATCATCAATACGGCGTCGGGGTATGATCCGAACAATCCCTACGAAGGACGTGATCCCCGTTTCTATGCAACCATCTATTTCAATGGAGCTGTTCGGGATCTCGGACCCTCCGGAGGTTTGGCCAGGGACGACCACTATCCGTTGAGCATATCGCTGGCAGGCGGCAGCCATAGTATCGATGCAACCGAACTTGAAGAGGAGGGCGCATTCAGGCTTGAGACAACGGGAGGAGATCCCTATATCCCAACCACCCCGCTCACCCAGGACATCAACGCCACTACCGGCTCGATTCTGCTCAAATTCAAGTACAAGAGCAACAACAACATCACCAATGCCCAGTTCTTCTTTGCTGCTCCTGACCCTGCAGGTGGAGAGTCGACACCGGAAAACGTGGTGCTGAACAAAGCAACTGAATGGACCGACTTTGAACTGGATCTCACCCCCTACAGGAACAATAGCTGGTGGAAATGGGGAAAACCTGGGCACTACCTCCGTTTTGACGTGGGTGCAGATGCTGGAAATATCGTAGAGATTAAAGATATCGAGATCAATGTAAGGGTCGAGTCAGTTCCTGCAGATCCCTGCGAAAGCTTTGTAGGCGGCGTGGACGGCATCTCCAACACTAACCGGAGAGCAACCTTCACCGGATACTATCTCCGCAAATATAATAACTGGAAATCGGGTCGCGATAACGATGCAGATGGCGAAATCCGCATGTTCCGCCTTGCAGAGATGTACCTCAACTTTGCTGAAGCAGCATATCAGGCTACCGGTAATCCGGAAACGGCAATCAATATTGGAAACGGTATAACGATGAGCGCCCGTGATGCAGTAAACGCCATCCGTCGCAGGGTAGGAATGCCCGACATACCGGCAGGATTGTCAAAAGATGAATTCGAGAAACGTTACAGGAATGAACGCCGTGTGGAACTTGCCTACGAAGGTCACCGCTATTTCGATGTCCGCAGGTGGAAAATCATGGAGCAGAGTGAACGTTACGTGACCGGCATGCGCATCACCAAAAACGATGATGGTAGTTTCAACTATGAGCGTATCGGTTTCGAACGCGAATCTTATAAGGAAAAAATGTACTTCTATCCGATCCCGCAAAGTGAAATCGACAAGATGTTTACTCACACAGGTATGGATTGGCAGAACCCCGGATGGAATTAATTATCGAAAATTTTTAGCATATGAAAAATAGAATAGCATTGCTTCTCTGTGCCTGTTGGGGAATTTTTGCCCTCAACTCATGCAATGACCCCTATCCTGAAACAATCGAACTGGAACAGTTTATGTACATTTCATTGTCAGGAGCAGCAGACAACCCGGTAATCAAAGCGGTGGAGGTGGATAGAAACACAACCTTTCCCATCACCATCTCCTACGGTGGCACCACCAATTACAACCAGGGTGAATATGTAGCGCAAATTGCGGTTGACAACTCGCTTGTTTCAAGTTACAACAGCACCAACAACACCAGCTATTTGCAGTTGCCCGAAGGTTCCTTCTCGTTGGACAAGACCAGCGTGACAATCGAGAACGGCAGCAGGATATCCGATCCGATAGTGGTGACCATTGAAGCGCAGAAGATCAATTTCGAACATGAATACCTCCTGCCGGTAACCATTCAATCGGTTACCGAAGGAAAGGTTCCGCTGAACGAGGAGTTGAGGACTGTATACTATGTGGTTAAAGGCAAGGAGTACGACTGGGAGAAAAAGAGCTGGAAGGTGATTGCTTACCGTTCGCAATGGAACGACGACTGGGCCGTATCAAAAATTTTTGATGGGGATAAGAATAGCACCTGGCACAGCGATCCGTTCAATGAAGAGATCAACGGCATGCCTCAATGGTTCGTGGTAGACATGAAGAAGGTGAGGCCTGCCATCAGGGGATTCCTGATCTGGCAACGTCAGGACGATCATGGTATGGAGCCCAAGCATGTTGTATTCTCTGTCAGCGAGGACAACGAAAACTGGACCGTTGTACTCGAGGAGACCAACTTGTCTAACGATTATTCCAAGGAGTTGGACTACAGGACAACCAATCCTGTCCCTGGCCGTTATCTGAAAGTAGAGATCAAGGCAACCTGGGGAGCGAGTCCGTGGACTTACTTCGGTGAGATTACCCCATATTAGGAGAATCAACGGAAGGGGGAACTTGTTTCCCCCTTCTTTTTGACATTCCATTCCTGATACCAGATTACATATTCAGTTACATCAACCTATCAATCAATAATAAAGCGATGAGTATCATCAAAAACCGCATGCACAATTCCAAAAAAACATACTCTCAGACAACGTTATTCCTCCTCCTCTTTGCCATTCCACTATTTTTCAATGCTTGTGATAAAGAGGAGACCGGGAAAGTTGAAGAGATATTCCTCGATATCGAAATCTCAAAACTTCCCGACAAGACAACCTTCCGGCTGGGCGAAACACCTGATTTCACAGGAATAGAAGTTCAGGAGATCTATACAGACGGAACGAAAAAACCAAACAACAACTTTAAAATCGACTGGTCGACCGATATTTTCAAGCGTGGCACCACCCAGGCAACCGTTACTGCAAGAGGACGACGTGCCACCTTCGAGATCTCCTTTGGAGGCGATCTCGTGGATACCGGCCTTCCTGTTGTCTACATAGAGACGGTGGATCAGGCTCCCGTTGCATCAAAAGATAACTATGTTGAAGGTGCGCTGGTAATCAAGGAGAATGGAAAAACTGTCACCGAAAAGAGCATGCGTATCAAGGGCAGGGGTAATGCAACATGGACCTACCCCAAGAAACCCTATAAGATCAAACTCGACAAGAAGGCATCCATCCTGGGTATGGAAGAGGCTAAAGATTGGGTTTTACTGGCAAACTACTGCGACAAGACGCTTCTCCGCACGGCCATTGCATTCAAGTTAAGCAGGTTGATGAGATTCCCGTGGACTCCGGACGACCGTTTCGTAGAGTTGGTGCTTAACGGCGAATACCTAGGCAACTATCAGCTGGTGGAACCGGTTGAACAGGGAACTAACCGTGTAGATATTCCGGACGATGGTTTTCTCTTCGAACGTGACGGATACTATAATCAGGAGGTCAACTATTTCGTATCCTCTAGGGGGTATGGATTCTCTTTCAAGAACCCAGATCCGGAGGAAGACCTGACTCCCCAGCAATGGGAATATATCAAAAATTATGTCGACACCTTTGAGGGTGTACTCGCCTCTTCCACGTTCAATGACCCGCAAGACGGATATGCACGTTTCATTGACGTTGCCAGTTTTGTACGCTGGTTCGTTTACCACAATATCCTGGCCAACATGGACACAAATGTCTACATGGTCAAGGAGGATATGGGAAATTCAAAAATCGAAATGTACCCGGTGTGGGACTTCGAGTGGTCTCTAGGCATTGGCTGGTACGATGGCGCCCGGCCCCGCCCGGCCAATTATTACGTATGGGAATCCAACGCATTCTATTACGACAAGCTTTTACAGGATCCGGCATTCAAGGCAGAGATCAGGAATTTGTGGAACAGTACGGCTGTCATCGATGAAATTCTCAACTTCATCGATGAGACCGCCGAAATGCTTGACCAATCACAACAGCTCAATTTCAAACGTTGGAATATCCTGAACGAGCGCGTGAGTGTCGGAGGCATACCCCTGGGCTCCTACAAGGCTGAAGTGGATTGCGACCGGCAATTCTTCATCAATCACATGAACTGGCTTAACAGTCAATTCTCGACTTATTAACTCTGACTATCCATATATCTGGTATGCGCATACATTTGACACCACTCCTCTCCGTTCTGATCGGTATCGCTTCATTTTTCCCGGTAAACGGACAGGATAAGTTCACCGCCCTACCCTACGGATCACTCTCAATTGGAGGAGAAGTAGGTGAGAAAATCGACCTCTGCATCGAGAACAGGGTAATGGCACAGGATATCGGACGCCTCATCCTCCCCTTCCAGCTCAGAAACGACGAGAATTGGGGGTTCAGGTGCGAATTCTGGGGGAAATGGTTTACATCGGCCATGCTCGGATATGGATATAAACCTGTGCCGCCATATCGGGAGATTATCGACAACGCGGTAAACGGGTTGCTACTCACACAGACTGCAGATGGATATATTGGCACATATCCCGATCAGCACCATTTGAAAGATTGGGACATTTGGGGCCGTAAATATGTGCTGCTGGGACTATTGGCCTATTACGACCAGATTGGCGACCCGGCAACACTTGAAGCTGCGGAACGGGTGGCGGATCACCTGATAGGCGAGGCCGGTCCCGGCAGCAGTGTAAATCTGGCAGAAACCGGGTGGATCGGGTGGAAAGGACTCGCCTCCAGCTCGGTACTGGAGCCGATTGCCCTGCTTTACCAGAGAACCGGCAAACAGAAATATCTCGACCTTGCCGAACATATCGTACAACTCTGGAAAAGTCCCAACAAGCTGACACCGACAGGCATCAGGCTTGTGGATGAAGCAGTTGCAGAGACCCCGCTCTGGGAGATGGCCGGCGCACCCAAGGCATATGAGATGATGTCGTGCTTCGAAGGTCTCTGCGAGCTCTATCGGATCACCGGAAACCAAAACTACCTCAAAGCAACCCGGCAGCTGGTCAAATCGATTATCCGCGACGAGATCATGCTGGTGGGTTCGGGCTCCCTGCATGAGATCTGGTGCAATGGGAAGATGCGTCAGAACGACCCGATGTATCAGGGTCTGGAGACCTGTGTCACCGTAACCTGGATGAAACTTCTCTACCAGATGTTGCGTCTCACCGGTGACAGCATGTATGCCGATCAGCTAGAAATCAGTCTCTACAATGCACTTTTGGCATCCCAGACACCGGATGGCGAGTGGTGGTCATACTACACCGGACTGATGGGAGAAAGGGTGCCCAGTCACCTCCAGTTTGCAGATGTCGTGATGAGCTGTTGCGTGGCCAACGGTCCCAGGGCAATGTTGCTGACACCTTCATGGGCCGTCATGAGATCGGAAAACGGATTTGCGGTAAACCTCTATGCTCCCATGCAAGGCAAGATGCAGTCGCCCGGCAATCAACCCTTCACCCTAGAGATGTCGACCCGCTATCCGGTTGGTGGCAATGTGGCAATCACCCTCTCCATCCCGAAGAAGGAGCGCTTTGATATCCGCCTTCGCATTCCCGAATGGAGCAAAAAAACGGTGGTTACAGTCAACGGTGAACGTTACCGGAAGAAAGTCTCCCCGGGAAGCTATCTGACCCTCAAGCGGGAATGGTGCAACCGGGACAAGATTGAGGTGAGCTTCGACATGACCGGCTATGTGGTGAATGCACCGTCAGGGGTTCCGGATGCGGCAATCCGGCGCGGTCCGGTGATACTGGCATCCGATACCCGGCTGATACCGTTTCGTCATGGGGTGGAGGTTCCGCCAATGTATCGTTACAGCTTCAGGAAAAACCGGGATGGCTCGATCGATCTCACACTGGTCGATAATCCCCCGGTGAAAGAGATATGGATGACATTCCAGGTGCCGGTAACGGATGAAAGCGGGAAGCAGCACGAGTTGCCCATGTGCGACTACGCCTCAGCCGGAAACAGCTGGAAAGCGGGCAACCTGTTCAGGGTATGGCTCCCTCAACCTTTCGACTTCCGTCACCTCTATATCAATAATCTCGACTGGAGGATAAATGTCACAGATAACGGACCACGTCCCGAGATACCTGAAATTTATAAAAAACAGAACAATGAAGAGTGACAGAAGAACATTTATCAAGAAATGGAGTATCGCCTCCCTGGGCCTGGCCACTGCCATCCGGAGCGATCTGCATGGCATGCCCTTGAACAGCAGTCCAACCTCAGCTATCGAGCCGGAGATTGAACCGCTACCTTCGGGTCAGTTGCACGCACGCCTTACCGACCATGGTGAAGCTTTGATCAACCCCGGAATGGGATGGGTGACCTATTACTATTCAAATCTGTACCAGAATTACGGTTCAAAGTTGGAACCCTCCGATACGGTCCGCTACTTTCCCGGAATGAACACCGTCTTTCTTCGTATACCCTGGGCATTCGTGGAGCCGGAAGAGGGACAGTATGTATGGGAAATTCTGGACACCCCCGCCCAACGATGGATTGAACAGGGTGGCCAGGTGGGAATCTGCATCACCGCGACTGAAAACTGGATGGGATCGGGAACCCCTAAATGGATCTACGATGCGGGGGCCAAGTCATACGAAGTGGATGGATATCTTGAGCCGGACTACGACGATCCGATCTTTCTGGAAAAGGTGGAGAATTTCGTCCGGGTACTGGCTGCCAGATATGACAACAATCCCAACGTGGCCTACCTGTTTGTGGGTCATTACGGAATGTGGGGCGAAGGCCATACCGTATTGACCACACCCAAACATGGCAAATCGTGGGGAGTGGAGACACAGAAAAGGATGATCGACCTCTACCGCAGGCACTTCAAGCACACCACGCTCTGCATATCGGATGATTATGCGGGACATGACCAGCGAGGAGAACGTTTCCCGATCACGGACTACGCCTTTTCACAGGGAGTGACCATACATGACGACAGCATTCTGGTACAACCACCTCCAAACAGTTGGTTTCACAGCGAAATGGCACAGCTCTTCTGGCCCACTCTTCCGGTGGTCCTGGAACATGAGCACTATGGAGGATCGGTCGAAAGGGGAGCTTGGGACAACGATCTGCTCATGAAAGCGGTAGAGGATTATCACGCTTCGTTCCTCTCGATCCACTGGTGGCCCGATCGTTTTTACGAAGCAAACAAGGAGATCATCCGACGGATAAACAGGCGTATCGGCTACCGCCTGCAGGTACCGGAAATCACCTGGCCCCGAACCGTAAGAAAAGGGGAAAAGTTTACCATCAAGAGCAGGTGGGCCAACGCCGGGGTTGCACCATGCTACGGGGGTGGTTATCCCTGTTTCACCCTTAAGGATGAGAAGGGCGGAATCGTATCGGTTCTTACCGACTCTTCCTGCAACCTGAAGGAGCTCCCCGTAAGTGAGGCCGACAACCTGAAGAGCAGGGAGATCACCTCCACCTTCACCATTGCACCTGCTCACCGGGATCACAAGGGAACATTTTTCCGCACATGCAAGCCCGGAACCTACGACCTGTATCTGTCGGCCGGCAAACTCGACGGGACCCCCATCTATGAACTGCCATATGGCAATCACGACGGGCACAGGCGTTATAAGATAGGGAGAATTGTTTTATTGGATTACGCCTCCCGTATGAAAGCAGACAGCCAGATACCTGTTGAATGCAGGCATAGATTGCTCTCTATTGTCACCATGTGCCTCTGCATGCTATCTGTTTATGCCGGCAGGCCAGCACAGCTCCACTGCCTGGGAAACGGAAACTACTGTGTATTCGGCCAGGGAGCAGACATTGAGAGCATATTCGGGCCGGGATACAGTTCACCCTCATACATCCGGCTGATCGTGCAGGATATGGACTCCACCAGCAGTTCACGGATACCGGGAACTGCTATCTGGGAGCATACGCTCTACAAGGGAGGGGAGATTGTGGCGAGATTCAAGGATTTCATCGACAGCAAATCGGCAATCTATACCCGGATGGTGGAGTGCCTCAAGCCTTTTGCCATCAATATCCATATAGAGGAAAGCGACAGGATCACCCTCCACCACACCTCATCCCTGCTGCTCTACAAAGGGAGGGGATTACCCTTTTACGGTGATTATAATCATCCATATGAGCAATTTCAAAATATCTGCTCAACGGGTAACAGTGAACTGAATCAGGTTGAACCCGATCTCTTCTCGCTCAGTTTCAAACCGGGAAAAAGCGAACTCTACTGCATTGGTGGAGCCTCATTTCAGGAGTGTGACGAGAACAGCCGCCTGGCATTGACAGCCACGGCTCCATTCCTGCTGGAGAGAACCAAAAAATATTGGGAGAACTATACAAACCGACGAAAGGCATTCGAGAAGCTCATTCCGGAGAGCTTCCCCATGAGGCGGAAGGTGCTCGACCAGATCGACAACGTGGCCATTATCTTGAAGACCCAACAGGCTACCCAGGGAGCGGTGATTGCCGGACACCGCTACCACCTGGGATATGTAAGGGACCAGTACGGTGTCTCAAGGGGATTCCTGGCGATGGGATATTTTGAGGAAGCCCGGAAAATTCTGCAATTCTACTGGGATATCTGGCAACATTTCGGATATATCCGCAACGCCCAGGCTATTGGAATTCCCGGCATCTTCCACCAGCATGAAAATGACGAGGTTGAAATTACCGGATACCTGATCATTCAAGCTTTCGACTACTTGAACAACACAAACGATGTCGCTTTTACAAGGGAGATCCTCCCCATGTTGGAGTGGGCCTGGCAGGCGCAAAAAAGACACCTGGTCAAAGGGATGTTGCCCTTCAACGGAGATGAGACCTACGTGGCCGGTGGGATATTGCCCCGAAGTGCACTGAACGACGGTTCTGCCGAAGCGACTCTCCTTTTCATCGAATCGGGGAAAAAGCTCCTCTCCTTCGTGGAGAAGTACGGGTTATGGAACAGTTCAACCATCCTATCCGACAGGAGACTACTCCATCAGACCGAGAGAGCTTATCTGCAGAACTTCGTATCCGGCAGACAAATTATGGCCAACAACCCTTTGCGGATGGATATTGAATCGATGCCTGAATACCGTCATGGCTTCTGTGCCGGATCACACGGCGTGTTGGAGACCAGAAAGGATAGCGGAGGCAATTACCTCTGTCCCAAATGTATCGCCGAGGGGTTAACCCTCCCGGTGATCGAGCGGAAAAGCTATTTCCTCCCCTCGCTGGCGCTGACCCCACTCTATCTGGGTTCTACCGTAATCCCCCGGAAGATTCTGGATCACAACCTGGCACTTATCATTGACAATTACAAGAGGAAAGGAGAGGTCTCCTCGCGCGAAGGATCCGCCATAACCATCGGATACGAGTATGGCTTCTTTCTCTACGCGCTGAGCAGATACAAGGAGCCGCTTGCAGCAAGGATTCTTGCCGACATGCTCTCCATCGTGGATGAAACCGGAGCCTGGGTGGAATATTATAACAACGGGGTCCCCATGGGTTGTAACTACAGGCCTTGGGAAAGTGCAATCAATATAGAAGCCATCATCTCGTATGCAACAAGCTATAACAAATAGACGAAATCGTGCACTTGGAAGATGCCGGCTCTACATGGCCGTGCTGATCATTTCATCCGGTATCCTCCAGGCTTGTCAGAAAGAGGAAGGGAAAACAGGAGCGCCGATAATTGTCAAATCAAACACCCAATACCTGAAGTTTAACCTTGCATCGGCAAACCAGCTGACCATCAGCAAGGATGACAAAAATGGCTACTCGATCACCACTACAGGCGGTGATCCCTATATCATGACCGAGGAGATATCAAAGGCGAGGCACGCAGATTCCGTGGTGCTCTCTTTTGAATACAAAAGCTCAAAAGATATCGACCGGCTACAGGTTTTCTTTGGCCCCGACATTGCAGAATCGCGTTCTCTCTTTGGCCCATTGCTGAGTGCCTCCTCCGGATGGAGAACCTATTCGTTGATCATGCCAAAAGAGTTGGAAAAATTCTCCTGGGGAAAAGCGGGTGATATTCTCCGGTTTGATTTTGGCACCGAGAGTGGCGTGAATCTGGCTATCAGAAACATCTACTTCAGAAAGATGAATGCCTTGGAACTCCATGCGTTTGAGGAGGAGGAGGCTCGCATCAGGCAGGAAGAGTCGATCCAGCGCGCATGGGAGGAGTACTTGGCGAAAGATTACGCATCGAAGATTAGCGAAGTGAAGATTGATGCCACAACGGTGACCATCACGGGCGAATACAATGGTGACGGAGCGTTCAGCTTGTGCGAGGTGGTGCCAATGGACACGTTGGTTGCCATGAAGAGTTTCAGAGAGAGAACACCCCTGGATAGCCGCTCCTTCCAGGTCACGCTACCCAGGTTCGTCACCCGTAACGGATTGAATTACGACCGATTGCTATCCAGGTGGGTGATCGTCAAGGAGGGCGGAAACGGCCTCTTAATTGATTCTCATGCCCGGTATCCAGATCTCATTGCCGCCCAACAATCGATGCCTCCGGGAGTGTTAAAGAGCAAAAAGGGGTTGGGAGGCTTTTTCATGAACAGTTTCGCAAGCGACTTGGACCTCCTCGGCATCACCAGCATCACCATCAATATTCCCATAACCGCAATGATGTACACCTATCCGGCAGCAAATACAATCGAGCATGAGTATGGGGGCAGGAGGTACTACTTCTCGAGAAACTACCTCAATGGCATCGATGAAGCATTGAGACTGACAGCCTCCAGAGAGATTGTGGTTGCGGCAATTATCCTGATACAGAAAGCGGCCGAGTGTGTGGATCCGGAAATTGGCAGGCTGCTACAGCATCCCGCATATACCCCGGAAGGAATCTATACAATGCCCAACCTGACAACCGATCGGGGAGTCAACTGTTACGCCGCGGCGCTCGATTTCCTTGCGTCCCGTTACAACAGGCCCGACAACGGTAACGGGAGAATACACAAATGGATCATGCACAATGAGGTGGACGCCGGTCTCACCTGGACCAACATGGGACGGAAGCCAATGATGATTTACCTGGAGAGCTACCTCATCTCCATGCGGATCTGCCATGCCGTCACCCGGCAATATGATCCCCACAGTGAAGTGATGGGGTCGTTCACCCATTCGTGGTCAGAGCCGGTGGAGCTCTACTCCTCCAAGGAGATGCTGACAGCCATGCAAAAGTTCAGTATCAGGGAGGGGGACTTTCAATGGGGTGTGGCCTACCATCCCTATCCGCAAGACCTGAACGAACCCAAAACATGGAACGATACAAGAGCCACATTCAGCATCAACACTCCCCTGGTCACCTTCAAGAATCTCGAAGTAATCGACTACTGGATCCGAAAAAATGAAAACCGTTACCTCTCAAGCCAGAAAAGAACATTGTGGCTCTCCGAGAACGGAACCAACTCCAGGAGCTACAGCAACAAGGATCTGATGGAGCAGGCTGCCGGTTTTGCCTATACCTGGAAAAAGTTGTCTCTCCTGGAGGGAATCGATGCCATACAATGGCACAACTGGATCGATAACCGGACAGAATTCGGTTTGAGAATTGGCTTACGACGCTTTCCAGATGACGAGACGGAGCCGGGAGGTGTCAAGCCGGTCTGGTACGCCTACCAGGCTGCCGGCACGGAGAGGGAAGATGAGGTTTTCGAGCCCTACAGATCAATCATCGGTATCCGGCAATGGAATGAAATCATGCACAATGTCATACCCTAAATAACTATCATTACAAATGAAACGAATTTCAAGCATCATCACACTTATCACGGTTGTTTCACTTGCAATCCTTGTTTCGTGCAGTGATCACAAAGAAAAGGAAGCCGTCCGGGATACAATGTCTCCGCTACCGCCCGGTTCGGCAAGGCTGGAGGGCTTTTTCGAACAGTACATCCAGCACTCCATTAACCATTGGAACAAGGGCGATCTGCCTTACGACCAGTTTGTAGACTTCTTCAGAAACGGGCGACCCCAGTTCGCATTGGGCGAGATGTGGGGAAAAGCAGTTCGTTCCGGCAGCATGTTTTACCGGTATACCAACGACCCTGAGCTTCGTCAGATTCTGGAGACAACCGTCAACGACCTGCTTACCACCCGGAGGGAGAATGGCAGCATCAGCTGTGTCCCAATTGAAAATCAGCCCGAGGAGAGTGAGTTGTGGGAACGGAAGTATGTAATGTTGGGACTGGAGGAGTATTACGAGTGGGTCAATCCCGATCCTCAAGTCCTTGACGCCCTGATCAGCCAGGCCGACAATATTATCTCCCTGATCGGCCCCTCACCGAAAACTGAAATCACGGACGTGGGATGGAGTGCCACCAATATCGGACATGAACCTTGCCACATTGAATCCAGTACCCTGCTGGAACCTTTCATGCGACTCTATAAATGGACCGGGGAGAAACGTTTTCTCGACTTCGCCGCTTACATCATAGAATCGGGAGGCACAAAAGAGTACAACCTTTTCCAGAATGCCCTGAACAACGTCAATCCCTGGGAAATGGCCGGTCACTACCCCAAAGCCTACGAAATGATGTCGCTCTTCGAAGGTTTGGCCGAATATTACAGGGTGGTGGGAAAACCGGAACACAAGGAGATGCTGATGAATATGTTCCGGAACATCGCATCCAAGGAGATCACCATCATCGGTAACGGGGGATCGGATCAGCCCTATCACCCTTACGTCTATGGTGAGGCATGGGGAAACACTGCACTGGAGCAGACCAATCCCGACATTACCCGCATGATGGAGACTTGCGTAGGGGTGACCTGGATGAAGTTTTGCAGCCAGTTGCTCCGCCTGACGGGCGATCCTGCCATCGCCGGCTACATTGAAAAGTATGCCTATAACGGACTGATTGGTGCGATGAAACCTACAGGCGATGGATTCAGTTACGTCAACCTGCTGAATGGCTCGAAGGTGACCGATGAGGGTTGGGGTTGGAAATTCGACTCGCTGCAGGTAACCTGTTGCAATCTCAACGGACCGATGGGACTGGCATATATTCCCTACGTGGCAGTAATGAATTCCGACAGTGGACCGGTTATCAATCTCTATAACAGGGGAGATTTTGTTTTTGAAACTCCCGGCAAGAGATCGGGCTCCATTGCCATCAACACCGACTATCCGGTTTCTGGCAAAATAGAGGTTAAGGTGGCGCTTGACAAGAGTGAAACATTTACAATCCGTTTACGGATTCCGGAATGGAGTCTCGCCACAACGCTCACCGTGAACAACGGGCCGGTTGAGGTGACCCCCGGCAGCTACACGGAAATAAGCCGCAAATGGGAATCGGGCGACTCTATCAGGTTGGAGTTGGATATGAGGTGCAGGGTGATTGACGCACCACGTGGAAGCAATCGCGCTGGCGACAATTTCCAGGCGGTGATCTACGGACCGGTAGTGTTGGCAAGGGATGAGCAGATCGACAGCAACTACGACAAACCGGTACGTCTGGCATCGGAGAACGGTTTCATCAATGCAGTTCAGGAGAAGCCTGCTGCCGGCAGAAGCAACCTGCAGTTCTCGGTACCCTTGGAAGATGGCGGATATATTACCATGACCGACTACGCCTCCGTGGATAACTGGAACAATGGCATGCATATCTGCACATGGCTTCCGATAAAGGAGGGTGAATCACATGGTAAATAGCGTTATGATGAAGAAGCGTTGGTTATTACCGCTACTTATCTCCTTACTGTTGCTCCCCTGCTGCAGTGAACAGGAGAAGGGAGGCCAGGAGGAAACAGGCCCAAAAGCCGTGAAGGTCTTCAAATTAAAGAACAGTGGATGGGACATATATGAGGGGGAGAATTATCGCTACGGCCCCTCCATCATCATCAACGACGATGGGTCGATCGACGCCTGGTTTGCCGCAGTGGGTGATTTTTACGGCAAGTGGCACGAGTTGTACAATAAAACCGGAAAAAATACGGCATATCCGGTCTCGGCATACGGTACCGTCGGCCAGAAATTTACAGCCGATGTTCCATTCTGGGGCGTAAAGGTAGTAAGCCCCAACTGGCACGGACAACCCTGTGGATTGACCCTGAAACTCTTTAAATGGGATGATCCGTCGATGAGTTACGCCGACGTGGTTGCACAACCTGCGATTGCCACGGAGAGGTATACAAACTATGCCGACGGAGAGAAACTGGGAATTACAAGATCGGAGAAGTTTCCGCCCGGAACCTATCTTTGGGAATTGTCAGAGAGCCTTACCGACCAATCGGGCGTATGGTTGCGTGAAGGAGAGGTCGCCGGTGTCACCAGCTACCGGAATGGTGCTCCTATAATCGAAAAGAGCCATTGGGAAGCCATGTGGTCGGAAGAGGAGACCAGCGGTGATATCTTTTGGGACCAGGCATCCTATCAGCGCTCCACCGACGGGGGCAAAAGCTGGACCCGGGAGGTAATCTCATTGCTCCCCACCGAATTCTCATCCGATCACTATTCAGTATGTGATCCGGGAGCAGCCTACTGGAACGGGTACTATTACATTGGATATACTTCGACTGAAAATATTGCCATGACGCAAAACAATGTCTATGTGGCACGGAGCAAAAGTCAGACCGGTCCCTGGGAGAAGTGGGACGGAGAGAAATGGGGAGTGAATCCCGAACCGGTAATACGATACGATGGCAATCCCGAAAAGTTCGGTGCCGGTGAACCCTCCATCGTGGTGGTAGACAACACCATATACTTTTACTACTCCTGGAACGATGTAGGGACCACAACCCGGGTGGCTACCGCACCTGCCGATGATCCCGACTGGCCCGGGAAGCTGAACGAGCGGGGGGTGGCCATCGACAAGAGCCATATTGCCGGAGCGGACCACGCAGATGTAAAATACTGCGAGGTTACTGGAAAATTCCAGGCGATTCATACTGCCGACAGGATGAGCGAAAAGGGTTACCTTGTGATCTGGGAGTCGGAAGACGGGTTGACCTTCAATAAGATCGGAGAGGTGAGAAAAAACCTGATGCCCGGCATTCACAACTGTGGATGGAGTGGTGATGGAAAAGGACACATCCGGAAAGGAACACCGCAATATCTCTCCTATGCCTATGGGATAGGCACATGGGGAAGGTGGAAGACAAGGTGGGTGGAGATTGAGTGGTAAAGACCTGGGGAATTACTTTCCCCAGGTAAAAATTACCATATCACCAGGCCCGACCATTTCAACCGCTGGGAATTCCCTCGCAGAAGCCATGGTTCCATCCTTCAACACCCGTTTCACCTTTTTTTCCGTCACGGCAGAAAGCGACATGGACGATTGAAAATCGCGGTTAACCACCACCAGGTAGTGCCGTTCACCGTTTTTCAATAACGATACAACTGCGCCACCATCACCGGTATCCAGTCTTCTTATCTCCGCGGGTAACTGATCAATCGGCCGGGTCCCTTCAGGTATCTGACTGCCAGTGTGCCAAACCGATAGCAGTTCGGCTCCAAGAAATAGGTGCGAGAGCGAGTGTATCTCCCGGTTTACCTCCTGTATGCGGTCGTAAACAACCGTCCGGGAACCATCCAGGTTAATGGGAGAGTCATGAAAATCCCAGGGCGTGTCATCTCCCGGATGCCAGTATGTGAAGTATTGCAATGCCTGTGCGCCGTATGCCAGGTTACTGAACATCTGAAGCCGCAACTCCGCAACCGTTGGAATTGGATAGGGTTTATGGGCGATGGCAAGAGCAAAGGCCCAGAAAGGTTTCGAAGAGGTTCTGGAGGCTTCTGCAATGATCTCAAGATTTTTATACCAGCCCGGGCGCAGACTCCTCATCCCGTTCTCCTCCACCACCGGATAGTGATCAAACGAGATAAACTGGACCGGAACCTCAGCAAGAAACATCTCCACATGTTTTGCATATGGATCTTCACCGGGCGCCAACACCCCCTCCTTCCCTATCAATACCTCCTGTCCCGCATAATTGGGAAAGAGATTGATATAGCATGGATGCCTGCTGTCTATCGCTTGAATCTTCCGCACCCACTCTCCCAGCATGGAGAAATCATCCGCGCCCGGTTCATCCCTCAGGTGATAGCCGGCCAAAGCGGGATGATTCATCAGCCGTTTGACGGCATTTTCGGTATCCATGCTCAATTCGGGACATGCTGGCATCAGTTTGACGCCGGTTTGCCGGGCAACCTCCAACGCCTTTTCCACCGCCTCGAGACTGGAATATACCGAAAAGTTGATGTTGATTCCCGACTCTTTCAACTCCTTGAACCGTTCAACGGTTGTCTCGCTTTCCGGAACCCCTATCCACGCCATTATCGGAAATTGGTCGCCACTATTCTCCGGCATTTCAGTTTTTTCACCGCTGCAACTGCATAGCATTGCAATAGCTGCTAATAAAAACAGATACTTTCTCATAAGTTTTTCAAATGTTTTAAATATATAAGTTCAAATTTCACTGATGGTCGACTGTTTCCGCAAATATCGACGCTGCCAACCGGTTACGGTGAGATGGCATAACATGGCTTAGACAGAGTCCGGGGCGCTAAGGTAATGAATTTGATCAATAGATCGCACTCATGCAAGCGTTATCGGTCATTTTTCTTACCTCATTTATCAATTCTATCAGTTATCATCTGGCCTGATATGTTACATTTGTAAAAACTTTACAGGAGAGTGCAATCTGTATAATGTTATAATCTTCGCCTGAAGTAGATGCTCGTCACATCTGATCTACCCGATTGACGCCGGCAAACATAAATTACTGATATACTGCGACAGCAATAATCTTAAAAAAAGAAGGTAATGAAAATAAAGATTCAAGACTTCAAAAACGCTTAATATTACCAAACGGGTTGACAGGATCCTTAAATCACTTACAACATGCTGAATACAAATTATCTCCTCATCATCTACCTCTGCGCGACACTCTCTGTCGCCTGCACATCCGGCAAACCTGCCAATGGTACTGAAGATACCTTGCCGGATAAAGAGAGATCGATGCTCTACATCGAGAATGACCGGATAAAACTGGGAGTCGACCTTTCCCTGGGTGGAGCGGTCACCTACCTCTCCGACAAGGCAAATGGCGGGAAGAACATGATCAACAGTTATGACTGGGGCAGACAGATCCAGATGTCCTACTACAGCGGACCATGGCCATATATCGGTCCCAACGGGGAACGACCCGCACCTGAGTGGGAGGGGCTGGGATGGAACCCGATCCAGTCGGGCGACGCAGGTGGAAACCGTTCCAAGATTGTTGCTTACGAAAAACGGGGCAACAATGCAATCTTCGTGAGCAGCATCCCGATGCAGTGGCCACACAAGAGTGGCGTACCGGGTGAGTGCCGGTTTGAATGCCTCTATACCCTGACGGGCAACGTAATCACCATGGAGGCCACCCTGGTGAACCAGAGAGAGGACAAGAAACAGTATCGGGCCTGTCCGCAGGAGATGCCGGCAGTATATACCAACGGACCTTGGTACAAGCTGGTCACCTACCTGGGCGACAATCCCTTTGCCGATGAACCGGTTACCGTGATTGTCGACAAAAACAACAAGAGAGGATGGCCCTGGGTCAACTTCTATACACCTGAAAACTGGGCAGCCTTACTCGACGACAACGGTTACGGAATCGGGGTCTTTCAACCGGAGGTGGTCAGGTTCAACGGCGGATTCCACCCCAACGATTCGTTCAAGGGGCATGGTGGTGAAAAAGATGGCCAGACAGGACATATTGCGCCTATCGGGAAAGAGATCCTTGATCACAACATACGTCTGACCTATAAGACAACATTTATCCTCGGCACTCTCGACGATATCAGATCGTTTGTCCGGACCAACCGTACACGTCCCGACAATCCCGTATGGGATTTCAGCCAGTCGCGCAACCACTGGTACTATCAGGGGGAAATCAGCGATAACGGCTTCCCGGTGAAGGAGGGCTTGGAGGTGCAATTCGGGAAAGGGGGCTCACTCGTGGGCCCGGAGACCTTCTGGAAAGCAAGCAATGCAGCTTCTCTCGAGATCGAGGGCAGTTTTCTCACCACCAGCGGTACCCTGGATATCACCGTTGAACTGCAGCCGGTAGGCAAGTCGGATTTCACCGACTGGTTAAACTGGAGCGAGGGGGAATTCAGCATGGAAGATGAAAAACGGGAGAAGGCCGGACTATATCCCGAAAAACAGCCAATCGTAAAGCAGCAGCAGATCATCGCCGACGGGGTAAACCGGAGCTACCGGATCGGGCTGAACGACATATCGGATTATCTTGAATCGATGAAGGGCATTAAGATCGCTTTCTCCGAAAAGGGAAACGCAACAATTAGAAGTATCCGGTTGACCCGGTAATAATTAACAGAAAGCCAAAAAGAGATAGATTATGAAACAGGCATTACAACGCAATTTACTCACTCTTTTCCTGATTTTGGGAACAACTTTTACCATCGCGGCACAACAGGTAGACAGCGACCAGTGGTCGGCTACCGATGGACTTGGCAGAGGTGTCAGAACATACTCCGATGCCGGAGACAAACGGGAGAAGTTTGTCG
>Ga0116191_1000747_pt1 | contig 27917 bp, 27 predicted proteins | sample AD_UKC111_MetaG_FD_89897 | JGI IMG/M metagenome (GOLD analysis project Ga0116191, IMG submission 89897) | Active sludge microbial communities of municipal wastewater-treating anaerobic digesters from Hong Kong - AD_UKC111_MetaG | ecosystem: Engineered > Bioreactor > Anaerobic > Digestate... | reverse complement strand
TTGTGGGTGTTGCAGGGACTGATCGTGCAACGCTTACAAAGTACTTTCTCGATGCGTTAAATGATGGTTTGAATATCATGACTGTCCATACGGAGCTTGAAGGAAATCGTTGGACAGGCTTTCTCGATGACTTTCTCAGGGAAACGATCAAGTCCGGATATATATATAAGAGGCTTATCGACATCGCTATGGAATATAAGGACATACCTGTAGAGACGTGTGAGATGCATTATGGTTACGTGGATGGAAGGGCAGGCGAAGTATGCGTACAAAAATAGTTGAAAGAGACCTTTTTTACAGAGATCAAATGACCAGTTTTTGGTATAAGACAATTCAAATAACGAATTAATCCCTTGACATATTGCTCTGCTGTGCTATTAAACCACTATATGTAAAAAAAATTTTGAGGAGGGTGTTATGCCGGGAAGCGTTTATAAGATCATTGAGATTGTAGGAACAAGCCAGAAGTCATGGGAGGATGCTGCAAAACTTGCAGTGGAAACAGCGGCGAAATCACTTGAGGATTTGCGTGTAGCCGAGGTGGTAAAGCAGGATGTAACGATGGAAAACGGCAAGGTAACTGCATATCGGGTGCGTCTCAATATTTCGTTCAAATACCATGCAGAATAAACAGTAAAAGTAGATGTTTTTTAAAAAAAAGAGGGGACATTTTCGTCCCCTCTTTTGTTTTAAAAGTTTGATTTTAATACATTCCGTCCATTCCGCCCATTCCTCCTGGAGGCATCATAGGCATCTGGCTTTTTTCTTTCGGTTTTTCGGCAACCATGCAATCTGTCGTGAGCAACAACCCTGCAACGGATGATGCGTTCTGAAGAGCGGTTCTTGCAACCTTTGTCGGGTCTATGATGCCTGCTGCCATCATATCTTCGATGTAGATCTCTTTTGCTGCATCAAAGCCAAAGTTGCCCTTGCCATTCTTTACCTTGTCTATTACAATCGAACCATCGAAACCTGCATTGTTGGCAATCCATCTGATAGGTTCTTCGAGCGCCTTCTTGACAATGTTCACACCGAATTGACGCTCTCCCTCAAGCACAACTTCGTCAAGTTTTTCAAGACATCTCAAAAATGCAACGCCGCCACCAGGTATAATACCTTCTTCTACCGCTGCTTTTGTTGCATGCAGTGAATCCTCAACGCGTGCCTTCTTCTCTTTCATTTCTGTTTCAGTTGCAGCACCTACATTGATTACTGCAACACCGCCAACGAGTTTTGCAAGTCTTTCCTGGAGTTTTTCTCTGTCGTAGTCGGACGTTGTTTCTTCGATCTGTGTTCTTATCTGCTTTACCCTTCCTTCGATCTCTTTCTTGTCGCCTGCCCCGTCAACTATCGTGGTGTTGTCCTTGTCGATGACAACGCGTTTTGCTGAGCCAAGGTCTTTAATGGATATGCTTTCTAATTTGATGCCAAGCTCTTCGGATATCATCTGACCGCCTGTAAGGATGGCTATATCTTCGAGCATTGCCTTTCTTCTGTCACCAAAACCAGGTGCCTTTACCGCAGCAATCTTCAATGTGCCTCTTAGTTTGTTCACAACGAGTGTCGCAAGCGCTTCGCCTTCAACATCTTCTGCTATGATTAAAAGCGCCTTACCCATCTTTGCGACCTGCTCGAGTATCGGCAGGAGGTCTTTCATGCTGCTTATCTTTTTCTCGTTGATAAGTATGAATGGTTCATCGAGAACAGCTTCCATTTTCTCTGGGTTTGTTACAAAATATGGAGAGATGTATCCCTTGTCGAACTGCATGCCTTCAACGATATCAAGGGTTGTTTCCATGCTCTTTGCCTCTTCAACGGTGATGACACCCTCTTTGCCTACCTTGCTCATTGCTTCCGCAATGATGTTTCCGATGGTCTCATCGTTGTTGGCTGATATTGTTCCGACCTGTGCAATTTCTTTCTGGTCCTGTGTGGGTTTTGAGAGTTTTTTCAATTCAGAAACAACCACTTCGACTGCCTTATCGATGCCTCTCTTCAATTCCATGGGGCTGTGGCCTGCTGCAACGAGCTTTACACCTTCTCTGTAAATGGCCTGTGCAAGCACTGTAGCGGTTGTGGTGCCGTCACCGGCAATATCACTTGTTTTGCTTGCAACTTCTTTTACCATCTGTGCGCCCATGTTTTCGAACTTGTCTTCGAGTTCAATCTCTTTTGCCACTGTAACGCCATCTTTTGTGACAGTTGGTGAACCAAACGATTTTTCTATAATTACATTTCTACCTTTAGGACCAAGTGTTACCCTGACCGCATCGGCAAGGGTGTTAACACCTTTTAAAAGCGATTCCCTTACAGCCTGATCGTACCTTATTTCTTTAGCCATACTGATATTCCTCCTTTCTTAATCTTCAACTATACCGAGGACATCATCTTCCCTTAAAATGAGATGTTCCTCACCGTCAACCTTGATCTCTGTTCCTGAGTATTTGCCGAAGAGAATCTTGTCTCCAACCTTTACGGTCAGAGGAACCTTTGTTCCATTTTCCAGCACCTTGCCGTCGCCAACTGCAACAACCTTGCCTTCCTGTGGCTTCTCTTTTGCTGCATCAGGGATAATAATCCCACCCTTTGTCTTCTCTTCCTCTTCGATGCGTTTAACGAGGATCCTGTCTTGTAACGGTTTAATCTTCATTGTATCACACTCCTTTCATATAAATATTTGTTGGCAATTGTATCGAATGGTTGCTAAAATAAATATAAGAATGTTCGTTTATTTTGTCAATACCGGCTTGTTAAATTTTTAGCAATAAATTTATGCCTTCCTGGTACCACTTGGAAAACAACTGGTTTTCCTTTCGATTTTCTTCTTTGTTGTGCAGGATAGATGAGATAACCTGATTTTTATCGAGGATAATTTCGAATTCATGCTCGGCCTGGTGACAGAGCCGCTCGACCATGCTTTGTAATATTTTGTCTTTATCTCCCTTGCAAAGCCACGTAGACCACCACTTGTCGAATGTGTTTATGACTGTCTTTGCATGTTTGTCGTAGTAACCTGTAAAAGAAGGGAGCCACTCTTTAATATTTTCCTTGGATTCATAAAAGATGTCGTCAACAAAAGGGTAGTGCTCTATGATATCCATCTCTATCATAATCTTTTTGATGAAACCTTCAATAATGCTTGTTGCGCCGTGTTTCTTTGAATAAACCTTACCCTTCAGGGAATTCCAAACCTCGATTACAGGGTATGATTCCATGTTTTTCTCTGAGTAATTGATGGTTTCGAGGCTTTCTATTGCCTGTCTCGTTTTTTTGGGAAACCCGTACATGAGCAATCCGAGTAAATCGGACACCACATGGTAGAGAAGCGACCTGTTTCTCGGTCTTTTTAGTGGAAACATGAAACATATAAATTCGTTTAGTTCCAGCGCTTCGACAAGATGGTCCTTTTTTGGATGTTTCTGTGAATATTTGATCGCATCGATTGCAAGTGTAAGTGTTGCCATGGATAGAAGTTCTTTATCGTCCTTAGCTGTTTCATAAACATCCAGGATATGTCTTCTTGGGAGCATTATATGCCCTCTCTTTTAAGTTCCTCAAGCAGCGCTTTTTGTCTTTCTGTCAGGCGCTTGGGTATATCGATTATAACCTCTACATACTGGTCGCCTTTGATGCCTTTATTCATATCTGGAACGCCAAGCCCTTTCAATCTCACCTTTCCGTGACTTTTGATGCCTGGCGGTATTGTAACCCGTTTTGGACCTTCTATGGACGGTACTTCGACGGTTGTTCCAAGCAGGGCTTCGGTGACCTTTATCTCTTTGGTTACATACAGGTCATTGCCTATACGCTTAAAGAAAGGATGCTCACCGACCTTGATCGTAATGTAAAGGTCTCCTGCTCTTCCTGTCCTCATGTCTCTATTGCCTTTGCCACTTAATCTCAGTTTTTTACCCGATGATATGCCTTTTGGAATCTTGACATTTACCTCTTCGGTACCAGTATGGGTGGTAAAGGTGATTCTCTTCTCTGCCCCACGGATTGCATCCATAAATGGGATTTCAAGTTCATAGTTCAGATCCAGATCCCTTTCGGGCTGTTGCTCCCTTGTAATATAATCACCAAAATCCCATGATTGGGCTCTTTGTCTTCCGCCCTGCCTGCCTGCCTGTTTACCGAATATCATGCTGAACACGTCGCCACCGCCGAACCCAAGGTCTTTGAAGAGGTCCCCGATATTGAACCCTCTGAAGATATCCTCCTGAGAGTATTTCTGCTGGAACCCGCCCATACCGAACGTATCGTACTGTTTTCTCTTTTCTTGGTCACTCAAGACCGCATAAGCCTCGTTAATCTGTTTGAATCTTTCTTCTGATTCCTTATTTCCAGGGTTTCTATCAGGATGGTACTTCATTGCAAGTTTGCGGTATGCCTTTTTTATATCCTCTTCTGATGCTGTTTTTGAAACCCCTAATGTTTCATAGTAATCCTGTTTTGAAGCCATTTTTCCCACCACCTTTTTGTATTAATAGCGATTCGCTAAGCAATCGTCGATAATATTAATCACATCAGCGCACAATAGCTGTATAGACACCCATTTCAATTTGTAGGAAAAGACTTACCGCGGGACATTTGACCTTCATGATATGTATTACAGGTCTTGTGCCTTCATATTCGGATAAGGTTTCATAGTTTCCCATGCCCTTGGCGATCACGGTTGCACCATCGTCCCACATGTCTTTTATGCTCCCCTTCATATCTTCCGGCTTTATGCCGACTTCATCGGTTTCGGTTGAGATAATGTTTGAAAATATGTTTTTCAAATCGAGCATCCTTACATCTTCCATAGATAAATCATTCTGTATAGGGTGTTTCTTAACAGCGTAATGCACTTCTTTGCCTATGTCCTGTAAAAGACCTACAAGCGGCATGTCAAACAAAAAATCACTGATATTATCACCTAGCAAAAGTACTTTATTGTTTTTAATATAAATCTCTTTTTGAATTTTATCTATATCTATGTGAAATTTTAATCCTTCAGCCCTATCTGCGAAACAATTTTCTGTAAAAAAATCGGTAGAATTTCCAATGGCAGATATCTTTAAAACACCTTCGAGCGTCTTTGGAAAATACGGTTTAATGTCTTTTGCAGCGATTTTAGCCATTTCGAATTCTTTCCTTTTGGCTTGGGCATACGGGTCGTATGCACCGGTGATATTTTTAATGTGTTTTAATATGTTGTTTGCAACATGAGGTGGTGTATGATCTTTTTTGTGATATTTCTCAATCATGATATGACACTGGGTCAATAGGTTATCATCGCCGCCGGATAAGCGCACTGTTTTTTCGACAAGCCCCTTGAGACAATTAAGACAATGTTGAGTTACTTTCATGTAATTGTTATATTAGGATATAATGCAACCGGGTTTCAAATCAAACATAAAAATTTTACTGTATCGACGACATGAGTATCATAATATTTGTATAGTCTTCAATGGACGGCAAAAGATAAAAAACACTATTTTTTGTTTTTAGTGTATAATGAGGGATGTTTGTCCATATTTTTCGAGATACTGTGTTGCATAGTTATGCAGGATAATAAAAGGATAAACAAAACGGTGGATTTAACATGAAAAGACAGAGGAGGATAACAAGATGGTAAATACATATAATATTACGAATTGGCCGACAAAACATGCTGCATTGAAGATATGGGTTATTGAAATGGCAGAGCTTTGTCAGCCGGACAAGATTGTGTGGTGTGACGGGTCAGAAGAAGAAAAAAGGCGGCTCGAGGATGAGGCGATAGGCACAGGGGAGCTTGTTCAACTAAACCAGGAAAAATGGCCGGGTTGTCTTTATCACAGGACTGCATCAAACGATGTCGCGAGAACGGAACATTTGACCTTTATATGCACCTCAACGAAAAAGATGGCAGGACCTACTAACAACTGGATGTCACCCGAAGAAGGGTACAAAAGGGCAGGTCAGATATTTCAAGGCTCTATGAAGGGTAGGACCATGTATGTTATCCCCTTTTCTATGGGGCCGGTAGGGTCACCTTTTTCTAAAATAGGCGTTGAATTGACCGACAGTATTTATGTGGTTCTCAATATGCGTATCATGACCCACATAGGTGAGGCGGTACTAAAAAAACTCGGCACACACGGTAGATTTACGAAATGTTTACATGGAAAGGCGGATTTGGACGATAAACGCAGGCTTATTCTTCATTTCCCTGAAGACAACACGATATGGAGCGTAGGCTCCGGTTATGGCGGAAATGTGTTGCTTGGGAAAAAGTGTTTGGCACTTCGTATTGCAAGCTATCTCGCAAAATCAGAAGGGTGGCTCGCCGAACATATGCTTATAATGGGGGTCGAAGATCCGGACGGTCATATCAAATATATAGCAGGCGCATTTCCAAGTGCATGTGGTAAGACTAATCTTGCTATGCTGATTCCGCCGGAGGGATTGAAACATAAAGGATACCGTATCTGGACGGTTGGCGATGATATTGCATGGATGCGTATCGATACAGACGGCAGGCTCTGGGCAATCAATCCCGAGTCAGGATTTTTTGGTGTTGCACCGGGCACCAATTATAAATCAAATAAAAATGCAATGGAAACAATCAAAAAGAATACAATTTTTACAAATGTGCTTCTGACAAAGGACAAAGATATATGGTGGGAGGGTATGGATGGAGATGCCCCTGCAGAGGGTATCAATTGGGAGGGAAAACCCTGGAAACCTGGCATGGTGGACAAAAAGGGAAATCCAGTACTTGGGGCGCATCCAAACAGCAGGTTTACAGCACCCATATCACAATGCCCTTCCATATCGAACCGCATAGAACATCACCACGGAGTTCTCATCGATGCTATTGTTTTTGGCGGTCGTCGTGCGAGTGTTGTACCGCTTGTTTTTGAATCGTTCGATTGGAAGCACGGAGTGTTTATTGGTGCGACGATGGCATCTGAGCGGACGGCTGCTCAGTTTGGAAAGCAGGGCGAGGTCAGGCGTGACCCGATGGCAATGCTGCCTTTCTGCGGGTATAATATGGGTCAGTATTTTCAGCACTGGCTTGACATGGGAAAAAATATGGAAAAGCCGCCAAAGATCTTCCATGTCAATTGGTTCCGTCTTGATGAAAATGGCAACTTTATGTGGCCTGGTTTTGGCGAAAATCTGCGCGTCCTCGAATGGATAATAGGACGCTGTATGAATACTGCCGGTTCACGGCTTACACCCATTGGATATATCCCGAAAGCCGAAGATTTGGATTTAAGCGGGCTGTCGATATCAGAGCAAACTATTGATAGACTTTTATCTGTTGACAAAGAGGCATGGATAGAAGAGACAAAGGATATCGAAAGGTTTTTTAAGACATTTGGTTCGGACTTGCCGGTTGAATTGAAAAATCAACTGAAGAGATTGCAGGAACGTCTGGCCGGCTAAAGAGGGCATTGTTTCATTGGATTTTTGCATCTTGTCGGCAAATTCTGCATAAAGACGGATAAGTAAACCCATAACTTTTTCAAGGTTTCTGGGTGTGACAATGTTTTTTGCTAAATAAAGGAAGGAGTAACAATGTCGAGGTTTAGGGTTATCGGGGTAGTTTGTTTGTGTTTTTTGCTCTTCACGGCGGTTCAATCGATAGCAGCGTCACATGTTAAGCATCGATATAAAAGCGCCATTACTATTGCCCGAAGTGAAATATGGCGTGCCATAAACAGTGGCAAGTGTGGGAGCGCTGCAGTTGCAATAGCGGAAAAAGGCAAGATTGTTTATGCCGAAGGTTTCGGTATGGAAGACAGGGAAAAGGGTGTACCGGTTGATAAGGATACAATCTTCAATATTGGTTCTATCAGTAAGGTATATGTGGCGGCTGCAATAATGATTCTTGTCGATGAAGGCAGGGTATCCCTTGACACACCGGTTAAGGATTATCTTGCTGAATTCAAGATGGCAGACGATCGGTACAAAGATATCACTGTAAGAATGCTTTTAAACCATACATCAGGTATCCCTGGCACGCAGGGCGCAAATTCCTTCGGTTTCAGATATGAAGATAGTGTAAAGGAGGAGACGATAAAAACCCTTAACCGTTCGCATCTCAAGCATACACCTGGTGCTATGACTGTTTATTGTAACGATGGATTTACACTCGCCGAGATGATTGTAGAACGTGTAACAGGCACAAGGTTCTTAGATTTTCTCAATCAAAAGGTGTTCAAGCGGCTTGGTCTTAAAAATACCGGTATAGGCGTGGGCGAAATCAATGGTAAGCGCATCGCACTTTATTATGATGCTGCAACGGGAAAAATACATCCACCCGAAATAGTCTCTATTTTGGGTGCCGGAGGACTGTCGTCGAACGTTGTTGAGTTATGCCGATTTGTCGATGCCCTTTTATTGGATAACAGGCTTTTGAAGAAGGCATCTCTTGTTGAGATGAAGAAGGCGCAGCCTTCAAAATTCAAAGGGAGACTGAGAAATTCGGAACTCTCGTTTGGGTTGGGCTGGGACATAACAGGTCTTCCGAGCTATGATGCTTTTGGAATTCAGGTTTTGGGTAAGAGCGGTGGCACGGGAAATTACTCCACCATGGTTTTTACTGTTCCAGACAAAAGGTTGTCTGTTGCAGTCCTCGCTTCAGGATCCCAGAGCGGGGCAATGAAAATAGCGCTTGATATACTGGACGCAGTGTTATGTGAGAAGGGACTTGTTCCAAAGAGGGAAAAAACGGTTTTTGTGCCGCCAGAGGCGCAGAAATTCCCTAATGGTTATGATAAGTTCAATGGCTATTATGCAAATGGCATGAATCTTGTCGAGATAATATTCGATGCGGATAAAAGTGTTGTGAACATGTATGCCTTGAAGGGGCATGACAAAAAACTCGAGAAAACACTCGTTTATAATGATGGTTATTATCATGATAATAAGGGTAATTGTTTTTATTTTTCACACATAGAAGACGAAAAATATTTCGTGAACTTTTTGACACATGAACGTATCGATATGATTGCCTTTCAAAAGGTAAAACCCATAGAGAAGCCAAAAGAGCTGAAAATAGAAATGGACGGCAAGATTTGGCTTAGGCGCAATGTATCTCCTTTTGAGTCCATTATAGCAACTGAATCGCATTTCGAAAAATCATCTATTTATAGAGATTTGCCAAGTTATGTTTATTTCAGAGGCATAAAAAGGATCGACTCGACTGAATTTGCAGGGATGACATTTGATGCAATCCGTGACCAGACAGAGCTTACCCTTTTTGAAAAAAATGGGACAACATGTGCATGGGTATCTGATTTACTGTATTGTCCAGCTGATGCCTCTGCTGCGTTAAAAGAAGGTGAAAATCAAGTAAAAATTGGGAGCGAAGGATATAATGAATGGCTTGTAGCGCAAAAGAATATGGTTTTGAGCTTTACAAAACCGAAGAATAGTAGGGTCATCGTGTTCTCTTCAGACGGTTCTGCAACCTACGACAGCGTCATTGACAAAGGCGATGTATACGTCGCCAGAGGTGATTATATTGAATGCGTCAGTCGACCAAACGATGTCTTTAAGGTGAAGGCCAGATCTGTTTCAGCAGGAGAAAAGAAATAGAACTATACTGTTCGTAAGGTATTTTTGAAAGACTTTTTTTTGAAAATACTGTACGTCTGTGATATAAGAAGATTGTTTTCTTAGTTGTCGTGAAGCATAAAATAGAAATTAGGCTTGAAGTGTTGATGAAAAAAACCCTTTTTATCTTGACCTTTTTTGTTGTTCTTTCGGCTGCTTATATAAATGTTTTTGCAATAACACTCGATGAGGCTGTCAAAAGGGCCATCGATGTTTCTTACCCCATCAAAGAGCAAAAAGAGACCATCAAGAGAACCGAATTTTCATATATTTCATCGATTGACCCATTTCTTCCTACGGTAACCATCAAGAGTGGGTATAACAGATACCTCTATGGGGCGCCGGTTACCTATACGTCGGGATTTACACCTCTTGTGAATAATGAATTTTATAGTTCTTCAGGCACCATCTCCTTCAGGTTGTTTGACGGTGGGTTGAGGTTTGCACAGAGACAGGGTTCCTTTTCCCTTATGGGCAGAGAAAAGGAGAAACTGCAAAGCATCAGAAATGATGTGCTATACAATGTCAGGACTGCCTTTTTTACGGCACTGGGTAAGCGGACCGTTGTAGAGAAGAGAAAAGAGGCATATGAGACAACCAAAAGGTTATACGATTTAACCAAGGCTCGATTTGCTGAAGGGATAGTGAGAAAAAGCGATGTATTGCAGGCGGAGGTAAGGTTGACCTCTTCAAAGATCGATGTGGTCGATGCTGAAACCGATTATGAAAAATCAATGGAGGACTTAAAATCGCTCCTTTTGATCGGGGTACATGAAAAACATGATGTTGAGGGTGTGCTTGACGTGCCCGTATTCGGTGAAACATACGAGAGCCTTGCTGAAAAGGCGGTTAAGATAAGACCTGATGTTACGTATCAGTTAAAGGAAATAGAGCGCTTGACAAGTGTCTATAAAGAAAAGAAAAGCAGTTGGTGGCCAAAACTCGATGTGGGTTTGCAGCAGTCGAGACAGGATACCTCGTTTTTCCCCAACAACAGGGAAGATACCGTTATGCTGAGTTTCAGCTATCCACTTTTCGATGGTGTGGGAAGATATTACAATATGGAAGGTGCCTTAAAGGATATTTCTGCTGCAAAATATAGGCTTGAAGAGATTAAGCGTAACGTGAGGCTCGATATCATAAAGGCATACAAGGATTTTAACCTGAGCCTCGAAAATATAAGAATGTACGACGAATTATTAAGGGAAGCGACGACCAATTTTAATCAGGCGCTTGGTGAATATAAGGCAGGTAAAGGCGATATCCTGACATTGATTCAGGCTGAAAAGGATTGGGCAAAGGCAAAGGAAAACCTTGTTGTATCCGTTTATAAATCGAATAATGCACTTGCATACCTTAAAAAGGTCTCGTATTTCGATGGGAATCACATATGAAATTAACGAAAAAACACATTGCAGGGATAATCATAGCTGTATTGGTTTTGCTGGTCATAGTTGTTGTATATTTTTCCGGTAAAAAGAGCAGGTCAGAGAAGATAGGCGGTGAGGTTTTTTCGGTCAAGAAGGGCAACGTAACAAACTTTGCCGAGCAGACAGGTATCATAAAGGCACAGGTCGGCGCTATCGTGAAGGTAGGTACGAGGGCAACCGGTGAGCTTACACAGCTGAGATATCAGGTGGGTGATTATGTAAGAAAGGGTGAACTTATAGCAAAGATAGACGACAGGGAAAAGCTTGCAAACCAGAGGAATTTAAAGGCACAGATAGAGGAACAAAAAAGGGATTTGGCCGCCAAAGAGGCCCAGTATCAGTATAGCAAGGTCAATTATGAGAGAGAGGAGAGGCTTTTAAAACAGGAATTTACAACCAAAGATAGTGTTGATAAGGCGAAAAGAGAGCTGGATGTGGCAATAGCCCAGGTTGAGCTTGCAAGGGCAAAGGTAGCGGCGGCGGAAGAAAGTCTGAAGGCGCTTGAGGTTTCTTTGAGTTACAACAAGATATATGCGCCTATTTCCGGGTATGTTTCACAGGTGACAACACAGGAAGGTGAGACGGTTGTGGCGGGTCTTTCAGCGGTAAATCTTATCACGATTATAGACGCCTCAAAGCTGGAGATGTGGATATACGTTGATGAAACGGATGTTGGGAGGGTAAAGCCAGGCATGAAGGCGGAATACTGGGTTGATGCATACAGGGACAAGAGATTTTCGGGTAATATAAGTCTTATATACCCACAGCCTGAAATAAAGGAAAATATCGTCTATTATCTTGCCATAGTGAAGATAGACCCAAAAGACACGACCTTTCTGAAACCGGAAATGACAACACATGTAAGGATCATCATCAGCGAAAAAACTGGTGTGCTGGTTGTGCCAAACGGTGCAGTGCGTTTTGAAAGCGGTAAAAACGTTGTATATGTGAAGACAAAGGATAAGACCGAACGTAAAGAAGTAACGCCTGGCATACGTGACGATAAATTTACGGAGATCGTTACAGGATTGAGTGAAGGTGAACGTGTTGTGATCCCGGCTATAAAAAGGCTTGAATCAGGCGCCAAAAAGTGATTACCCTTAAAAATATCAGAAAAAGCTATTTTGTCGGTGAGAGGGAATTGCCTATTCTCAAGGGGATAAACCTCAGGATCAATAAGGGGGAGTTTGTTATTTTGATGGGCGTATCAGGTTCTGGCAAAACAACCCTTATGAATATAATGGGTTTACTCGATAAGCAGACCGAGGGCGATTTTTATTTTATGGATACCCGTGTTGAGGATTTGAACGATGAGTCCCTTGCCAGTTTTAGAAACAGACATATAGGCTTTGTGTTTCAGCAGTTTTTTCTGCTTCCTTACTTGAACGCCATCGAAAACGTTTTGATACCCATTGTATATTCGGATAAAGAGATAAAGCACCCGAGGGAAAAGGCGAGACAACTGCTTGAAAGGTTTAACCTCGCCGAGAGGACGCATAACCGTCCTGCACAACTTTCAGGTGGTGAGCAACAGAGGGTTGCGATAGCAAGGGCACTGATAAACGACCCTGACCTTATTCTTGCGGATGAGCCTACAGGGGCACTCGATTCGAAAACAGGCAGCGAGATAATGGAGCTGTTCCGCATGCTAAATGAGGATGGCAAGACCGTTCTGGTTGTTACACATGACCCAAAACTCGCATCCTATGGGAAAAGACTGATAAGGATAGAGGATGGGACTATATCAGAAGACATCACGACTTAGAGAGTTCTTAGAAGAAACACTAAAAATACTTTACTATTATAAAAGCAGGGTGGCGTTTTCATTTTCCGGTGTTGCGCTTGGAATACTTTCAATATGTGTGATTATAACCACAATCGATGGGGCAAACAAGAAGGCATATGAGATATTCGAATCCCTTGGCCCTGATTCTATTATAGTATTTAGTGGAAGCGAGAGACAGCGCACGGCAAGGGAGAGGGTCAATACTCTGACGGTTGGCGATGCGGATTTGCTTCAAAAGATCGGAGGTATTTATGATGTTTTAAAGGTCTTTGTGGTCAGGAATGTCAATATGAAATATCAGGACAGGAAATGGCAGACAATGGTGGCCGGTGGAACTGAAAACTATTTTGCATCATTCAAATGGGAACTGCAGAGCGGCGCGTACTTTTCCGGTGAGGCGTATAGGAATGCGGAGGCGGAATGTGTAATAGGCGCAAAGGTTTACGAAGAATTGTTTCAGGGTGAAAATGCAATCGGCAAGGTTATACTGATCGGGCGATTACCCACAAAGGTTGTGGGTGTGCTAAAAGAGAGAGGGGGCTCTGCAGGCGGTCCAAACTTGGATGATAGGGTTGTAATGCCTTTAACAACCGTAACAAGCAGGCTTGCCAATGAAAAGAGGTTTCTTACATTTATTCGGCTCAAGACAAACCGTGATGTCGATGCAACCATTGAGGATGTAAGGATGGTGCTCAGGAAAAATCATGGCATACCGGTAGGAGGTGAGGACAATTTTACAACAAGAAGCTCCAAGGACATTCTGCAGTTTGTTTCTGTAATCTCAGGTTCACTCTTTTTATTCCTCGGAACTGCTTCGATTGTTGCTTTGGTCGTGAGCGGGTTTGTGCTTGCCAATCTTTTTTACCTCACAATCCAGGAGAGAAAGAAGGATATAGGTATCAGAAGGGCATATGGAGCAACAAGAAAAGGGATACTGCTGTCTTTTCTTTTTGAATCTGTGATTATTACAATCATGGGAGGTATCGCCGGTGTACTGCTCAGTGTTGTCCTTGAAGGTGTGTTTGAGAGACTTTTCGGTATTCCTATGGAATTTTCTTTTAAGGTTGTGATCTTTGCGTTGACTTTCAGTCTTCTCACCGGGGTGTTGTCCGGACTGAAGCCTGCGATGAAGGCGAGCAGGATCGAGCCTATCGAGGCCATTCGCGGATGATTTACGTAATAAGTTTCTACCTCAGGATTGCGCTTCAGAACCTTGTCGTTCACAAGGCGAGGATGTTGCTTGCATTGCTCGGGATACTCTTTGCCGTTATGAGCCTTGTTGCCTTCGGAAATATCAGTAGCAGCATGAAAAGAAAGATCGATGATGAGATTGGGAGATTCGGTAAAAATCTTGTTATCCTGAAGGCGGGTCTTATATTCCATGCAGGACGTTCAACGAAGCAGTTTTCTGAGTCGAAATCCCTTAAGCTCGTGGATATAAGGCGGATAAAAGAGTCTTTAAGGGGTATCGATGAGATTGCCCCATATTACGATACAACATACCCTGCACGATATGAGGACAAGACGCTTAGGGTGAGCGTGATAGGCGTGACGGACAATATCTTTTCATTGAAAAATACAAACCTTATTATGGGAAGGTATTTCACAAAAGAGGACGATAATGCCACAGAAAAAAAAGCTGTAGTGGGATACAAGGTATACGACAACCTTTTTGACCTGAAAGACCCCATCGGCAAATATATTCTTCTTTTTAGGGTACCTACGGAAGTAATTGGTGTGATGGAAGAGAAGGGTACGGATTTAACAGGTCAGGACCAGGATATTATTGTTTATATACCTCTGAATTCCTTCATGAGACGTTACAGTAATATCGACTATATAAAAGGGGCATACATACAGGTGCAGGATGGTGTCCAAATGACAGAGATGAAGACAAGACTCAGGTTATTTATCCGCAAGATTCACGATATGAAAGAGGAACAAAAGGATGATTTTACAATCTTTACGATGGATGATATTTTAAAGACAAGGGAGGAAGGCATCCGACTCGTGAGCGTTCTCACCATCATCGCATCCGTTGTATCTTTTTTGGTGGGTGGATTGGGCATATTTGCGATTATGATGCTTTCTGTCTCTGAAAGGAAGATGGAGATAGGCATAAGAAGGGTTGTGGGTTCCAGGAAAAGGGATATTGTAATGCAGTTTCTCACAGAATCGGTTATTGTAGCCCTTATCGGAGGCATCCTCGGTGTTGCTGCAGGTTTTGTTATTACGATTATAGTTGATTTTTTTGGTGGATTTCCATTTATGTTTGGGTTGAAAAACATTTTTGTTTCGCTACTGATAAGTATGGTTGTCGGCATCATAGCAGGCATCTATCCGGCAATACAGGGCACGAAGTACGAGCCGGTAAAGGCGTTGTATGCTTAGTGATCATATGGGACAACAAATCAGTGGCTCGGGGGTCAGACAAATTCAGTTATGTTGCGACAACAAAGGGATATTGGCAAGCGTTGGCAAACATCCGGATTGCTAATAGTGTTTTTATGCCAGACCGTTGTGGTTAGGTCGTTACTGAAGAATAAAATTGAAAGCCGTTCCTGCCGGTCTTTTTAACAAAATACATTGCAATATCCGCCTTTTTAATTAATTCGTCATGGGTTTCGCCGTCCTCGGGAAACATAGAGATGCCGATACTCGCTGTGTTTGAAAGCTCATGCCCGTTTATATATATCGGATGTCGGAACGGTTGTAAAATCTTTTCCGCCACCAAGGCGACATTCTCTTTTTTTATGACGCCGGGCAACAGTATAACGAATTCATCATCACCAAAACGTCCGATTGTGTCGCCTTTACGCAGACACTTTTTTAATATTATACCGGTTTCCTTTAAGAGCTGATCCCCAACGCTGTACCCGTATTTGTAGTTAACCTTTTTGAAAGAGTCGAGGTCAAAAAACATCACCGCAAGCCTTTCCCTGTTACGATGCGCATGTATCAGTGCAAGGGACAATCGGTCGTTGAAGAGTATACGATTGGGAAAACCGGTAAGCAAATCATGGGTTGTTTTGTAGGAAATCTCCATCTCGAGTTTTTTCCAGTGGGCTACATCGGTTATTGTTAGCACAAAAAAATCCATTGTAATTTTGTCTTTATCCAGGATTTTAACATCGATCTCACACTGTATGGATGACCTGTCGTTTTTTATCAATTCCCAATCGAATTTTAGTGGTTTTCTCACCTTCGATGCATGGCGCAACTTTTTTAAAAAAGACCTGTAGCTCTCGCCTGTAGCGTGTAGAATGGATAATGTCTTTCCCAGGACACCATCAATATTAATAAAACCGAACATATCCAAAAAGGTCTGATTGCAGTAAATGATCGTTTCTTTGTTATCACAGAGAATGAGGGCTGACGTACTGTTTTCGCACAACAACTCCTTATAAAGATTGTTTGTTTTATCATCATTTATCGTCTGTGGCAATGCAAACCCTCCTTTCGAAGTCAGATATGATATCCATAAAATAACTTTATTGACGATGAAATTGCAATAAAATTGGATGTTTAAAAAATAGCAAGAATACGGTTTTTTTAGACTCTTTTTCTTGACCCAGGCAGATATCAAACCTTATATTAAAGCCAATTGAATAAACGTAAAGGAAATCAACAGATGAAAAAGGTGATTATAGAAAATCTGCCGGAAACAAATTGTATCGAAGGGGCAAAGAGGTGGACAGAGGATAAGGGAGAGTTCGTCCAGATTTCCTATAGAGAGGACATAAGACATGTTGCATATTTTGAACTGAGAAAAGGGTTTACGAGGGGAGGTCATTACCATAATCGCAAGGAAGAGGTTTTCTATATCATCGATGGTCGAGTGCGTGGCGTGTTTTATGACCTCGAAACCGGCGAACAAGCAGAATATATATTCGAAAAGGGTGATAAAATCAGGGTTAAAACAGGTTGTGCCCATATTTTTTACGGTGTAGAGGATTCTCATGCCATTGAGTACAGCAATCAATACTATGACAGCAGAGATGCATACCCATATGTGCTGGGGGGTTAGAAGGTTGGAGGTAAAAAGGCAAGGGGTCGAGGGAGCGAAAGGCAGCTCATAGCTGATAGCTCATAGCAAAAGCGGAAACAAAAAGGTAGCATTTTTGAAGTCCCTATGAACTATGAACTATGAACTATGAGCTAACAATACTCGAAGTTTGCTGTTCAGCATCCGCTATGAGCCAATAAAAAGGATGTCGGAGAGGTATATTTTGTTATGAAAAAGGCAGTGGTGCTTCTCAGCGGTGGCATTGACTCTGCAACAACTATGGCTATTGCAAAAAACGAAGGTTATGAGGTTTATTGTATTAGTTTTAGTTACGGGCAAAGACATCACATAGAACTCGAGGCAGCAAGAAAGATTGCAACGAAAATGGGTGCCAAAGAGCACCTCGTTGTGGACATCGATATGAGAAAAATAGGTGGATCTGCGCTTACATCTTCTTTGGATGTTCCGAAAGGACGTTCCGAAGAAGAGATTGCACATAGTATACCGATTACATATGTACCGGCGAGAAATACTATATTTCTTTCTTACAGTCTTGCTTGGGCAGAGGTGCTTTCAATATCAGACATATTTATAGGTGTGAATGCAGTTGATTATTCCGGATATCCCGATTGTCGGCCTGAATACATCAGTGCGTTCGAAGATATGGCAAACCTTTCCATTAAGTCGGCGGTTGAAGGCAAGATGAAAATCAACATTCACACACCGATCATACATTTGAGCAAGGCAGAGATAATCCTTAAAGGTATTGAGCTTGGTGTAGACTACAGCATGACACATAGTTGTTATGACCCGACCGATGATGGTAAGGCATGTGGAGCTTGCGATAGTTGTGAATTAAGACGTAAGGGATTCAGGCTTGCCGGTATCCCTGACCCAACATCATATGCTAAAGGTTGAATGAATCGATTGAAGCGAATTTTTCCATTTTTTGAACCTGTATCTTTTTTCAGACCGAAGTTGATGTGCTTCAACCGTTTAGCGGGGGGATTCTAACCGTAAAACATGTACCTTTACCCTCGCCACTTGTAAGGTTTATATTGCCGTGAATTTTTTCGATAAGCGTTTTTACACATGATAGTCCGAAGCCAAGCCCCTTCTCATTGCCCTTTGGTTTGTCCTGCGCGCATAGAAAACGCTTGAAGATGTAGTCCTGTTTTTCCTGCGGTATGCCTGACCCGTCATCTTCTACCATTACAATGAGCTCTTCGTCGCCTTTTATAGAAACGTCTACGCGTTGTCTTCGGTATTTCAATGCATTTGTGATAAGATTGCGTATAATCTGCTGAAGCTTTTTCTGATCATGGATAAAGGGCGCTGTGCTGTATTTTCCTTCAATATTTACGAAAACGCCGTTGTCCTTGAGTGTCTGGAAAAAATCTTCATTCTGTTCTGTCGTGGATATTTTTTCAAACAGGTCGGGTTCAAAGGTCTCGAGCGCCTCAGAAAGAGAGTCTCTCAGGATCTGTGGAATAGAACACTGTTCCCTACGGAACAACCCCTCTTCAGAACGATAAACCTCGATTATCTCTTGGAGAAAAGACTGTGCCTTTTTTGCATTCCGTAAACTCATTTTGAGTGCGTTTCTCTGACGGTCATTTAGAGGTCCATACCTATCTTCTTTATTAAGTAGGTTGTTAATGCTCGTTGACGCTATCGATAAGGGTCCTGTAAGGTCGTGAATCAACAGGTCTATTAAAGAATCTCTCTCATCCATCTTCTTGTTTGTCCTGCCTCTCTAAAGCTTTATACATTGCATTTTTATAACATTTTCTGAAGCATAACTAAAGCAAACAATTAATCGACCTTTCTCTTCATGGTTTTCATGGATTCTGTTTTGACATCCCTTATTAGTTGTTCGGAAAACCGCTGCATGTTTATGCTCATGCCTCTTGCAAATTCATCAGGCGAATGTTCTTTCAGCAATTCCTTATAAGAATAGCGCTTCTGAAATAGCACCCTTTTTGTGATTTCTTTCTGGCTGTCGTCGATAAGCGAAACATTTACTTTAAGCACGGCGCTCCATGTGTCTTTTTCGAACGATTCTAAAAATTCCTCAACCCCGCCTTCGATAATGAACCTTGTTTCTTCTGTGTCACGATATGAAAAGACCGCTGAAAAGATATTCGCAGACCCTAAATCTCTTGTCAGGAAATCGGTCACCATATCGCCTGGACTTGTCCTCCACCGGTTATAGTTGTAAACGGAGAGTTTGTAAGGCTGAGTCCTGTATACCATTGCCTGTGAATTATAAAGCTGATTTACAGAAAATCGCTCGATCCTTACAGATTCATCAATGCGTTTTATGGACTCAAATGTGGGTGGATTGTATTCAAATGTGAACTGTTCGGTAATGAAAGGCGCCTTCGTCCTGCCAAAGCAACCGGATATTAAAAAAATGCAAACGCACAAGCTTAGAATTGCAAGTCTATAAACCATATTTTTCCTCACCCCTTACCCTTTTTTTATCGATCATCCTCTTTTACTTCGTGCATCGGGCTTCGAATATCGGCTAAGTCGGTATCCGATGCCTGCTATTCGCGATTTGCTTTACCAAACACTATTTCCCTTTAGGCGGTTCGCTAAAAATGACATCCGATGGGTCAGCGTTAAGTCTGTTTAAAAGATTTTCAAGCGTTTCAGATGCCCGCCTGAGATTTTCGCTTGTTATCTGTATCTCTGTCACAACGGCATTTGTTCTTTTTGCGGTATTATCGATGATGCGCTTTGCCTTATGCGCTGTGTCTGCTATATTCATAGCGCTTATCTCGTTGTTTACATTATCGATGGTCTCTTTTATGCTGGCAAGGAGGTTTTGTGCATCTTTAATGATGTGCTCAAATGTACCGTCCTCAACCATTATAAGATTTATTCTTTTCGATATCTCTTCTATGTTGGCGGCAGCACTTGTCAAGCTTGTCACCATACTTTTCATCTTAGCATCGCCGACAAAGTTATCGACTGTTTTTGCTGTAGATTTTATTTGGTCCGAAATCCCCTTGAAATCGATCTGGTTTGCCTTTTCAACGACACTATTTATACCTGCGAATATTTTTTGCATTTCCGACGGTATCGACGGTATTACGGGGCTGCTTGTAGGAAAATTTATTTTCGGAGACAACTTTGCATAAGATGGTTTTGTGTGCTCAAGCCCCACGAATACAAGCCCTGTAATACCTGCCATTTCAAGTTTGGCTACGATGTTGTTTGCCATTTCAGGGTTTATGTTGATCTTCATAGTGACCTCTACAAGCCTGTTATCAGGAGCCAGATCGATCTTTGTGACCCATCCGACATCGACGCCCTGATATTTAACCCTTGAATCAATCTGCAACCCTTGGACAGACTCGTCAAAGTATGTGACAAATGTGTCACCTTTTTTAAAATACTTTGAAGCGCCAATCCATACAATAACACCTGCCCCGATTAAAACACCTATAACCACGAAGAGCCCAACGGTAAAAAGTGGTTTCTTTTTAGACATTTAAGATTCCCCTGCTAAGTATGTCAATGTGCCGCCTTTCTGTTGAAAAAGTTTATCACCCTTGGATCGTTAGAGCTTTTTTTCAGCTCATGTGGATCGCCTTCTGCTATTATACCCTTTTTGCCCTTATCAAGCATAATGATTCTGTGCGCTATGTTAAAAATCGATTCAAGCTCGTGCGAAACAATCACCATTGTGGTGCCGATGCCCTTATTGAGATTTTTTATCAGTATATCAAGTTCAGCGGAAGTAACAGGGTCAAGCCCGGCAGATGGTTCGTCAAAGAAGAGAACCTCTGGATCGAGCGCCATAGCCCTTGCAATGCCGGCCCTTTTTTTCATACCTCCGGACAACTCTGAGGGTAGGTGATTTTCATAACCGGAAAGTCCTACCATGCCGAGTTTTGTCTTCACAATGGAATCGATCATACTTGAAGGCAGATCAGTAAATTCCATGAGTGGGAGCGCTATATTCTCATATAATGTCATTGAACCAAAAAGTGCACTCGACTGAAAAAGCATCCCCATACCCTGCCTCAATCTGCCAATCTGTTCATCATCCGCATTCGTAATATCGATACCGTTGATAATCACCCTGCCTGAAGCAAGCTCATATAAACCTATCATATGCTTCAAAAGTGTGGATTTTCCGCAACCGCTGCCACCGATTATGATGAAGATATCGCCTCTGTAAACCTCAAAGCTTATATTCTCAAGCACGGTATTGTCGCCAAATCGGGCAGTAAGATTTTCAACAACGATAATCTTTTCAGAAGAGTCGCTCAAGGTTTTATGTTCTTTGTTCAATGCTTGAATCCTAAAAGACCTTATTATACATAATTTAATAGAATGGCAAAAATCGAATCAACTACAATAATCAGAAAGAGTGCTGCCACTACAGCAGATGTTGTTGCATTCCCCACATCCTGCGCACCGCCTCTAACCATAAAACCCCTTTGGCAACCAATCCCTGCAATCAAGGTTGCAAGTACAACCGCCTTTATCATGCTTGTTACAACATTAAATACAGATATAGCCTTTATTGACTGCTGTACATATGTGTAGACCGTTAAATCGAGAAAAAAAACACCGATAAATAATCCGCCCAGGATTGCAAAAAGGTCTGCAAACAACGTAAGTAGCGGTACAACCGCAATTGCTGCAAACACCTTTGGTATCGCAAGAAACCTGACAGGATTAAACCCCATTATTATTAACGCATCGACCTCTTCATTCACCTTCATCGTTCCGATCTCTGCTGCAAATGCTGAACCTGAACGGCCTGCCACAAGGATTGCCGTCATTATGGGTCCGAGCTCTCTTACCATCGCCAAACTCAGAAGCGCAGGAACATAGATATTTGCGCCGAACTGTTTAAGCTGCAAAGAAGACATAAAGGCGAGGATAAGACCGAGCAAAAAGCTGATCAACCCGACAATAGGAAGCCCATCTACGCCGACCTTTTTCATGTATATAATGACATCTGCCCATCTAACCGACCGAAGATGGAACAAGGAGTATATGATTTCCAGAACGAGTTCGCCGCCGAATGCTATCACATTTTTAATATCATCGAGAAAATTCAGACTTATCTCGCCAACGCGCTCAAAGAAACCGATGCTTCTTTTGTCCGGTATGATTGGCTGTGAAGCAAGGGCATTTTTGTCGAGAAGCGTCATTATGTCCTTGACCTTATCGGAGACATTAACAAATTCCAATTTTATAGACCTTTCTTGCAATTCGTTCTCGAGTTGCAAAAGCAGCATTGCACCTGCACTATCCATGGCATCGACGTCTCCAAGGTCTGCATATATTTCTGATGGACTTTTATCTTCAAGAAGCCTTTTTATTTTGGGCATTACTTCATCGATATTGTGAAGGGTTATGCTGCCAGAAATAAAAAGTGTGATGTAGCCAGCATTGTTTTCTGAAACAGAAACGACATATTCATTGCTTGGCATAAAGTATGTATATCATAAAGCGCCAAAAATATGAATATTTTCCTATTTGTTGGCTCATAGCTGATGTTGATTTGGTATCGTTTAAGGAATCAGTCTGTAAGGTAATGCCCTTTTTGTCCACTCGCTGTCTTTGTAATCTGCTGCAAGTTTTTCATACGCCTGTTTGAGATGTCCCGGGTCGTTGGTGTTCTTGAATCTGCTGACACCAAGCAAAAACAAGGCCTCCGGTGTAGCGCCACTTTTTGGATATGCTGCTGTGACCTTTTCGAGCGCCTGGATTGAAGCAGGAAACTGGTCGAGTTCAAAGAATGTTTTTGCCATTCCAAGCAAAATGGATGGAATTAATTCTTCGGGTGGTAAAAACCCTACTGTGCGGTGATGCTCAATCCCATTCCAGTCGGCTGTGACAAGTGTGGGTGTCCACTTTATGTTGAAACGGGATGCCAGAGGCTCGGCGTTAAATGGTACTATAAGTGGAATCACATTATTTGTTATGAAGTCTATCACATCGTTATTTGGGTATGTTACAGCTTCCATCTGTTTGCAGCCGATGCAGTCAGGGTTAAAAAAATAAACAAAAATCGGTGTCTTTTCCTCTTGCGCCTTCGAAACGGCCATCTTCCAATCTGTTTCCCATTTAATCGCATTTACCATGGCTGTTTCTCCTGTTTATTATGTAATTACAATGACCTGTATATCCATCACATTTGTTCCTGTTGAGCCTGTAATAAGAAGCTCACCAGTGTTTTTGAAAAATGTGTAAGAATCGTTGTTTTTTAGATAGGCATCTGGATCGAGACCTTTTTCTCGAGCCCTCTTGATTGTTTGTCCATCGACTACTGCGCCTGCTGCATTGGTTGGTCCATCTGTGCCGTCGGTGCCAGCGGAAACGAGGGTGATGTCCTCTGTGCCTTCTATTTCATGTGCAAAGGCAAGTGCGAGCTCCATATTTCTTCCCCCCAAGCCTTTACCTTTGACCGTTACCGTGGTCTCACCGCCCGAAACAAGACAGACCTTTTTTTTCGTTTTGTGCTTTTCATCTCGCATTTTTAGTCCTTCCGCTGCCAGCCATTTTGCCGCCTCGCGAACGTCACCCTTAAGCTGGGAAGTCAGAATGGTTGTGTCAAACCCCAATTCGTTCGCCTTTTTCGCTGCTGCCTCGGTTGCTATTTTATTGCTTCCTATAATGATGTTTTCAACCCGCTCAAAGACCGGATCGTCTATTTTGGGCGTATCTTTAAAAACCCCTTTGACACCTTCATTTAATGTCTTTAGGATGCGAACCGGAATCATATCGGCAATCCTGTATTTCTCGATGACGGCAATGGCATCGCTATAGGTCGTTTTATCTGGGGATGTGGGGCCTGAGGCAATCACATCGAGCTGATCACCTATAACGTCTGACAGGATTAAAGAAATAATCCTCGATGGATATGCAAGCTCCGCGAGCCTACCGCCTTTTATGGCTGAAATATGTTTTCTTACGGTGTTGAGTTCGTTTATGTCTGCCCCGGATTTAAACAGTAGTTCTGTTACTTGTTGTTTTTCGCTAAGGGTTATATCGTTTAATGGCGCTGTAAGCAGGGCGGAACCACCCCCTGATATAAGGCAGAGCACAAAGGTTTTTGCATCCGTGTTCTTCAGCATATCTATGACCTTTCTTGTTGCGACAAGTCCGTTTTTATCGGGGATTGGATGACCAGCCTCAAATATATCGATATTATTGCTCAATACACCTTTTGCATGATTGTATTTTGTGATAACGATACCATTTGTTATAGTATCGGGAATATTGTCGTCAATGGCCTTTGCCATTGCATAAGCGGCCTTGCCAAAAGAGATGAGGTAGAATCTATTGCAATTATCTCTGTTGTAAGCCTCTGATATATAATTGTTATGATAAGTGACTAACCTGTATGGATCGACCGCCTGCACAGCGGCGTTAAAAATATCGACAACAATCTTTCTGGAGGAATCGTTTCTTATTATCACTTTGTTGCCTTTCCTATTTCTTAACCTCGTATCTTCTTAACCTCTGTTTTTCTCCTTCCTACTGCCTTACTATTCTCTATTTACTTTTTGCTATCCACCGCTTAAATTAAACCTCTATCGGCTTAAATATCAATACGATGCCCATGACAACAAAGACCATTGTCTCTGCGGCAGGACCCCAGAGCCTTCCTGTGACGGACATGACCATGCCGAGGACAAATGCAGAGACGAACGTGCCTTTTATATTGCCGAGTCCACCGACAAGGACGACGGCAAAGCTTATGAGGAGAACCATAGTGCCCATATATGGATGAACAGAGGTGATCGGTGCATACAATACGCCTCCTAATGCGGCGAGGCTGCTTCCGATGATGAAGATATATGCAAAATACTTGTCGACATTTATTCCAAGGCTTCTAACGGCATCCTTATCCTCGAGTGCGGCTACTACGATCTTCCCCACCATCGTTTTTTTGAAGAATATCGATAATGCGACAAAGATGACAATGGCAAGTATTATTATAATCATACGGTACAAAGGGATTGTGATGCCAAAAAAGGCAACGTCAATACCAACGGGGTCAGAAAGGGGGATAGGGGATGCCCCCCATATCCATTTTATAAGATCGACCCCTATGAGCACCACCGCATATGTTGCAATAATCGCATAATCGATTGATATTCCATACAGTTTGCGCACCACGAACCTTTCGATGATGTAGCTGATTGGAATAACTGCAATAACTGCAATAACCGCGCCGAGGATAAAATTGTTTCTTGCGAATGGCAAGGTTGTAATTAAAAGATATGCGCCTATTGTGTAGATAAGCCCATGTGCAAAATTGACTATCCTCATGGTGCCGAATGTAAGGGAAAGCCCTATGCTGATGATGTATAAGATGCCACCGATTGTTAATCCGTATGCAATAGTGTTTATCATGGTTACCTCTTTATACAGCTATGCGTGTCTTCAGTTTGCCTGCCACATATCCCCAGATGCCGCTTCTAAAACGGAACACACATATGAGAAGTGCTATCCCGAGGAACATCTCCCAACGGGATATGTAGGAGGCAAGATAATTGCTTATAGACATATAGACGACACCCCCTATGATGGCGCCATAAAGACTGCCTGAGCCTCCGATTAGTGCAGCGAAAATCACCTCAACTGCCCTTGAAGGATCGATAAAGCTCGGTGTAACATACCCATAATTCAGTATTGAAAGCGCGCCTGCAAAGGCTGCTATGGATGTGGAGATGATAAAGGTTATCCACTTGTAGTTGAAGGTGTTATAACCGAGGAACTTCACCCTGGTTTCGTTCTCTTTGATGCTTTTTATAAGAATTCCGTATGGAGAGGAGATAAACTTCTTGAGAAGAAAATAGGTTAAAAGCAGGCAAAACAATGCAAAACCGAACATGACAGACTTATTTCCGAAATCGATGGGACCCATCTTTGAAAAGTATGCAGACATACCGTCTTCCCCACCTGTGTATTTGGAAAATGCTACAAGTACGAGGAAATAACCAACCTGGTCGAAGGCGAGGTTTATAAGAGCAAAGCATGCACCGGTTGTTCTTACGATAATAGGCCCCAGTATAACCCCGATCAGTGCCCCTGCAAATATTCCGGCAATAGTGGCAAGAAAAGGATTTTTTGAAATATGCTCCGTGAAAAGCGTGATTACGTATGCCCCTGTGCCAAGGTAAAGCATATGACCAAAGGAAAGCCTCCCCATGAAACCGTAGAGGAGATTAAAACCGAGGACGAATACGCAGAAGATGATGAAGTCGGTAGTGCGATTTATACCCATTGCAGGGAGTATCAGTAAAAAGCCTGCAGCGATGATGAACAGATCGAGTAGGCCCTTTCCTATGCCAGCCCTATGTATTTCTACGACCTTTTTATCGGCGTTCAATGTAGATCCTCCTTAAGTCCCACCATCTGTTTCATCTGCCTCCATCCTCTTTACCCCTCTCCTGCTTTCCCCCCCACGCGCTGGGGGAGAAAGTTTAGGGGGGTGGGGGATGTGGAGAGGGGTGGTTTACACAAGACAGTTTAAAAATTCTTTATAATTCATTACCATGCCGATCTTCGGGAAAATAAACTTTTCTGCATAGTTCTGCTCTTCGTCTGTATCCGTACCGGTACAATCGCCTATGACAACAACCCTGTATCCCTTGTCGTATCCTGATCTTGCGGTTGATTCAACACACCAGTTTGTATGAAATCCTACGATTACAAGCCATTCAATCATGTTTACCCTCAACGTATAGTCAAGCGCCGTAGACCAGAAGGCGTCGAGTGTCTTTTTCCCTCTTATGACGATGTCTCCTTTTTGTGGGGTCAACTCAGGAATGATCTCAGGTCCAGGTGTACCCTTTACCCATGCCCCATATACAGGTTTTCCATCTATCTTCCAGCCTGTAGGCATATCTATCTCGAGACCACGAAGACCTCCCATACCTGGTCCGTTTTTGTCTATTTCAGGGAATCCAGGTTCAAATTCCTCAAAGGGGACATAAATGATCTTTTTTACCTTTTTTCTTGCTTTATCGATAAAATCAACCAGATTGGGTATCACATTTCTTTTTTCGAGTTGTTTTTCGATAAACTGGTACATGGAACCGCCTGGTTTGAGAAAATCATACTGAGGTTCGATCAACACTACTGCGGTTTTGGCTGCTTCTATTTTTGGTGCAACTTTTTGTCCTTCCATATATTTACCTCCTGTTTTTTATATTTAGCAATTCTTACAGGCACATCTCTAATCTTGCCTTGTCATTTATAGCTGCCTTTTCGGTTACCTCTTCGGTGATCTTGCCTTCCTTCATCATATACACCTTATCTGCAAGCATTCCAACGACCGAGAGATTCTGCTCTACGATAAGCATGGACATCTTTCCCTTCATTGTTGAGAGAACGTTTAGGATATCGTTGATTGTACCGGCTGCAAGCCCCTCTGTTGGCTCGTCGATGAGGAGCAGCTTTGGATTGCCTATAAGCGCCCTTCCAATGAGCAATATCTGCCTCTGTCCCCCGCTCAGGCTGCCAGCCTGAAGGTTAAGGAATCTTTCGATCTTGGGATAGATGCTCACTACCTTTTGAATTGCATCGGATATGTTTTCCTTAACCGGATAAGCGGCAAGCTCGAGGTTTTCTTTCACGCTCAAACGAGAGAATACCCTTTTATCCTGAAAGACATAGCGTATACCGGATAGGGCGATCTTTTCCGGTCGTATACCAACAATATTATTGTCGTTGAATGTTATCGAACCCGTTGTCGGTCTTAGAAAGCCGGCGATTGACTTAAGGAGCGTAGTTTTGCCTGCGCCGTTTCTTCCTGCAATGAAAACCATTTCGCCGGAGTTGACCTGAAGCGATATGCCGTGTAGCACCTTTGCATGACCATAGGAGGTGTCTATATTGTTTACACTGAGCATGTCAACCCCTCCTCTTTTCCCCAGTATACCTCTCTTACAAGGGGATTTTGAAGTACATCAGCAGGCGGCCCCTCGGCAATGAGCTTACCTTCATGCATAACGCATAGCCTCTGCACGAGGTCGATGATACGCGATATTTTGTGTTCGATAATCACAAAAGAGAATCTTTTTTTCACTTCCGTGATGATATGTGCGACTTCTCC
>Ga0116191_1000744_pt1 | contig 27994 bp, 23 predicted proteins | sample AD_UKC111_MetaG_FD_89897 | JGI IMG/M metagenome (GOLD analysis project Ga0116191, IMG submission 89897) | Active sludge microbial communities of municipal wastewater-treating anaerobic digesters from Hong Kong - AD_UKC111_MetaG | ecosystem: Engineered > Bioreactor > Anaerobic > Digestate... | reverse complement strand
TCAAAAGCCAAAGCATTAGCGGTGTTCGCTCTTTTTACGGCACTCGAAATAGGCTTATTCCCCCTTTTCAAAGGGGGATTTCTAACAATAGTTTTAGTTCAATTTTAGGCTTATTCCCTTTTTCATAATTAATCTCAAAAGCCAAAGCATTAGCGGTGTTCGCTCTTTTTACGGCACTCGAAATAGGCTTATTCCCCCTTTTTCAAAGGGGGATTTCTAACAATAGTTTTAGTTCAATTTTAGGCTTATTCCCCCTTTTCAAATGGGGTTGGGGGGATTGATTGCTCCAGCTCGTAAATCCTATTTTCATCCGTATAAAAATATTTAGGAATTTGATTTACTAATAGTTACATTTATTGTCTTTAACACTCGCAAGCTGAGCGGATGGAACACAACACCCATGGTTTATTGGCTTCGCCGAGCTCGCAAAAAACGGCTCGGTTGGCTTCGCCGAGCTCGCAAATTGCGCTCGGTTCATTGGTTTTTGTGCAAGTTACCTTACATGGGTGTTTCATAAAAATTTGAGTATTAAATCCCCATCTTCTGTTATTCCTGTTAACCTGAAACGGAACTGCCAGTTTCATATATCAAGCTGCAAACACTTTTTGGGAAAAAGACGGCCTATTGATAGCCTTGTGATGGGTGATATGATGCATCCGGATTAATGCATGCATTGGCTAAACCCATCGCCGTACCGTCTTAGGATTTTGATTTATGCCTATAAGCTGGTAGTTATAAATGGTAGCTATATAAACCAATCAAATGATTACTTGAAAACCAACGAGGCGTAGCCTACCCAGTGCCTTATGTTTGCAGGAGCCGTTCTGCCCATTCCCAAATCTTCAACCATTAGTGGCTGGTGGTCTATGCTGGTTGAGTAGGAAACCAGCTTTCCCTCAAGGCTTGAATCTTTACTTAATTCGGAAAGTCTAATGGCAGTTGCCAGTCCAAGTGGAACACAGTACCTGCCGCACCAGGTCCAGCGATACTCCCTGTAATCGGCATCACTAACGGTGTAGCGATAAAATCTTTCGATCCGTTCGGGTGTTACTTTTCCGGCCAAGCAGCTGTCAACTATTTGATACTCATGCTTTATCGCTTTAGCATAGCCGGCAGAATCTGCGCCGAATGGGGCATTATTGTTTCCACCCCAACCCTCGTCGCCATAATGAACGGCATCAGTTGAAATGATGAAAGCAAAATCTTTCCCCCATTCCAAGTGCTTTTTGGATGAAATACTATAAATGTTTTGGGCTAAGCTATTTGCCAGCACGGAAATTCTTGCGAAGGGCATATACGGAACAAGAATGGAAACAATTTCGATATTCGGGTTACTATGCTGAAGGAATGGAATCATGGGCTCTACCGAATGTTCAACGAGTTGAAGGCTATCGTGAACCACCACCATATCGGCTGGCATTAGCCTGAGAAGTTCATCTCTGATTGGCGAAACTTTAACATCTCCATAGGGGCCATGCCAGCTGTCGAAACTGTCGAAAACCAGCATATTCTCTATGTTGAAAGTTTTAGCTTTGTGGGCAACACCAAAGATTATTACTGTTTTAGCGGTAATATTTCTTAGAGTTGCGGGGTACTGCCAGCCCACATAGGCGTAATCGTCGTGGGGGCAAATTACCAGCCTGGCGCCAGGAACGGTTTGCCTTCTTTTCAGGCTATCACCTTGATGGCTAATTATTAGGGAATATACAGAGTCCATCTGTACGGCTTTTGTGGCAAAGCCTACCGTATCGGCAAAAAAGCGAACCGATCTAGGACTTTCAATGCTGGTACAAGCCACCATGCCAGCTAGCACGATAGCAAATATTGATACCTTCTTCATACTTCAACTTTAAAGGTAAAATTATGGGGAATTTCATGAGGGGAAATAGATAAAACTTAAACACTTTCACAACGATGCAAGTAAATAATTTTCCATTAAAACCTCAATAGCCATGGTTACAAAGTAACTCCCAATTTATGCTTAAAAGCATGGTAAAGGCAAATATGTTACTATGCAGCATTTTACCAATTCAGTAATTGTTAAATTTGCAAATCAATAATCCAAATAGTCCGATTATGGCACAAAAGAGCAACAACGAAAGGCTTTTTGCCGAATTTCCACCTATTTCTACTGCTGAATGGGAGGCGGCAATAGCTAAGGATCTGAAAGGAGCAGACTACGAAAAGAAGCTTATTTGGAAAACAAATGAGGGGTTTAATGTTAAGCCCTACTACCGTTTAGAGGATTTAGCGGACATTCAAACCGTTCATACCCACACAGGACAGTTTCCCTTCGTTAGGGGAAATAATGCTAAGAAAAACCCCTGGTTAATCCGTCAGGATATGGATGTTTGTCTTGATAAACCTACCGAAGCAAACAGCAAGGCTTTGGAGTGGTTGCAACGAGGGGTGGAATCCATTGGTTTTAAACTTTGCAACGACTGTGAGCCAACCTTCGACTCTATTAGCAGGTTGCTTAAGGGAATTGACCTGAACAAGGTTGAGGTGAACTTTACAGGGGGTGCTCCCGGGGCTAAAGCGTTACCGTTTATTCTGGAGTATGTTGAAAAGGAGAAGTTCGATATTCGCCAGGTGCGTATTTCCTTTGATTATAGCCCGCTTACCACATTGACCCTTAATGGTAAATTTTGCTGCGAAAAGGATTCCAGCTATACCACTTTGCAGAAGCTTGTTGAGAATGTCAAGAGCTTCCCCAATGTTAAGGTGATAGGCATCAACGGTAATATTTTTCACAATTCAGGCTCGTCTTCCGTTCAGGAGTTGGGTTTTTCGCTGGCAAAGGCCAACGATTATATTCAGTTTTTACTACAAAAGGGCTACAGTATAGATGATATTTCGCCACGCATTCGCTTCAACTTTGCTGTTGGCACCAACTACTTCATGGAGATTGCCAAATTTAGAGCGGCCAGGCTGCTTTGGGCAAAAATGGTTGAAGCCTACAAGCCAAATAATGAGGCCTCTACGCGCATGAGCATTCATGCCGAAACAAGTCAGTGGAGCATGACGGTTTACGACCCATACGTAAATATGCTCCGCACAACAACAGAAAGCATGTCGGCCGTTCTTTCAGGTGTTGATTCGTTGAGCGTTTTGCCATTCAATGCTCCATTTTCCGAACCCACCTCGTTTTCCGAGCGAATTGCCCGAAATCAGCAAATTTTGCTACGCGAGGAGGCCTATTTTGGAAAAGTTGCCGATCCTGCTGCCGGAAGCTACTACATAGAAAACTTAACCCTTTCCATTGCGGAACATGCATGGAACCTTTTTCTTAGTGTTAACGAGTTAGGGGGCTACCGAGAGGCCTTTATTAAGGGGTATGTTCAGGAACGTATTAATGAGGTTGCCGCCAAGCGCGATGCCAGTATAGCTACACGACGTGAAACAATATTAGGCACTAACCAGTACCCCAACTTCAACGAGGTTGCCGATTTGAACGTGGTAACAGCCCAGGTTGTTACCCGCGAAGCCAAACAAAAATCTGCTGATGCAATAGCCCAACCCCTTACCCCTTACCGTGGCGCACAAGCCTTTGAGGAACTACGCTACCGAACCGATAAATGCGGCCACCGGCCTAAGGTTTTTATGCTAACCCTTGGCAATCTTACCATGAGGCGTGCACGAGCTCAGTTCAGCTCCAACTTTTTTGCTGTTGCGGGATTTGAGATTATCGACAATATTGGCTTTAATTCTGTTGAGGAGGGTGTTAAGGCAGCAATCGATTCGCGCTCAGAAATAGTGGTGCTATGCAGCTCCGATGATGAGTACTCCGAACTTGCCCCTATTGCCTTTGAGAAACTCGACGGAAAGACAATTTTCGTGGTGGCAGGAGACCCGCAGTGTAAACCCGAACTAGAATCAAAAGGAATTTACAACTTCATCAGCCTGAAGAGCAACGTGCTTGAAACTTTGAAAAGTTACCAGAGAATGTTGTCTATCTAAACACTGCTTTTCGAGCGATTATCCATCCGTAGTAGGTTTAAAATGCTTTTTATATAATAATATATTACGAATTTCTGGTTAAACCTTCAGGTTGGATAATCACTAAAAGCAAAGTTTTTTAAACGAAATTGGTAAAAAGTAAAATTCACTACAGGGATGAACCCAGATTTTAAAAAAGTTAGGATTAATGAGGTTAATGCCCCAAAATCCCCATTAAGCTACAACCCGGAGTGGGTAACATCGGAAAAAATACCGGTTATGCCGGCCTTTTCAGAATCCGATTTGGAAAGTATGGAGCATCTGGACTATGCGGCAGGTATTCCACCATTTCTGAGGGGCCCGTATAGCACCATGTATGTAATGAGACCATGGACTATTCGTCAGTATGCCGGATTTTCAACCGCTGAAGAGTCGAACGCTTTTTATCGGAGAAACCTTGCTGCCGGACAGATGGGCTTATCGGTAGCATTCGACCTGCCCACCCACCGTGGTTACGATTCCGACCATGAAAGGGTGGTTGGTGATGTTGGCAAGGCTGGTGTGGCCATTGACTCGGTGGAGGATATGAAAATCCTCTTCGATGGCATACCACTCAGTAAAATGTCGGTTTCCATGACAATGAACGGGGCAGTGCTGCCAATTATGGCTTTCTATATTGTTGCAGCTTTGGAACAGGGCGCAACTCTCGAACAGCTGAGTGGAACAATCCAGAACGATATTCTTAAAGAGTTCATGGTGCGCAACACCTACATCTATCCTCCGGAGTTCTCCATGAGGATTATTGCCGATATTTTTGCCTATACCTCGAAGCTTATGCCCAAGTTCAACAGCATTTCCATTTCCGGGTACCACATTCAGGAGGCAGGAGCTACAGCCGACATCGAGCTGGCCTACACCCTAGCCGATGGGTTGGAGTATATCCGTACTGGCTTGAGGGCAGGAATTGATATTGATGCTTTTGCCCCCAGGTTATCATTTTTCTGGGGAGTTGGTATGAACCATTTCATGGAAATTGCCAAGATGAGGGCAGCCCGGCTGCTTTGGGCTAAAATTGTTAAGCAATTTAACCCGAAGAATCCTAAATCTATGGCGTTGCGAACCCATAGCCAAACATCGGGATGGAGCCTAACCGAGCAGGACCCATACAACAACGTTGCCAGAACATGCGTGGAAGCAATGGCTGCTGCACTAGGTCATACCCAAAGTTTGCACACCAACGCCCTGGATGAGGCAATAGCCCTACCAACCGATTTTTCTGCTCGCATTGCTCGCAACACCCAGATTTACCTTCAGGAGGAAACCAATATTTGCAAAGTAGTTGATCCTTGGGCTGGTTCCTACTATGTGGAGTATCTTACAAATGAACTAGCCCACAGGGCTTGGGCTTTAATTCAGGAGGTTGAAGAGTTGGGTGGTATGTCGAAAGCCATTGAAACCGGCATTCCAAAAATGAAAATCGAAGAAGCTGCTGCCCGTCGCCAGGCTCGTATTGATTCGGGGAAAGAGGTTATTGTTGGCTTAAACAAGTACCGGCTTGACAAGGAGGACCCCATTGAAATTCTCAACGTTGATAATACAGCAGTTAGGGAGGCTCAAATACGGCGGCTGAATAAGCTTAAAGCCGATCGTAACAACGAGGAGGTTAGGCTTGCTCTTGACGCCATTACCCGTTGTGTTGAAACCGGAGAGGGAAACCTACTGGAGCTATCGGTCGAAGCTGCCAGAAAACGCGCAACCCTGGGTGAAATTTCTTTGGCGTGTGAGAAGGTAGTAGGACGTTATAAGGCTGTTATTCGTTCAATATCAGGAGTTTACTCTGCTGAATCTATGGAGGATCAAAACTACGCCAAAGCTCGCGAACTTTGCGAAAAGTTTGCCAGGCTCGAGGGGCGCCAACCGCGCATCATGATTGCCAAAATGGGGCAGGACGGGCACGACCGTGGAGCTAAGGTTGTTGCTACAGGCTATGCCGATATAGGATTTGACGTGGACATTGGCCCTTTATTCCAAACACCGGCCGAAGCAGCAAAGCAAGCTGTTGAAAACGATGTGCACGTGCTGGGTGTATCCAGTTTGGCTGCAGGCCACAAGACACTTGTTCCGCAGGTCATAGAGGAGCTAAAAAAGTTGGGACGAGAGGACATCATGGTCATTGTTGGGGGCGTCATTCCTCCACAGGATTACCAATTCCTTTACGATCATGGCGTTGTAGGCATATTTGGTCCTGGAACTCCTGTTTCTGTTGCTGCAGTGAAAATTCTTGAAATTTTACTCGAGCGGTTCACCGATTAGCAACCCGCATGTAAATTAGTATAAGAGCCTTAACCCTAAAGGGTGAAGGCTCTTTTGTTTTATGCTAAATGTGCAAACGACTCAAATGCCTATTGCCTTTATAAAGAAATAATATACAGAGGTTTTCATCCGTATAAAAATATTTAGAAAGTTAATTTACAAATAGTTACATTTATTGTCTTTAACACTCGTAAACTCGGTTGTGCAAGCTTCCTTACATGGGTGTTTCATAATCAATTTCAAAAGCCAAAGCATTAGCAATGTTTCGCTCGTTTTTACGACACTCGAAATAGGCTTATTCCCCCTTTTCAAAGGGGGTTGGGGGGATTGATTGCTCCAGCTCGCAAATCCTATTTTCAATTGTTCTGGCAACAAAATTACTTCGCCGAAAGTTGAATTATTTCGTAATTCTTTGACTAAGGATTTTAGGTTTTTGTTGTAATGAGAATTCATTTTATGTTTTATTGACTTTAAAGAAATCCCCCTAGCCCCCTTTTTCAAAGGGGGATTTCTAACAATTCTTTAAGTTCAATTTTAGGCTTATTCCCCCTTTTCAAAGGGGGTTGGGGGGATTGATTGCTCCAGCTCGTAAATCCATTTTCATCCGTATAAAAATATTTAGAAAGTAGATTTACAAATAGGTACATTTATTGTCTTTAACACTCGTAAGCTGAGCAGATGAACCCCGATGGGCTCGCCGTTAGCAAACACCCATGGTTTATTGGCTTCGCCGAGCTCGCAAATTGCGCTCGGTTCATAGGTGTTTACCTACGGTGAACTCGTAAACTCGGTTGTGCAAGCTACCTTACATGGGTGTTTCATAAAAAATGATAGATAAAACATCACACCTGTAAGCGTTGGAAATTGATGTGGGCAGATCATTTAAAAAAATTCAAATAACCTTATAGCTCCTTCCACATCAAAGCGGCGGCTCCCAGCACGGCTGCATTCTTATTCTGTAACCCCGAAATCAGAAGTTTCACCTTTCCCCGGAACACCGGAAACAAGTACTCCTCCATGTAGCGACGGGTGGGGTCGAGAAGTAGCTCACCGGCGTTGGCAAGTCCACCAAAGAAAAAGATTGCCTCAGGGTTTAGGATGGCCACCAGGTCGGCCAGGCGGGTACCAAGAATAAGTCCGGTGTATTCAAATGCCGAACGAGCCAACGGGTCGCCCGTTTTTGCTGCTTCGGTAATAAATTTTGAGGTTAACTTGTCGTATGTTATATTTCTCAAAAGGCTTGGATGGTTGCTGTCGGCTAGCATTTTGAATGCTGTTCGGCGAATTCCGGTTGCCGAAGCGTAGGTTTCGAGGCAACCACGTTTTCCGCAACCGCACTGCCTGCCATTGGGTTTAGCCACAATATGTCCGAACTCTCCTGCAAAACCTTCAGAGCCTAAAACCAGTCTGCCATCAACTACAATGCCGCTACCCAAACCGGTGCCAAGGGTGAGGATTACAAAATTTTTCATACCCTGAGCATCACCAAAAAGCATTTCTCCTACTGCTGCAGCATTTGCGTCGTTTGTAACAACGCTGTTAACCCCAGTATGCTTTGTTATCTCCTTACAAACCGGAAGAATCCCCTTCCACTGAAGGTTTGGTGCGTCAACAATAGCACCCAGATCGTATGAACTGTTAGGAGCTCCAATTCCTATACCTACCAACGTATAGTCGTGTTCGAACGTCATGAGCAACTTTTCGATTTCCGAAACCAGAATTTTGATGAACCCATCAAAAGTTGTTTCTAAACGTGTAGAAACGGTTGTTTCCTTGAGTATTTCACCAGTCCTGGTAACTAGACCTATAACGGTATTTGTACCGCCAATATCAATTCCCGCTACTACGTCCGACATAATCACCCGGCAAATTAGGTTCTTTAATTTAAAAAAAATGATACCCCTGTCTGTAGAAGATAGACTCTTGTATTAGCCATAGTTTGTGTATCAACTAAGCAGTAACAAGGGGTTAATTAAACGGGTGAAATTAGTTTATTTCTTCAAAATCAACATACTCTCCCTGGTTTTTATCAATAATTTTTTTTGATGATTTTTTTCTGGCCTGTGTTGTAGTTGCTTTGTGCTTCCTTGCGTTAGCCTCGCTTTGATTCGTCCTACGATACATCCTTTTTATCCAGTTTCGAAAAATTAACCGGCCTAAAAATCCAATGATCATCAGGGTGAGAAAAAAGTAGAACAGGAAAGTTAAAAATGCGAACATGATATTACCTTGTAATTTTTGTGCGAAGGTAGCTATTTATTTAGGGTATAGCATATAACAGCTCCCTGTTTTACGCCAACTATCAAGTTGTACATTTTGGACGAGTTGCTCAGCCTGGCAACTGAAAACATTGTACACCCCTCAATAGGGAAACCTGCTACTATTTTACCCGATCCGTCAACTAGATATTCCTCTTCATTACTTGCCGATTTAACCCCAATACCCTTGCCTGCTTCAATTTCGAAGAAGTAAAGCTCGGGTTGCAATTTTGCTTTGAAGCGGGTGGAAAATATTTCCTTTCCCTGATGGTCGGTGGCAAAAAGGTACTCACCATCGGCAACAACGAAGTCGCCTTGGCCATCGCTGGTAACGTCAAAGTATCCAAATGAATGCGATGGGGTAAACGGACGCAAGGCCATATCCTTAACATTACCTTCGAGGTACATGAACCTGATTAAGCCCTTGGTATCCGATGTAACGACAAAATAGTTTCCTTTTTCATCCTTTCCTAGTGCATAGCGGCTATTGGGGTTTTTTGCAAAAAAACTTTCGGGTTTAACCCGCTCCTCGCCCTTCCGGTTAAGAATGTATGGTCGGTTTTGGTCAAAAACTATGATATAGTCAAGCCCGTCAACTCGTGCGTAGCCGATTCTTTCGCTGACTACGGCCTCCGTTTTTCCAAACTTCCATCCCGGAACAACTTTACCCTGCGAATCGAAAACGTATATTTTCCGGTCGCTACACGCTTGAAAGAATCGGTAGCTATGGTTTCCCTCATAGTCAACCACCATGAGGGGATTAGTGGCTTTGGATTGGAAAATCACCGGAAATCCTTCAACATCCTTCCCGTTGCGGTCAATAACGTAAAGCTTGCTGCCGGTGCTAAATGCCAGCTGTAGCTTGTGGTTGTTGAACATGTCAACCTGTGTAACATTACCAATAACCTGCCCGTCAACAGCACGTTTCCATATTATTTTTCCGAAACGGTCAATAAGGTAAAGGGTGCCGGTATTGTCCTGAATTAGCACCTCCTTTTCTCCGGTGTTATGGTTAACAACAACCTGTGGCGTGATGGTTGGAATGCCTTTAAGCTGACAAACCCACTCCATTTGTAATGCTCCAGGCAGTTCTTTTACGCTTGGATTTACTGAAATAGTAGCCACAATATTTTGATTCCCACCTGCCAGCTGGCATGCCATTGCTCCTGATTTGCCTATTGGTGATGATGTTAACATGGAAACAGCCTGGTTGTTTAAGTAGCTGCTCAATAGCCTTTTTGAATTTGACGGGACTGTATATATACGATAGTTTGCTTTGCCCGGAAGTTCACGTTCCACCTCCTGATGGGACAAGCTATTTTTAAGAGTTGCCCCCCGTGAGGCTGCCCTGATGAAAAATTCCAACGATTTTATGGATGACCCAAAAATAACATGCTGGTCCATTAAACAGTAGTAACCATCGGATACCCGATTGAAAAGGTCTCCAAAAATTGCATGATGGATACCCGCAACCGGGGATTGAAAAACTTTAAACATATGCTTGTCGTCAACACTAAAACTTGCAACAGGGGCTGCACCATCTTTGCCAGAAATACTGCCAAGTATATGCTCTGTTGAGCTGGGACTTTGGCTTCGCACTACAACATACCATTCATCGGTATTGATAGCTGGCGAAGGTGAAAGATAAACCAGACAGAGCTCATTGAGCATGATGCGCTTGTATAGTTCTTCGGGTTCAACCCCTACTTTTTCGCCAGTTTTGGCAAGCAGCTGGGTGTAGGCAAACAGCTTTCCTGATCGGTCAAGGTAGGTGCGGTAATCCTCAAGATACCTACCAAGGTCTGAAATGCCCATCCAGAAGTAGAAGCTGGTTTGTGCGGGCAGAATACCTGGAATTTCGGGCTGAACGGGTTTTTGTGCGGCTATTAGTCCCAGAAATGAGTTTGCAGAGTCGGATGTTGTGATTATACCGCTGGTTGTTAGCCTGCTTTTTGCAAGTTGGAGGTCAACCTCACCCCATTCCCCAACATCAGCAATAAAATTTGCATTTGCCTGAGAATTGTTATTTAACCATAATGTAAGTAGAGCGGGTAATTTCGAAAAGTTGATAAACAAGGAGGCATCTACCCCCTGTCCGGCCATTTGGTTTATGGCAGCAAATTTTCGGTTGTTTTGTAGCGTGTATTCGCTTTCAAGCCGGTTAATCGCCTCTTCAACCAGTATTTCCCGGCTGCCAACCATTAGGATGCCGTGCTTAATTGCTAAAGCAGCTTGCTTTTGCGGATTAGAGTTTGATGTTAATATCAGCATTTCGGTCCTATTGTAGGTTTTAACATGGCTGGTATAGCTGCCAAACACCAATGGCTCTATAAGCTGGCGTATGTCACGTATTGAGGTGTTTTCGGGTACTTTTAATGAAATAAGGCACTGATTTGTCCGGTCGCCTTGAGGTAGAATGGCTGCATAAATCGTGCTTGATTTTAGCAGACCTGCTGCAGCCGGGTTAACGCTAACCATGCTGTCGGTAATGGCCAACATCCTATCAACAGGGGTAACATCCTCTCTTTTCAGTAGTGACTTCCATTCATTGCTTGCCTTAAGCGATTGGCTAAGCTGCATGTAGCTGTCAATCTTTACAATTAGAGGGGCATCCGTAGGTAAAGCAGCGGTGGCCTCAATATTCTTTTTACGCTCGTTCGACAGCCACGTATAAACCACAACGGCAATTGCCCCAACTACCAAAGCCGCTATAGTAATCAAAATGCCAAACCTTTTCATCTGTCAATGGCTCATTTTTAAGGTGCTAAATTAGTCAGGAATAATTTTAAAAGATTTGTTTCCCCTGAAAATTCAATTCATGCTACTTCTGACTTTTTTTCGCTTGCAACAGAACGCTTATTCCAGTTAATTTAGGATGTATAGGCTAGGCAGTGCTACCTATTTTACAGAAATTCTGTTCTTGCTGCAGGTTTTTCTACTTTTACCAGATACCGAAATACCCATTCTGCTAGCTGATTTTTTAAGGACAAACCCTAAGTAGCAGCTTACCTAGTTAATAGAAAAAATCTGATAAAATTTGCTTTTTTCAAAATCAAGTGGTAAAGTTGTTTGCCAGAACAGCACCTGTAAGCAGCTTTTCACGGTGCCATTAGCTAATTCCTTAAAGGCATGAACTATCTTGAAATTAAGCGCTTTACCGATTATCTGGATTACCTGTTGCGGTGCGGCAATGCCGGAACAGCAGACGAAATTGCCAACAAGTTCGGCACTTGTGAGCGTACCGTCCGGTCCTACTTCGACCAGCTAAAGAGCATGGGTGTTCCCCTGGAGTACGATTGCGTTTGCAGAACCTGGCGCTACACCCGCCCCGGAAGGCTCATCCTGGGGTTTGTTGACGAAGAGCGGAATGCCGCCGAATGCAATGACGAATCCCGCCTTTACCCCCCCGAAAACATGTTGTAAAACATAAAAATATTTACCGGTCGGAAAGGTGTTTGCCGACCGGGCCGCTTTCTTTGCAGTAAGCAATCCATAAAAATTAACAGCGCTGGATAGATTGGTGGGCGGTAACCGAAAAGCCCGGAGTGTTCCCTATGAGTAGGGATAATTTCGATTTACTTATGGAAAAATTAAATGATTGTAAGTTCCAACAGTTGACTTCCGATGAAATGAAATCAATTGAAGGAGGTTGGGGTTGGAGGGTTGTAAATGTTGGATATTTAGCGCTCGAAGGCGCCAGTGAGGGTTCAAGTATAATCAACTTCCAGTATTATAATATTTGGGGAAATGCCACGGATAAGTACAAAGAAACATACGATTAACAATTCAACAACATGAAACACCCATGTAAGGCAGCTTTCATAACCGAGTTTACGAGTTCACAGTAGGTAAACACCAATGAACAAACCATGGGTGTTTGGCTAAGACGAGCCCTTCGGGGTTCATCCGCTCAGTTTACGAGTGTTAAAGACAATATATGTACCTATTTGTAAATTAACTTTCTAAATATTTTATACGGATGAATAAATATAAATACATTTTTACATTTCTTTCAATTGAGCTGCTATTATCTTTTAGTTTGTCCTTTGAAAGCAACGGTCAAGACTTAGACGTTTACCTAAGAAATGATGTAGTAAAGGTTTTGGATGAAATTCGATTATCAATCGAAGAAGTTCACCCAAATCCCTACCACAGTATAAGTAAAAATACTGTTGATTCGCTTTTCAGGTTAAGCAAATTAAATTTACCTGAAAGCCTAACAGAAGTGGAGCTTTATAAGTTGTTGCTGCCGCTTGTTAACTCATATAACGATGGCCATATCCAGCTAACATGTCCTTTTGGGAAATTTATTAACAAGGGTATCAACGAAAATAAAGGAATTTTTCCATTCACGCTATACCATATTAACGATAGCGTTTATATCAGGTTATCCATATTCAATGAGATTATAAAGCCAGGATATCAGGTACTATCAATAGACGGTGTTGGAATTGACAGCATTATAAGCAGCTATTCAAAATATAAGTTTGGTGACAATTTAACAAATAGGAAAAGAAAAGCCATAGACGATTTTACTGCAATTGATTTTCTACTTAATGGGGGCAAGGAGTCTTACTTGATAGGTTATAAAAAATCACCTGAAGATTCTGTGCATTTTTATACTGTTAAATCAGCAAAAATGGAGGATATTATTAGGTTTAACAATTCTTTTGAACCCCAAATCATTAATTATTTTCTGAATTCTAGCATTAAACTTCAGTCTCTGGTGTACTTACAGGAACATCCAAACAAAAAAATTGCGTTACTAACCCTACCATCTTTCGAAGTCAGCTCCGAACTAGAAAAAGAATACCGTCAAAAGATTGATTCGGTTTTTGAATACCTGAAAGTAAAAAAAATAGACACATTGCTCATAGATGTACGCGGAAATGGTGGAGGTAGAGATTTCCCAAGCGAATGTATTCTTAATCATATTGCATCAAAGGATTATTGTTGGGGGAAAGCTTATTTAAAAAGAAGTGCACATCAAAAGAAATTATACGAAATCATTCTCAAAGATGAACTTTCAGATAGCACCTACACAAATAGTCAGGATTATAATGATTATTTTACCTCTAACGATGGTGAAATTATTGAATTAGACAGTAGCATTGAGAAAGGTAAGAACGAGGAATTCTTATATAAAGGTAAAGTATTTGTTCTAATAGATAAAAATACATTTTCGGCAGCAATAACTTTTGCAGCTATTTGCCAATGTTTTGATTTTGCTACGCTCGTTGGAGAGGAGACCTACGGCCGTACTTCAAATTACACTTCGCTTGTACCAGTTTCATTATCTATTCCAACGCTGAGTTTAGGAATTGCCCACAGAATAGTTATCAATCCCTGTAGTAAGGGTTTTGATAATGGCCTTAACCCAGACATTGCAATAAAGAGAACTCATTCCAGCTATTTAAATGGTAAAGATGATGTTATTGAGTTCATTTTAAAATAATATCTAATGTTATATTTTTAAAAACCATTGCCACCAAATGCACTATGAAGCCTTGGTTGGTTAACGAGAGTTTTTCCATTATTTATAGCTTTAATGTTTTATCAATGGGTACCTGCTACTACCAGATGAACGCCGAAAAATTTGCATACTATACGCTGGGCAGCACGGGGTTAAAGCTTATGGTCCCATTAGTTAAAATTGTTAGCCGTGAGGCGCCTCATCCAAGGATACCCTATGGGCACGGGGTTGTTCCGAACATAGAGGATCCATTGAGCCTGGAGGAGATCACGCAACCCAAAGATGTGATCTTTGAGTGCGCACTAGAGTTAATCTCAACGCCAGAAGAGTACTAGAATGTTAAAATATTTCCTTTTAAATAATTGTTTTTAGGATCTTACGTTTCCCCTGAAAATTCAATTCATGCTACTTCTGACTTTTTTCGCTTGTAACAGAACGCTTATTCCAGTAAATTTAGGATGTATAGGCTAGGCAATGCTACCTAATTTTACAGAAATTTGTTTTTGCTTCAGGTTTTTCTACTTTTACCAGATACCGAAATACCCATTTTGCTAGCTGATTTTTTAAGGACAAACCCTAGCTATAACGTATGTTGATTTTAATAAGGAACAACTTGAAGCTGATAGCGCTGATAGCAGCATTGCTATTAGCCGACACTGTCAGCGCCTTATCACTACCCAGCTCCGACTCCTGCAGGGTTGACTACTTAACCTTTCAGTCGGGGTTGGTAATTGACCGTTACAATTCCATTGGTGTAAGAACATTTTTTGAGTATCAACGGGATGGTAGGAAAAACTGGCAGTGGGGCATATCTTATGAGCATTCCAGGCACCTGGGATTTGCCGCGACAGATCAGCCCTACGAGCTCGAAACCAACCTCAGCCTTCTCAGCATGAATGGCTACTATAAGCTTAATGTCGTTAGAAACAGGCTTTTTTGGACAGCAGGGCTTGGGCTTGGAATGGTTCATGCATATTGGGAAAAGCCGCTAAGCTATACATATAGCGAAATGGAGCATCATAATATTTTTGGTCCGGTTGCCAATGTAAGTCTTACGCTAAACATCAGGATAACCAAGGGTGTATATATTGAAGCATCACCATTAATAGTTATTATGCCAACAAACCGATTTTACTTTTCGACCATGGATGAGGAGCACTTTAATAACTTTTTTGCCTTTACATTTTTTCCCTTTGGGGTAAAGTTCAGGCTATAGTGGAACTTTTAATGATGCCATAAAGTTGAAAAGGCAGGATAAAGACTCTTATCCAGCCGTAAATAAAAACCTTAACTTTCATTTAAAAATGATTGTGGCTAGGCGCCTACGGGTTGGTAGCGCCAAACCTTGCACTCATCGGAGCAGGAGGAAAGAAGCTCATGAACCGTCATGGAGAATAGCGGATGGATAAGGTTTGGGGCAATCTCGTTGAGCGGTTCGAGTACAAAACGGCGTTTATGCAGGTGCTTGTGGGGAACTATTAGCTCGGGAGTGAAAAGTATTAGCTGGTCGTAGAAGAGCACATCAATGTCTATGGTTCTGGAGGCGTACATAACGCCTTGATGCTCACGTCCCAGCTTCGACTCAATGTAGGATATCTCGAGCATGAGTGCAGCGGGAGTTAAGCTGGTCTCCACCATCAGCACTTGCCCTAAAAAATTATCGTGGCTTGTAAAACCCCACGGTTCCGACTCAAAAATTGCCGATTGCTTGCTAATTGTCCCAACTCGTGCAGAAATAAGGTTGCGTGCATCCTCCAAATTTTTCTCCCTGGCACCTAGATTCCCGCCAATTGTAAAGTAAACCCTTGCCATTTCCCTTTACCAGTTTATTATGGTACAAACTTATTTGAAATTTTACTAAAATGTTCTTAGATGAGCTAATTTTTACGAACCGTTTTTAAGGATACTGTTCATTTTTTTTGATCGGATTACTATATACTCCAACCAATCAAACCAACATCACTTTTTGTAAACAACTTCTAATTGGATAAAGTTCAACAAAATACCCCTCTTTTTCTCTCCAATTGCATGTAGAAGTTTTACACTGTTCTAGGATGTAAAACCAAGTTATTTTAAACTCTACTAGCTTAAAGCAATCTAAAACAGCGTAAATTTGTTCATAAAAATCACGAAATGCCAACTGCTAGAGAGATAAAAGAAGCCTTAAAAGACTATACTGTTGGAATTGCAGGGGTGGGAGGATTGGGCAGCAATGTGGCCATGCTGCTCACCCGCGTTGGGGTTGGGCATCTGGTCATTGCCGACTACGACACGGTTACAGACGACAACCTAAGCCGGCAGTATTTCTTTTGGCACCAGGTTGGCTGGAGCAAGATCCGCGCCTTGAGGGAAAACCTGCCGGCCATTAATCCGATGGTGGATGTTACTGGGTATGAGCTGAAGGTGGACGAGGATTCTGCGCTTGGCGTGTTTGATGGTGTTGATGTGCTGGTTGAGGCATTTGACGATGCCCGGATGAAAAAAGTTTTGATAGAGGTTTTTCAGCTTAACAGACCGGATATACCCATTGTGGCGGGCAACGGAATTGCGGGATGGGGTAAGTCGAACGATATGCGGGTGGTTCAGTACGGGAATATTTACCTGTGCGGGGATGGGGTATCGGAGGTTTCGGACGATCTTCCCCCACTGGGTCCGCGTGTCAGCATTTGTGCATCCATGCAGGCTAACGTGGTGGTAAGCATTTTGCTGGGACGCTTTTTTGGAGTTGAGTTCAAACCATAGGATTTTGATGGGAGTAAACATTGATTGGATACGGGTAAAGTTTACTAATTTTGCGTGAGGGATGCGGAGGGTGCGTAGCAGCACTGCCTCATTATGGCCCTGGCCAGAATAAGGATTGCCGAAGCCCGAAGCAGCCCGACCCCGTAGGGGGCACGCCCAAATTAATTTTAAAATGGACATAACGGTTAACGGGATACCCGAACATATTGAGACAACAAAGGTCAACATTACTGTGGATGAGCTGCTTCGCATTAAAAAATTCAGCTTTAAAATGCTGGTGGTGCGAGTTAATGGAGAGCTGGTGCGTAAGGAACAATACTCCACTGCAACTATTGCCAACGGTGATAATGTTCAGGTGATACATTTGATAAGCGGAGGTTAAGCTATGACGGTTGATAGTAGAAAATTCTGGCGGTGGTTTTTGTCAAAACTTAAGAACAAATTTTTTCTTACTGCTGTTATTTTTCTATTATGGATGCTGATATTCGACAGCAGCAACTGGATTTCGATGTGGGAGACTAAACGGAATATCAGAAAGATGGAAAATGAAAGGGATTACTACATTCAGAAAATTCAAGATGACCGGAGAAAAATTAACGAGCTGCAAACCAACGATGAAAATTTAGAAAAATTTGCCCGCGAGCAGTACCTTATGAAAAAGCACAACGAGGAAATTTTTATTGTTGACGAGGAAGATATTTAAAATTAACTTTTTTAACCTAACTGTTTTATTATGGATTTTAGAATTATTCCATGGGGAAATATTCATGGGAAGGAGGTGTATTTATACACTGCCACTACGCGCAATGGTATGATGTGTACCATTTCGAACTATGGTGGACTTATTAAGTCTATAGCCCTAAAAAACGAGGACAACAAGATGTTAGAGGTGGCTTACGGATTCGACAGCATTGAGTCGTACAGAGAGGCCGACTATCATCCCGGGGGAATTATTGGACGTTACGCCAACAGGATTGCTGGTAGTGAATTTACAATTGATGGGCACAACCACCAGCTTTCGTGCAACGAGGGCTTTAACCAGCTTCATGGCGGCATTAACGGATTTGACCGAAAGATATGGGTGCCTGAGATAGTAGAAGCTAGAGACGGTGTTTGCACCATCCAGCTTTTCCTGCACAGCCCCGACGGAGATGAAGGATTCCCCGGCAATCTCGACGTTTGGTTAACCTATAGCATCACCGAGGATAACCAAATTGCCATAAGCTATAGGGCGTCAACCGATAAACCTACACATGTCAACCTCACCACACATGGATATTTTAACCTGAGCGGTTTTAGAACCAACGTTCTCGATCACCTGTTGCATCTTAACGCAGACCGCTACTTACCCGTTAACGAATGCCTTATCCCTACCGGTGAGCTTCGCAATGTTTCGCACACTCTCTTCGACTTCAGATCTAACAAGGCCATTGGGGCCGACATTAACCAATGCAATGGTTTTTACGACAATTGCTTTGTCCTTAACAACCCCACCCTTGACAAACCCGCTGCAGTGCTTCGTAACCCAGACAATGGAGTGTGCCTAAAGCTCTTTACCACACAACCGGGCCTACAGCTCTATACACCCATAAATAGACCAAATGTTTACAACCCGGCTATACCATTTCCTGAAACTGGAAACTGGGCAGTCTGCCTCGAGCCCCAACATTTCCCCAATACTCCGAACATGCCCGATTTTCCAACAACACTTTTATTGCCCAATGGAGAGTATTCACAAACAACCATTATTACTTTTGAACAGGAATAGCTCATTTTGAGCTGTTGCAACCAGAAGGTTTTTTACCTCCTAAAACTTTTGAAAGTCCCATCGTTGCTCAATATGCAAATAAATTCATATTGACAATAATCATTTTTTATGGGTAAATTTGCCTGTATTTTTACCTGAAGAATTTTAGTAGTAGCAAGCTAGACTAATAACGATGAGTATGGAAATTCAGGAAATGGTTGCACAGCATGTGCTTCTGAAGAGCTGGAGTTACCAGTGGAAACCTCTTTTCAGGGGTTACACCGATAAAACGCTTTACATCAACGTGGGCAACAATGAGGTGATGGAAAAGCCCGTTCCCCCTGAGATGAAGGAAAAGTTTATTGGTGGTAAGGGCTACGACCTGCGCTTGCTTTGGGATGCCACTAAGCCAACTACAAAATGGAATGATCCCGAAAACGAAATTGTTATATCCTCGGGTCCAATTGGTGGAATTACTCAGTACTCCGGAACGGGGAAATCAATTGTATGCACCATTTCACCCCAAACCGATATTGTGATTGACTCCAACGTGGGAGGATTCTTTGGTCCATTCTTAAAATTTTCGGGATTTGATGCTATTGAGATTCAGGGTAAGGCAAAGCGCGATGTGATAATTTACATTGATGGGATAACCCATAAGGTTGAGCTTTTTGAGGCGCCTGCCGAACCTCTGGACAGCCATGTGCTGGGAGAAGTGCTAAGTGAAATGTTTGCCAACGACGAGGCCGACAAGAAGAATATTGGCATTGTGTCAACCGGAGTAGCTGCAGAACATAGCCTTTTCGGGATGCTGAACTTTACCTTTTACGACCCAAAGCGGAAATGCATCAGGCTTAAGCAGGCCGGAAGGGGTGGAATTGGCACGGTATTTCGCGACAAGAATATTAAGGCTATAGTCTGCAAAATTCCCGGCGTGAAGGGCAACCTGAACAACGTGGCCGATTTGGAGGCAATTCAGGAACGCGGTAGGCGGTTCAATAAGGAAATTCGTGAGTTGGACGATAAGCAGTGTCAGATGCGCCAAAAGGGAACAGCCCACCTGGTAGAAATCATGAACGACTACGACCTGCTACCCACTCATAATTTCCAGTACGGCTCGCATAAGGAATCCGGTAAAATTCATTCGGAAGTTTGGAAAAGTTACTTTACCCAAGGTGTTCCCGATGGATGCTGGATTGGCTGCACCATGGCATGTGCCAAGGGTGTTGATAAGTTCAAACTAAAAACCGGTCCCTATAAAGGACAGGAGGTAATTGTTGACGGACCGGAATACGAAACAGCTGCGGGTTTGGGATCAAACTGCGGTATGTTTGACCCGGAGTATGTGATTGAGGCAAACTTTTACTGCGACACCTATGGCATTTGCACTATTACATGGGGCACTACGTTGGCCTTTATTCTGGAATGCTACCAGCGTGGTGTGCTAAACAAGGAGCGCACCGGAGGGCTAGAGCTAACCTGGGGAAATACTAAAGATGCGCTTGAACTTTTACACCAGCTTGCCCGCGGGGAGGGTTTTGGCAAAATAGCTGGCTTGGGAGTTCATAAGTTAAAGGAGTACTTTATAAAGGAGTTTGGTGCCGATCCCCAGCTGATGCAGGATATTGGCATGGAGAATAAGGGGCTGGAGTATAGCCAGTATGTTTCGAAGGAGTCGCTAGCCCAGCAGGGCGGCTACGCAATGACGAATAAGGGACCCCAGCACGATGAAGCCTGGCTGATTTTTATGGATATGGTGAACAACCAAATCCCTACATTTGAGGCAAAGGCCGAAGCTCTTCACTACTTCCCGATGTTCAGAACCTGGTTTGGTCTGCAGGGACTATGCAAACTCCCATGGAATGACGTTGAACCTGCCAATAATGCCGAAACGGATGAACCTGCCAAGGTTCCCGAGCATGTTGACAACTATGTTACCATTTACAACGCCGTAACTGGGAGTAAAATTGATAAGCACGAGATAATTAGGCAGAGCGAACGGGTTTACAACTTTCAACGTATATTCAACATCCGTCGGGGCTACGGCCTTCGTAAAAACGACGCCCAACCCTACAGGGCTGCCGGTCCGGTTACCCAGGAAGAGTACTTGAGTCGTGAGGAGCGATACGACAAGCAGCTTAAAGATCAGGTTGGCGTTGACCCCATACAAATGACTCTTGAGGAAAAAATGGCAGCACTTAGGAAGTACCGCGAAAATCGCTACGAACAGCTGCTGGATGCCGTTTACAAACGTAGGGGATGGAATAAAAACGGTGTTCCCACCATAGCCCATCTCAGGGAATTAGGCATGGATTTACCCGAATTGATAGAGGTGGTTACTCCCTTGCAGTAGTCAACAGTGTAAACATTACAAGTTGTTAGCGTGAGTTGGTTTTGGGGTTGGCCTGCGGGTCAGCCCCATTTTTATTACCTGTACGTTTGTCAGCCAATCGTTAACATGTAAAAAAACAATCAGATAGAATATCTGCTTTTGAAAAAATGTTGTTTCATACTTCAGCTAATCTGTCATATCTCTGCTTACCAATATAATAAGCCATTAATCAGTTGAAAATTGAAGGTTATGATGAGAATTTTCACCTTTTGGCAGGGTTTACCCCTCTAGGGATGGACTGCGCTACCGGCATTACCATGCATGAACTCCGGGATGTTTGCAAATATCAGGATTTCATTATGATAAGGAATAGGTGAGTTAAGTTTACAAAGCTATTGCAGTATAAAATGCATTGTCAGGGCAGCTCATCAATTATACTTCAGGTTAAATTTTGTTCAGATTTCCGTTACATTTGACAGGAAAACACAGCTTAATTTGTAATAGGCTCAAGTATCCTGATGTGCAATTTCGAATGATAGGTTTACGGGTTTGCTTTTTGCTAGTTTATGATTCATGGATTTCGATTAAATTGCAAGTGGAAAGGGTACAGGTCAGGGGTTGGGTTAATTCAATAGCTCAACACGTCTTTTTGACCAGGAAATCTTTAAGAATGAATAAAGCCAATATAATCTAGTAGAATAGTATGTAACGCAACGTTCAACAAAAACTGCTGAAACGATGGAGATGAGTTTTGATCTTAAGTGGATAGATTATCTGGTAATGATAATCTATTTTGTGTTTGTCCTTGGGATAGGATGGGCATTGAAGAAGTTTATGAAGGATGCCAACGCCTTTCTCGAAGCTGGACGCTCGATGCCTGCATGGGTTGCCGGTTTGGCATTCATATCTACTAACCTCGGAGCATTGGAGGTTATGGGAATGACCGGTAGCGGGGCTAAGTATGGAATGCTTACCACGCACTTTTACTGGGTGGGGGCTATACCGGCCATGGTATTTTTGGCAATGTTCATGATGCCTTTTTACTACGGTTCAAAGGCACGGTCGGTTCCGGAGTACCTTAAGTTGCGCTACGACGAAAAAACCAGAGGGTTGAATGCCATTCTTTTTGCTGTAATGACTATCCTTTCCTCTGGAATCTCCATGTATGCGCTGGCAATTTTAACCGAAAAAGTGTTGGGGTGGAATTTCCATGTAAGCCTGCTTTTGTCGGCAGCCATTGTGTTGGGCTACACCTATCTGGGAGGGTTATCATCAGCAATTTACAACGAGGTGCTGCAGTTTTTTATTATCGTAATAGGGTTGCTCCCGCTGGTCTTTTTAAGCTTGCACCAGGTAGGGGGTTGGGAGGGTTTGCAATCCCAGCTGGCACCTGTAGCAGCAAGTCATGGCTATGAGCCTGATGCCTACACCACCATGTGGAGGCACTCGGGAACGGCCGGGGGAAACCCCCTTGGGGTTGAGTGGTATGGAATATTAATGGGATTGGGTTTTGTGCTTTCGTTTGGGTACTGGTGCACCAACTTCCTTATTGTTCAACGGGCTATGGCAGCCGAATCGCCCAGGGCTGCAAGGAACACTCCTCTTATAGGCGCCATTCCTAAAATGTTTATACCTTTCCTGATTATCGTTCCGGGTATGGTTGCGCTGGCGCTAATGAATAACCCTGCTGCTCAGTTTACCATTCCTACAAACGAGGCAGGTCAGCCAATTTACGATTACACCATTATCTCACTGTTGAAATACTATCTTCCCTCCGGGGCATTAGGACTGGGAATTACCGCGCTGCTGGCTTCATTTATGTCGGGAATGGCAGGAAATATTTCTGCCTTCAACACGGTTTGGACGTACGATATTTACCAAAGTTACATTCGACCAACTACCGCTAACAAGGAGGCTGACGATAAGCACTACCTGAAGGTTGGGCGCTTAGCCACCATTTTTGGAGTGCTGGTAAGCATAGCTGCTGCCTATTTGGCCAGCATGTTTGGAAACATCATGGATTTTCTTCAAACCATCTTCTCCATGATTAACGCACCACTCTTTGCGGTTATCTTCCTGGGTATGTTCTGGAAGAGGTCAACTGGCCATGCTGCCTTCACGGGGTTGCTTGCAGGTTTTCTGGTAGCCCTGCTGCATCATGGATTAACCGTGCCTGCTGGGGCAACCACCCTGGTTAAAGGTGGCTGGATAGCTGCATTGCATGTTTATCCGGTAGAGATGGCTCAAAATTTCTGGACTGCTATTTTTGCCTTTACCACTAGCGCTCTGGTTACCGTTGTAATTTCGCTTCTAACCAGGAGAACCAAATCGAACGATGAGCTGGTGGGCCTGGTTTACTCCCTCACTCCAAGAATGAAGGAGGATCACGTGGTTTGGTACAAACGCTCATCAACTCTTGCCGTTGTAGTTTTGCTGATTGCAACTATTCTTACAATTATGTTCTGGTAATCAATTAAAGTATAAAAGTCATGGGACTAGATATAAAACTTCCTATTGGGCTGATGTTCACCATTTTCGGAATTATTCTTACCGTGTATGGAATGTTCACGAATTCCGATCCCCAGATGTACCAAAAATCCTTTCTGGTAAACATCAACCTTTGGTCGGGCATTGGGATGCTAATTTTTGGCATTGTTATGCTGGCGCTAACCAAAAGGAAAAAACCCGAAAAAGAGTAAAGTATTGCCCTGCCCAATTCAAAGGAGGCTGTTGGTTTAGCGCCAGCAGCCTCTTTTATTACATAATTACATATCTTAAGAGCCATCGTCTGCGTGTTTATTTAGGGCATTTTTCATTTAACGGCTGCACGTTACTAACCTTTAGTAACTGGTTTAGCCGGCCAACATGAAGAATGACGATTTTCGATTAACCACCAATTTGCGATAGGGTAAATCGCTACCAGCTAAATAATTAATAAATGACAAATATCATTGACAGGTATATGGATATGGTGTATATTTGTGCATATAGGTTTAACTGGCTGCATTACTATGCTCAACAAATCCAACACCTCCACCCTCTACCATAATAACGGCAAAGGCCTCTTTGCCTGCTGGATTTGTTGAAAATTCTTTATCCATTCTTCTTATTTCCCTAACGAGTAATGAGGTTACTCCTCAGGGTTATTCTTACATTTCATTTACTATCATAATTTTTTTAAACATGATCACAACTAAGGGGTTGGTGTTTGACATTCGACATTTTTCGGTTCATGACGGGCCGGGCATTAGAACCACCGTTTTCCTCAAAGGTTGTCCGCTCCGCTGCATGTGGTGTCATAACCCCGAAAGCCAGAGCCTGCTACCCGAGAACATGAGGCGAAGCCGAAAGGTGGGTGAAAAGAGTTTTGACTTCGACGAAATGGTGGGCCGCGAGATGACCCCTTATGAGGTTATTGCTGAGCTGCAAAAGGATATCCCCATTTATGACGAGTCAGGCGGAGGGGTTACGTTTTCGGGAGGCGAGCCAATGCTTCAGTTCGACTTTCTCTACCGGGTTTTGGAGGAGTGCCGAAGGATGGACATCCGGACAGCAATTGACACCTGTGGGCATGCTCCATTGGAACATTTCAGGGCTGTTGAACCGTTGGCCAACCTGTTTCTCTACGATCTAAAACTCATTGACCCAGCTCAGCACAAGCACTTTACAAGGGTTGACAATATGTTAATTTTGCAAAACCTCGAAGCCCTTCTCTCCCGGAAGGCCAAAATTCATATTCGTATTCCCCTTATTCCGGATATTACCGATACAGACGAAAACCTGTTGGGTATTAAAAACTTTCTCCAGTCCCATAGCGGGGTTGAACGTATAGACCTGCTACCCTACCACGATATCGCACGCAGCAAGTACGTCAGGCTTGGTAGGGATAACCCTTTAATGCCCGCTGGTGAGTATGATTCGCAAAAGCTTAGCCAAATTCAGGATTTGTTCATCGATTTAAACATTCCTGTTACAGTTGGAGGCTAGCTTGTCTATTGACTTAATAAATAGTTAAATGTTACAATTATGAACCAAAGAATAAAGATGTTAAGGGAGCAAAGCCTTAAAGCAGTGAATACCCTATCGGCCGAACGGGCTTTGTTGGTAACCGAATACTACTCTTCGCAGCAAGTGGTGGGATACCCTACCCCTATTTTAAGAGCCCAAGCATTTGATTACCTGATGAGCCATAAGTCCATTTGCATAAATCCTGGCGAACTTATTGTTGGGGAGCGGGGACCTGCGCCTAAGGCTGCTCCAACCTACCCCGAGGTATGCCTGCATTCGCTGGACGATCTGCAACTGATAAGCACCCGTCCAAAGGTATCGTTCAGGGTTGACGAGGAAACGTTCAGGGTTTACCGTGATACCATAATACCCTTCTGGAAGGGGAAAACCCTCCGCGACATGATTTTTTCGTCTGTTAGCGATGAATGGCGTCAGGCATACGATGCCGGCGTTTTCACCGAGTTTCAGGAACAGCGAGCACCCGGCCACACCGTTGCCGGTAAAAAGGTTTTTCGAAAGGGGATGCTTGACTTAATAAACGATGTGGACGTTTCTATTAGCCAGCTAACCAAAGGAAAGGATAGCAGTGCAAAGACCAAGCTGAATGAGCTGGAGGCTATGCGGATAGCGGCTAATGCCATCATAAAATTTGCAAATCGTTATGCCGATGAGCTGGAGCGCTTGGCAGGAATCGAAGTTGATGCCAACAGAAGGGCAGAACTTGGTGAAATGGCCGCCATTTGCCGGAGAGTGCCTGCCCAAGCCCCTCAAACTTTTCATGAGGCTCTGCAGCACTACTGGTTTATTCATCTTGGTGTAATTACCGAGCTAAATCCTTGGGACTCCTTCAACCCCGGACGCCTTGACCAGCACCTCTACCCATTCTACCTGAACGATATCAAAACAGGCAGGCTTACCCATGAAGGTGCTGTTGAGCTGCTGCAGGCCTTCTGGGTGAAGTTCAACAACCATCCTTCACCTCCTAAAATGGGCGTAACCGCTGAGGAAAGCAACACCTACACCGATTTTACCCTGATTAACCTTGGCGGAGTTAAGGAGGACGGTTCCGATGCGGTTAACGAGCTCACCTACACCATCCTTGATGTAATTGAGGAGATGCGAATACTACAACCCAGCAGCATGGTGCAGGTGAGCAAGAAAAACCCCGATAGGTTTGTGAAACGTGCAGTCAAAATAGTTAAAACCGGTTTTGGACAGCCATCATTTTTCAACTCCGATGCCATTGTGCAAGAGCTGCTTAGCCAGGGCAAATCGCTTACCGATGCTCGAAACGGCGGAGCAAGCGGTTGTGTTGAAACGGGTGCCTTTGGAACTGAAGCCTACATTCTAACAGGTTACTTCAACCTGAACAAGGTGCTTGAGCTAACACTGAACAATGGCGTTGAACCGCTTACCGGTCAGGAGATTGGAATAAGAACCGGCGAAGCCGCTTCATTCAAATCATTCGACCAGCTATACGATGCCTTTGAGCGCCAACTTGGCTACTTTACCGATGTAAAACTTGAGGGTAACCTTGTCATCGAGCGTATTTGGGCCGAGGAAATGCCTGTGCCATTCCTCTCGCTCTTAATAGATGACTGTATTGCCAACGCAACCGACTATAATGCCGGTGGGGCAAGGTATAACACCAGTTACGTGCAGGGGGTTGGGCTAGGTAGCATAACCGATAACCTGTCGGCTCTGAGCAGGCTTGTGTTCGATGAGAAAACTTTACCCTTGGATGAGCTGCTTAAGGCCATGAGGGACAACTTTCAGGGCTACGACGACCTTCGCTACCGGTTGATTTACGATATGCCCAAATGGGGCAACAACAACGATTATGCCGACAACCTGGCCGTTAGGGTTTTCAACAGCTTCTACAAGGCTATTACCGGCCGGAGAACTTTCCGGGGCGGGGTTTTCCGAATAAACATGCTCCCCACCACCAGCCATGTTTACTTTGGCAGCAAAATTGGGGCGATGCCCGATGGCCGTCTGGCTCACGAACCGCTTAGCGAGGGAATTAGCCCTGTGCAGGGAGTGGACAGGAACGGGCCAACTGCTGTTATTCTTTCGGCTGCTAAGATTGACCATATCAAAACCGGGGGAACGCTCCTGAACCAAAAGTTTTCGCCCTCGTTCTTCACCACCGACGAAAGCCTCGACAAGTTGGTTTCGCTCATACGGAGCTACTTTAAGCTCGATGGCCATCACATTCAGTTTAACGTGGTTAGTGCCGATACTCTACGCGATGCCCAGAAGCACCCCGAAAAGTATCAGGATCTGATTGTAAGGGTAGCCGGATACTCCGACTACTTCAACGATTTGGGCGAAGCGCTTCAAAATGAAATAATCCGCCGAACCGAACATGAAGCGGTATAGCGATTGCTACGTTGATGAATAATACCTTAAATCGTTTAAAATTGCAAAACATGAAAATCCTCAAACTTGATTTCCTGTTCATGTTGCTGTTCAGTCCCATATTTTTACCGGCACAGATTTCCACAAGCGACTATATGCAAGCCGAAAAGTTTCTTCAGGCAAATCTCGGGAAGCATATCTACAACAGCTGGGTGGAACCGTCATGGCAGGAGGGTGGTTGCAATTTTGTTTATAGCGTAAACACCCGGAAAGGGAAGGAATTTTTTAGGGTTGATGCACAAGTTCGTACAAAAGTCCCGGCATTCGATCAGGAAAAACTGGCATTACTACTGGCCGACAGCCTGAAAAAGGTTGTGAAACCCTACGAGCTGCCCATTTCAAAGTGCACAATTACCGGCGAAAATGAGGTGGCATTCATGGCTGGTGAAAGGCAATGGGTTTACCGGACGGATACCAATTTACTGCTTCCAAAAAGCAACGAGCATCAACTTTCCCCAACAGAATCGCTGTCACCCGATGGAAAGTGGATTGCCTTTATTAAGGATGGTAATATCTACCTAAAAGATAAAAATTCAGTGGAAGAGTATCAGCTAACCACCGATGGAGCACCAGAAAATGGTTATGGCTGCAATCTGGATTGGTACTTCACCCGAAACGACAGCAAGGGAGAGCAAAACGAGTACTCCATTGAGGTTTACTGGAGTAAGGATTCTAAAAAGTTAATTGTTCCCCGCTACGACAGGCGTAATGTTCGCAGGTTGCAGCTGATGAAGTATGATGATGTTGAGGGGTTCCAATCC
>Ga0116191_1000743_pt1 | contig 28002 bp, 19 predicted proteins | sample AD_UKC111_MetaG_FD_89897 | JGI IMG/M metagenome (GOLD analysis project Ga0116191, IMG submission 89897) | Active sludge microbial communities of municipal wastewater-treating anaerobic digesters from Hong Kong - AD_UKC111_MetaG | ecosystem: Engineered > Bioreactor > Anaerobic > Digestate... | reverse complement strand
TAAAGGGATTGAAATATGTAGAACAAAAAAAATTGGTAAAAAAATAATCAGCGTATTATGTTAGAAATAAAGAACACGTTTTTAGTGAAAAGAATTTTAGTAGCGAACTTGGCTGTGTTTGCACTCTTTTCAGCCTATGCACAGCAACAGCCTCTCAAAACGTTCAGCTTAAAGGATGCAGAAGAGTATGCTTTGCAAAACAAATCGGAAGCAAAAAATGCACAACTAAGCATAGATGAAGCCAAAGCGCGTAATTGGGAAATTATCGCCACAGGTTTGCCGGTAGTGAGTGGTAGTGCTGATTATACTTATTACTTTAAGCGTCCGGAATCACCTGCATTGTCTAAGTTTTTTTCTGACCCAAAGAGTACAACTAACCAAATTTATGGTGTGCTTGCACAAAAATATCCGGCTGAAATTGGTCCTATATTAGCTGAAGCTGCCAAAAACTCAGGTCCTATTTCCTTCGTTCTTCCCCACAGTTTACAAGCTGGAGTTCAAGTATCAGAGTTGTTGTTTGACGGTCGTTACATGGTCGGATTAAAAGCCACCAAAGACTTTATGAAAGCTGCATTGCTTTCTAAAAATGTATCTGACCAGGATATTCGTTATAGTGTTCGAAAAGCTTATTATCAGGCACAAGCAGCTCAACAAGCAATAAGTTTATTACATGATAACGAGCTTGTACTTGAAAAATTAGTTGCGGATAATCGCGAAGTGTACAAGGCCGGTTTTATCGAAGAGCTAGATGTGAATCGGTTGGATTTGATTTTAATAAATCTGAAAAGTCAGATTCAAACGCAAGAGCAATTAGCAGAGGTGGCCTTAGCCAATCTTAAGTTTCAAATGGGACTTTCGGTTTCCGATCAAATTGTTTTAACCGATAAGCTAGAATCGTTACGGGAAAAAATTGGTCCGGCAGCTCTAACATTCAGTCCAAACCAGCGTCCTGAATATGATTTATTGGAAACTGTGATGCGTATCAAAGGTCACGACACAAAGCAACGAGCTGCAGGATATATGCCGACATTAGCAGCGTTCTTGAGTTATGGAGGAGGTTCACAGACCGATAAGTTTGTAGATATTTTTAAGAAAGATGCCACAACCGGAAAGAATAATTGGTTTCAACAAGGCTTAGTAGGTCTATCGTTGAAAGTGCCGATTTTCGATTCTGGTCAACGCAATGCGCAAGTAAAGCAAGGAAAGATTGCCGAGGCAAAGGCGAAGAATGATTTTGATAATTTCCTAAAAGGTGTGGAGTTGCAATTACAAGTATCTCAGACCAATTTCAATGCATCGTTACGCGAAGAGTTGAATGCAAAACGATCACTAGAATTGAGTGAGAAAATTTACAACAAAAGTCGTGTGAAATTTAAGGAAGGTGTGGGTTCTAGCTTCGAGCTCGCACAGGCTGAGCAAGAATTCATTACCAACCAATTGAAAAAAATCAATAACACATTGAGCGTGTTGACTACTAAAGCCGATTTAGACAAAGCGCAAGGAATTAAATAAGAAAACACAATCGAAAGAATATTAAAACAATCAATATGAATAAATTAAAGTTTTTAGCATTAGCCATCATCGTTGGAGCAGTTATGGTTTCGTGTGGTGGAAAAAAATACAAAGAAGATTTGTCGGGTAAACGTGAAGAATTGGATGATTTGAAAAAAGACAACCAAACTATTCAAGCACGAATCGCAAAATTGGAATCTGAAATTGCGAAACTAGATCCTGCTGCTGCTAGCCAAGGTAAAGCAAAACGAATAGGTATCGATACAGTGACTACATCTGATTTTAAGCATTACATAGAGATTCAAGGATCGGTAGATGCATTAGAAAATAACTTAGCGTTACAACAAATTCCGGGAATGGTTACCGCCATTTATGTGAAAGAAGGCGATCGCGTAGCTAAAGGACAGGTATTGTTTGCCACTGATGCCAGTACTTATGAAAAGCAAATGGAAGTAGTAGAATCGCAATACGATTTGGCTAAAACAGCTTTCGAAAAACAAAAGAAATTGTGGGATCAAAATATTGGAAGTGAGTTGCAATATTTGCAAGCGAAGACCGGCAAGGAAACATTAGAAAAACAAATGGGTAACTTACGTGCAGCTTTAGAAATGACAAAGTGTAAATCGCCTATTAATGGAACAGTAGATGAGGTGCGTGTGAAATTGGGTGATATGGCAGCTCCTAGCCAATTGATGCCTGGTATTCGTGTGGTTAACTTTTCGAATTTAGTAGTGAAAGCAAAATTATCTGATTCGCAAATCGGAAAAGTAAAAGAAGGCGATAAAGTAAAAGTGAGCTTCCCTGACATCAACAAAACCATTGATGCTACTGTATCTCACGTGGGGCAAACGGTAGATAAACAAACGCGTACGTTTAACGTAGAGGTTCGCTTAAGCAATCCATCAAGCGAATATAAAGCGAATATGATTACGAAATTGATGATTAATGACGACACCGAAAAAGCTGTTATAGTTATTCCTGAAAACGTAGTACAGCGTTCAGAGATGGGCGAATATGTACTAGTTGCCGAGAACGGAAGAGCAGTAAAGAAAACGGTTAAAACAGGTATGTCTTATGACGGGAAAATTGTTGTAACAGAAGGTTTAACGGTAGGTGATAAGTTAATCACATTTGGCTATACTGAAGTGGTAGACGGACAGAAAGTAGAATTCTAAAACAAAAGGGAGAGTTGCGCTTGCGCATTTTTTCGTAAAGAAAAATTGAAGTATGAATTTAGATCGATTAAAGGAATTGAAGTTTACGGCATGGTGTGTCGAAAACAGAACTAGTGTGTACATTTTCACTATTCTGATCTCTGTTGTTGGAGCCATGATTTATAAAAACCTACCCAAAGAATTGTTCCCCGATGTAGTAGTGCCAACTATTACGGTAGCTACTATTTATCCCGGTGCAACACCTTCAGATATTGAGAACTTAGTGACCAAACCATTGGAGAAACAAATCAAATCTATCAATGGTATTAAGAAAATAACAAGTAACTCGATGTCTGATTTCTGTTTAATCACAGCAGAATTCAACACGGATCAAGATGCTAAAGTTTGTAAGCAAAAAGTTACAGATGCTGTAGATAAAGGGAAAAAGGATTTGCCAAGCGATTTGAAGAACGATCCGCAAATTCAAGAGTTTGATATCTCGGAAATGCCGATTATGAATATCAACCTTGCAGGAGATATTCCCTTACAGCAATTGAAAAAATATGCAGAGGATTTACAAGATAAAATTGAATCGCAAAAAGAGATTACGCGTGTTGATATTATCGGAGGTTATGAGCGTGAAATTCAGGTGAATGTTGATTTGTATAAAATGACAGCATCCGGAATCACACTCATGGATATTGAAAATGCCATCTCTCGTGAAAATCTAAACGTATCAGGCGGTGAACTTCGTGTGGGTGACGTGCGAAGAAATCTACGTGTAACCGGTGAGTTTAGCGATCCAAAAGACATTGGAAACATTGTAGTACGTTCCTTCACGGGGAATCCGGTATTCATCAAAGATATCGCTGAGATTCGCGATGGCGCAAAAGATAAACAAGATTTTGCGCGTTTGGATAACAAGACTGTTGTTACTCTGAATGTAATAAAACGTAGTGGAGAGAACCTTTTGGACGCTACCGATAAAATTTATGAAACGCTCGATGATTATCAAGCGAATCGTTTCCCTAAAGGCGTAAAAGTACAAGTAACGGGAGACACATCAGATAACACAAGAATTCAATTGCACGATTTGGTGAATACAGTAATCATCGGATTTGTGTTAGTAGTTTTTGTGTTGATGTTCTTCATGGGCTTCCAAAATGCATTCTTTGTGGGATTGGCAGTGCCGTTATCTTGTTTGATTGCCTTCTTGTTGATGCCGGGATTAGGTTTAACGATGAACGTTATCGTTTTGTTTGCATTACTTTTGGCATTGGGAATCATTGTAGATGATGCCATCGTGGTGATAGAAAATACACACCGAATCTTCCACCAACATCCTGAATTTACTATTATACAAGCTGCGAAATATGCAGCAGGTGAGGTGTTCATCCCAGTATTAGCGGGAACGCTAACAACATTAGCTCCATTCTTCCCGTTATTATTCTGGCCTGGTGTTGTTGGTAAATTTATGAAAAACTTACCGCTCACATTGATTATTACTTTAGGTGCATCATTGTTTGTGGCCTTTGTGATAAATCCTGTATTTGCTGTAACATTCATGAAGCGCGAAGACGATACGCATGTGGTAACACTTAAAGATGTTCGCATTTGGTTTGTAGTATTTGTTGCCACTGCAGTTGGCGGATATGCCACACATCACTTTGGAATAGCTAACTTCTCGGTGTTCTCTGCTTTGATGTTATTGTTGTATGTGTTTGTATTGCAGTTTGCGATTACTGCTTTCCAAGAAAAAGTATGGCCGAAATTTTTGAATGGATACAAAACATTTTTGCGAAAACTAATTCACGGTAATGCTCCAATCTATGTGCCTATTGTAACATTCGGCTTGCTTTTATTGAGTATTGCGGTTTTGATATTAACGAAACCACAAGTAGAATTCTTCCCGAATTCAGAGCCTAACTTTGCATATGTATATTGCAAGTTACCTATGGGTACAGATGCAATTGTAACGGATTCAGTAACTAAGATTATCGAGAAGCGTGTATATAAAGTACTAGGTGCAAATAATCCTGATGTAACTTCTGTTATCACTAACGTTGGATTAGGTGCCGGGGATCCGCAAAATCCGGATAAAGTAGCTACACCATTCAAGAGTAAAGTAACGGTGGCATTCAAACGTTTTGCCGATAGAAAAGATCCTGAAACATCTAAGTTGTTGAAAAAGTTGCAAGATGAATTTAAAGATGGTGTAGCCGGAGCTGATATATCGGTGGAAAAAGAGCGAAATGGTCCACCGGTTGGAAAGCCTATCAATATTGAGATTACGGGCGATGACTTTGAAGTGTTGTCGGCTTTGTCGCAAAAAGTGAAAAACGAAATCGACAAATCGGGTATCAAAGGAATTAACGAATTGAAGTCAGATTTACAATTATCAAAACCGGAAATCAGTTTGGATATTGATCGTGAAAAAATGAACCGGGAAGGTATTTCGTTGGGCCAAGTGGCTGTGGAATTACGTTCTGCCTTATTTGGAAAAGAAGTGTCGAAATTCCGCGATGCTAATGATGATGCACCTATTCAATTGCGTTTACAAGAGAAGTACAGAACGAAAGTAGACGATTTGATGAATTTGAATATTTCATACATGGACTTCTCTACCGGATCATTCCGTCAGGTGCCGATTTCATCTATTGCTACATTGCGTTATACAACTTCATTTAATCAAATCAACCGTAAAAATCAGCGAAGAGTGGCTACACTAGCTTCAGATTTAGCGGAGGGTTATTCTGCCAATCAAGTGGTGCCTGATGTAGAAAAAATCATCAGCAATATCGATAAACCGGAAGGCTATGATATTGTAATGACAGGAGAACAAGAGCAACAAAAAGAGACTGGCGATTTCTTGGCTAAGGCTTTCGGCATTGCTTTGGCATTGATGATTATGATTATGGTAACACAGTTCAACTCGTTAGCTAAACCATTAATTATTGCAGGCTCTGTATTGTTCAGTTTGATTGGTGTATTCTTTGGTAATGCACTTTTCGGAATGAAGGTGTCGGTGGTAATGACAGGGGTAGGGTTCTTCTCGTTGGCAGGTATTGTTATTCGAAACGGGATTTTGTTGATTGAGTTCATTGATGAGTTACGCGCACGTGGCAAGAATGTAGAAGACGCCATTGTGGAAGGAGGTGCTACGCGTATTACTCCGGTGATACTTACCGCTATGTCGGCAATCCTTGGTTTGATTCCGCTAGCTATTGGCTTGAATATCGATTTTGAGACACTATTTAGCGAGTTTAATCCGCACTTCTATATTGGAGGCGATAACGTTTCGTTCTGGGGGCCATTGGCCTGGACAATGATATACGGATTGGTTGTTGCTACATTCTTAACATTGCTCGTTGTACCATCCATTTATATGTTGGGTGTACGTGTAAAAAATGGAGTAAGAGGTTGGTTTTAGAGTAAGTCGCTAGAAGCTAGTCTCTAGAAAAGGAAAAGCAGAATAAACATTGTTTATTCTGCTTTTCCTTTTTATATCCCTTTCGTAATTAGTTTTACTTTAACTCCTCCTTCAAAAATCTTGCAGTATGGCTTTCTTTGTTTTTAGCCACTTCTTTTGGAGTGCCTTGTGCAACAATGTTTCCTCCGCCATTTCCGCCTTCTAAGCCAATATCAATCACATAGTCGGAAACCTTTACCACATCCATATTGTGTTCGATAATCAATACGGTATTGCCTTTGTTCACTAGGCGATTGATTACACCCAGTAACACTCTGATATCATCAAAGTGCAAACCGGTAGTAGGTTCATCTAAAATATAAAAGGTGTTGCCGGTATCTTTTTTCGATAATTCGGCAGCTAACTTCACACGTTGTGCTTCACCACCGGAAAGGGTTGTAGACGATTGTCCCAAACGGATATAGCCCAGCCCCACATCGTTCAATGTTTTTACTTTTGGATGAATCGATGGAATATTTTCAAAGAAAGGTAATGCATCTTCGACAGTCATGTTCAACACATCGTTGATGGATTTACCTTTGTAGCGCACTTCCAATGTTTCGCGGTTGTAACGTTTGCCTTGACATTTCTCACACACCACTTCTACATCGGGCAAGAAATTCATTTCAATCATTTTCATTCCACCGCCTTGACATTCCTCGCATCTACCTCCTTTTACGTTAAACGAAAATCTACCCGGCTGATAACCTCTGATTTTTGCTTCGGGTAATTGCGCAAACAATTTTCGAATCTCATCAAACATTTTGATGTAGGTAGAAGGGTTGGAACGTGGTGTTCTTCCGATAGGTGTTTGATCAATTTCAATGACTTTGTCGATATGCTCCAAGCCCTTCACTTCCTTGTAGGGCAAAGGTTTCATGTTGCTTCTGTAGAAATGCTTCGACAGAATAGGGTACAATGTTTGTGTAATCAATGACGATTTTCCACTGCCCGAAACACCTGTTACACAAATCAATTTTCCTAAAGGAAATTTCACATGTAGGTTCTTCAAGTTATGTCCTTTCGCACCAACAATTTCTAGGAATTTTCCGTTGCCTTCGCGATAACTTTTTGGCACTTCAATACTCACTTTATTGTTCAGATACTTTGCAGTAGTGGTATTGTTTTTCTTGAATTCAGCCGGTGTGCCTTGTGCGATAATTCTACCACCATGTTCGCCTGCACCGGGCCCAATGTCAATAATATAGTCGCTTTCCAGCATGATGTCTTTATCGTGCTCTACAACTAACACGGTATTCGGTGCATCACTCAATTTGCGCAACGCTTTAATCAATTGATGGTTATCGCGTTGATGTAAACCAATACTCGGCTCATCTAAAATGTAGGTGATACCCGAAAGTTGTGAACCGATTTGCGTAGCTAAACGAATTCGCTGCGATTCACCACCCGATAGGGATTTAGCCGGTCGGTTCAACGATAAATAATTCAAGCCCACATCCAAAATGAACTGAATTCGTGAACGAATTTCTTTCAATAATTCTCGGGCAATAGTGAGCTGTCTTTCAGAAAGACGACCGTCCAATGTTTCAAACCAATTGGCTAATTGCACGATGTCCATAGCCGCTAACTCACCAATATTTTTTTCATCAATTTTGAAGAACAACGATTCTTTGCGCAAACGTGTGCCCTTACAATCTTCGCAAGGCATAGCGTCCATAAAACCTTCTGCCCAATTGCGGATACCATCGCTGGAAGTTGCACGAAAACAGCGTTTCAGCATACCTACTAAGCCTCCCTTTTTGATGGTGTACCAACGATCGTCAAAATCGTGAATTTCAATTTCCTCCTCTATTGTTTCTTCCGTTCCGTTTCCGTAAAGAATATAATTCAATGCCTCTTTCGGAATTTTTGCAATAGGTGTTGTAAGCGAAAATTTATATTTCTTGGCAATTTCATTCAGTTCTTTGAAGATGAAATTATCTCTTGTTTCACCGAAGGGCAACACTCCACCCTTAGCAATAGAAACACTTTCATCGGGGATGATAGTTTCTCGACTTACTTCGTAAGTAACACCAAGGCCGTTGCATTTCGGACAAGCACCATAAGGCGAGTTGAACGAAAATGTATTCGGTGATGGCTCTTCGTACGAAATGCCTGATTCGGGGCACATTAAAAATTTAGAAAAGAAAAAAGTTTTATCGGTATCGGTATCCAACAACATGATAAGGCCTTTACCTTGCTTTAAACCGAGTTGTAATGAGGCACGCAGACGGTCCTTATTCTTTTCGTTCACCGTCATGGTGTCTATAATCAACTCAATGTCGTGAATCACAAAACGATCGAGTTGCATTTTCGGCTTGATGTCCACAATTTCCCCATCCACTCGAATCTTCAAATAGCCTTGTTTTCGAACACTTTCAAACAATTCGCGGTAGTGGCCTTTTCGTCCGCGTACCAAAGGCGCTAGTACTAATAGCTTCTTTCCGTTTTGATGTTGCAACAAATTTTCGAGCATTTGTTCTTCCGTGAACCGTACCATTTTTTTGCCGGTGTTGTACGAAAAAGCATCAGCCGTACGCGCATAGAGCAAACGTAAGAAATCGTAAATTTCAGTAACCGTGCCCACTGTAGAGCGGGGGTTGCGGTTGGTTGATTTTTGTTCGATAGAAATAACAGGTGATAGTCCGGTGATTTTATCTACATCGGGGCGTTCCAAACCACCAATAAACTGGCGCGCATATGCAGAAAAGCTTTCCAAATATCTTCGTTGTCCTTCGGCATAAATAGTGTCGAAAGCTAGCGATGATTTTCCGCTACCACTCAAGCCGGTAATCACCACCAGTTTGTTGCGGGGGATGCTCACGTCAATATCTTTCAGGTTATGCACCCGAGCGCCAAACACATCAATAAAATCGGGTTCTAAAACTTCTTTACTCATCTTTTTTGCGAATCTGCAAAGCTAATTTTTTACTGCGTCAAAAGTTGAATGGAGCTAAATAAAAAAGATATATTTAGTTAAAGCATTTGAATATGAAAAACAGAAACGTGTTAATTACGGGCGGAAATGCCGGTATTGGTTTGGCTACAGCTATTGCCATGGCTAAACAAGGAGCAAATGTATATATCGTTTCTCGGAATCAAGAAAAGGCAGAAACAGCTGTGAAACAGATTAATACTGAATCCGGAAATAGTAAAGCCGACTATTTTATAGCGAATTTATCTTCACAGTCGTCTATTCGCCAATTGGCAGAGGCTGTTAAAGCTAAATTGCCTGTTTTGGATGTGCTGATTAACAATGCCGGTGGAGTTTTCCCAACATTTATGAAATCGGAAGATGGCTTGGAAATGACCATTGCCACTAACCACTTTGCTTACTTTTTACTGACGAATTTGCTCTTGGACACTATAAAAAAATCAGATTATGCACGTATCGTGAATGTGTCGTCAAATTCGCATTATAAAGGCAAAATAGATTTCGATTCGTTTACAGCTGATAAGGGTTATTTTATTATGAAAGCTTATGAGCAAAGTAAGTTAGCGAATGTGCTGTTCACACAAGAATTGGCGGAACGCTTGCAAGACTCACATGTTACTGTGAATGCGCTGCATCCCGGTTTTGTGAAAACGGATATCGGCACCAAAGGCACACAGTGGTATGCGAGTTGGATTTGGACGATGATGGCGCGCATTGGCGCTATTTCGGTGGAAGAAGGTGCTAAAACCTCTATCTATTTAGCTTCTTCTGATGAAGTGAAAAATGTGAGCGGTAAATATTTTGATAAATGTAGTACTCGAGAACCGAATCCATTGGCCGGAGATATGGCTTTGCAAAAGAAATTGTGGGCAGAGAGTGAGCGGTGGTGTGGGCTTTGATCTAAAACAAAACAGGCCAACTCTTTCGAATTGGCCTGTTTGCTATTTGAGTTTCAGTAATTAACCTGCAACTACTTCAAAAGCTACAGTTACTTTGTGTTCTTTTCCAAGGCCAACTTCTGCAGTATAGTCTCCTAAGTTTTTCACTTCACCTTCAACGATAGTGATTTTTTTACGATCTACTTCGATGTTAGCTGTTTTGCGAATCGCGTCAGCAACATGGTATCCGGTAACACTTCCGAAGATTTTTCCGCTTGTTCCGGCTTTCGCTTCGATAGTTAATTTCACGCCTTCCAATCTTGCTTTCACATCACCGATTTGAGCTACTAATTTCGCTTCTTTTTTCTCGGCAACTTTCAATCTTTCTGCCAATAAGCGTTGGTTAGTGCTGTTGTTAGCAACTGCATAACCTTCTGGCAAAAGGTAATTCAAGGCATATCCCGGCTTCACATTTACTGTTTCGTCAGCATAACCCAATTTCTCTACGTCTTTTATTAAGATAACTTCCATGATTTCTTCGTTTTAATTATTTCAACAAATCGGTTACGAATGGCATCAATGACAAGTGTCTAGCACGTTTAACGGCTTGTGCAATTTTTCGTTGATACTTTAATGAGTTTCCTGTTAATCTTCTTGGAAGAATTTTTCCTTGCTCGTTCACGAACGTCAACAAGAATTCAGGATCTTTATAGTCGATATAACGAATGTTGTTCTTTTTAAATCGACAGTATTTTTTCTTAGTGCTACCAAGCTTTGTGGCAGTTAAGTATTTAATTTGATCAGATGCTTTGCTCATTAGTCATTCGATTTTTTAGGTGAACTAACTTTTCTTCCTTTAGAGCCTTTCGATTCTTTACGCGACTCGTTGTATGCAATTGCATATTTATCGAGTTTTACCGTTAAGTAACGGAAAACGTTCTCGTCTCGTCTGTAAGCAATTTCCAAGGTGGCAATAGCTTTTGCAGGAGCTTTGAACTCGATGTGGTGATAAATACCCGTTGTTTTCTTATTAATAGGATAAACAAGGTTTTTTAATCCCCAGTGGTCCTGGCGGATTACTTCTGCTCCCTGGGCTTTCAGCAAGTCAACGTAAGCGTTGACCGTCTGTTTAGTGTCATCGTCTGATAACACAGGAGTCAGGATGAATGTAGTTTCGTACTGATTCAGCATGTCTGTCTGCTTTTATTTGGTTAAAAAATGGAGTGCGAAGATAATAAGTTTTCCACATTTTCAAAGTGGATGGCGAAAAAGCCTTGTTAGAAAGGCGATAATAGTGGTTTTTGGGCACAAAAAAACCTGTCGGTGTAGAAACAGACAGGTTTTTCGACTCTAACAGTCAAAGAAGACTATTAAGGCTTGGTCTTTCTTACTTGTTTACAGTTTTAGAAAGATCAGCTCCAGCTTTAAATTTAGCTACTTTTTTAGCAGCGATTTTGATAGCTTTTCCAGTTTGAGGGTTACGTCCTGTTCTAGCAGCTCTTTTTGCTGTAGAGAAAGTTCCGAATCCTACTAGAGTTACTTTGTCACCTTTTTTAAGTGTTTTAGTGATAGCTGCCAACGTAGCATCTAAAGCTCTACCTGCATCAGCTTTTGTCAATTTAGAACCAGCTGCAATTGCATCGATTAATTCTCCTTTGTTCATTTTTTTTGAGTTTTTTTGTTTAATAATGATTACTTGCCAAAAATAGTAGCATTGATAGTTGTTTCCAAGCGTTGTGTACTCCGAAAGTGTTGATAAATGCGGCTTTCGTTATAAATAGTTTGCAAATAGAGCGTTAAATAACTAAAAATCAATTACTTATATAGCCATAAAGAATGTTTTAATTTTTTTTTCATGTGGATAATTATTGACTTGTAATGTAATAATGATAACGGTTTCGGGTCAAATCGTGCTTGTTTATATGAAAATGAGCTGTGTTTTTTTGCGATTTTGGGCTGAAACAGTTTAAGGGTAAGCCCTCTATACTAGAAAAAGAGAGGAATTACATCTATATTATAGTATAAGTCGATTATACTATTTACGTGAAGTTGAAAATCGAGCTGAAAATCAACACAAGAATAAGAATTCCATTATCTTTCAAAACGAATTAATACAACATGAAAAAATATTCCATCTGTTTTTTATTTGCACTTGCGGTAGCAGGGATACATTCATGCAACAGCAATAAAATCAGTTGTCCTACCTATGCGAATTCAATGCCGGAAAAAAAGAAAAAAACGAAGCCCGGAGCGCAAAAGCCTGATATACCGCGCTACACAAAGCCAAAGAGCGATGTGATGCCACGCAAAAAGTAACTAAGAAATTTTACTCCAAGGATTGTTGTGCAGAATCGAATCGATATGTCTGCGCAATGGTTGATTTTCGGGCTGAGTAAGGTTTGGGTCTTTATCTATAATAGCAAATGCAATTTCGCGGGCTTGTTCCAAAATGTGAACGTCTTCTGTAATGTTCGCCAATTTTAAATTTACCGCACCACTTTGTTGTGTGCCGTCTAAATCGCCCGGTCCGCGCAGTTTTAAATCTTCTTCAGCAATTACAAAACCATCGTTAGTATTGCACATCACTTGAATTCTTTTGCGTGAATCGTTTCCTATTTTAGAATGCGTCATTAAAATACAATACGATTGCTCTGCCCCACGGCCAACTCTTCCGCGTAATTGATGCAGTTGTGATAATCCAAAGCGTTCTGCATTTTCAATAATCATTACCGAAGCATTCGGAATATTTACCCCTACCTCAATAACAGTAGTGGCAATCAGAATTTGTGTTTCGTTGCGTGCAAAGCGTTGCATTTCGAAATCTTTGTCGGCAGGTTTCATTCGTCCGTGAACAATACCAATTTGATATTGCGGACGAGGAAAGGCTCTTGAAATACTTTCATATCCATCTTGTAAGTCTTTCAAATCAAGCTTTTCCGACTCTTCGATAAGCGGATACACAATATAGATTTGTCGACCTGAGGCAATTTCATCGCGCATAAATCCAAATACCCGCGAACGATCCGCATCGGTGCGCATTACTGTTTTAATGGGTTTTCTGCCTGGAGGAAGTTCATCAATGATAGAATTATCTAAGTCGCCATAAAGCGTCATCGCCAATGTCCGAGGAATAGGTGTGGCCGACATGACCAAAACATGCGGTGGGGTTGCTCCTTTAGCCCATAACTTAGCTCGTTGTGCCACCCCAAATCGATGTTGTTCATCCACCACCACCATGCCTAAATTTTTGAATACGACATGGTCTTCAATCAATGCATGTGTGCCAATAATGATATGGATATTGCCTTCTGCTAAATTATTCAGAATGTATTTTCGTGTTTTTCCTTTCACGCTTCCGGTGAGTAAAACTACTTCGACACCAAGTCCACGCACTAAGGGTTCAATGCTCTCAAAGTGTTGCTGTGCAAGAATTTCGGTAGGTGCCATCAAACAGGCTTGAAATCCATTGTCAATGCCCATCAACATAGTGAGTAGTGCTACAATTGTTTTTCCACTCCCTACATCACCTTGCACTAAACGATTCATTTGTTTGCCGGAAAGCGTGTCTTTGCGAATTTCTTTCAACACTCTTTTTTGTGCACCGGTAAGTTCGAAGGGTAATTTTTCTTTGTAAAATTTGTCAAAATAATGATCAATTTTTTCAAACACGTAACCTCTAACCGTATTGCCCCTGTTGTGTTTCATCTTCAACAAGCGCAATTGAATCAGAAACAACTCTTCAAATTTGATGCGGTATTTAGCATCGTCTAATACATTTTCGCTTTTCGGGAAATGAATGTTTTGATAAGCACTATAGCGTGAAATTAAATGCTGCGATTCGAGAATTGATTTTGGTAAATACTCCGGTATGTCGTTTTCTTTGATGCTATCAATCAGTTGCCGTGTCACCTTTTGAAGGGCCTTGCTATCCAGAAATTTTTTCTTAGCCCGTTCCGAAGTAGAGTATAATGGTTGTAAGCCTTTTTTCTCTTCCAGTTTTTGTTGTGTTACCAATTCAATTTCGGGATGTGGTATCGAAAAACTGCTGTTGAACAAATTCGGTTTCCCGAAAATAATGTATTCTACATTTGGTCTGAGGTTTTTCAAAACCCATTCAGCCCCTTGAAACCACACCAATTCAATGGTTCCGGTGGCATCAGAAAAAGAAGCTTTTAGTCGTTTTGTTCTTCCTGCACCTTCCATTTTAAAGCTTTCCATCTCACCTTTCAACTGAATGAATTGTGTGTTAGGATTGATGTCTCGGATCTGAAAGATCTGCGAGCGATCCACATAACGATAGGGGAAGTAATGCAGTAAATCTCCAAAGGTATGAATCTCTAATTCCTTACGCATAACTTCCGCACGTTGAGGTCCAACGCCTTTGAGGTATTCTATCGGGGAAGTGAGAAACGACATAAATGCATCAATTGATTATTCTTTAAACAAAAAGACTTTGCCTCCTTCCGCAACAATAACGCCACTTGTAGCTGTTAGCAGTTGAACGGCACGCAGCGATTTATCGGTAAATGTTTTCACGCGTTTCCAGCTTTCACCACCATCGGTTGTGCGCATCATTAAGCCACTTTCCCCTACTGCGTAGCCACTTTGGGCATCAAAAAAGGAAACACCTAAGAAGTGATCTTGCGTTTCAAAAGGTTGATTGATGGATTTTACTTTCCTCCAAGAGAGACCTTTATCTGTGGTTAAAAGAATTTCACCTTGATACCCCACAGCCACACCTCTACTGTCGTTCATGAATTGTAGACCGGTGTAAAAATCGCCTTCTTTTTTTATAACATCAAAGTGGTCTCCTCCATCTCCTGAATGTAACAATGTTCCATAGCCACCCACACACACATTTTGCGCATCGGCATAATCCACACAGCGGAACGAATGAATCTGCAATGGTGATTCGGCCCAATGCATTCCTCCATCGTGTGTTACCGCCCACGAACCATCGCTGTAGTTTGAGCCTGCGGCAAAAATGCCATTTTGTGTATCAAAAAACGCCAATCCGCGAATAGGAATGTAATTAAAAACCTTATCTGAAAAGGTTTTCCCGGAATCTGTTGTATAGCCTATATGCGAATCATAAGCCCCAATAAATCCTTTTTCTGCGGTAAAAAAATGCGAAGTGTAAATAGCTTTTGGGCCCACTGAATCGGCTGATGACCAACTTTGCCCGCCATCATTGGTTTTAACCAATATGCCTCGATCATATTTTGTTCCACCTGCTGCAAAACCATGGCGAGCATCTACGAAGAAAACAGTATTCAAATCATCGCTGGTTGGTGTTTGAATTTCTTGTGTTTGTAGGGTGATTTTATCTTTATTACATGCGCCTAAAATGCAGCTCAACAGCAACACCGCAATCAACAAACGATTTTTGTAGGCGATTTCCATGCTACTAATATAATCAGTTTGTGATTTCTGCAATACTTTTCAAAAGCAATAAACAAGCTACTTCAATTTGTGTAGGTGAAATAGTGAGGGGTGGACAAATACGCAAACAATGTGGAGCGAATAAAAACCAATCGGTAACCAACCCATTTTTCACGCATTGATGAACTATTTTTTGATTCAGTTCAGCACTTTCAAATTCCAATGCCATCATCAAACCCTTTCTGCGAAACGATTTGATGTGTTGATTTTCGGTGAGCAATGATTCAAATAATTGTCCTTTCGATTCCACCGAAGCGATGAGGTTTCCCTCCATCAATACATTAAACGCAGCTAGCCCCGATGCACACGATACCGGATGTCCGCCAAAAGTAGTGATATGACCAAGCACAGGATTTTCAGTGAATGTGCGCATGTGTTCTTGCGAAGCAATGAACGCACCTAAAGGCATTCCGCCTCCAATCGCTTTGGCCAACAACAAAATATCCGGTTCGCAATCGAAATGCTGAAAACCCCACAGTTTGCCGGTTCTACCGAATCCTGTTTGTGCTTCATCCATAATTAATAATGCTCCAGTTGCTGTACATCGCTCTCTGAATGCTTTCATAAATTCTGATGAAGGAACTGTAGCTCCGGATTCCGCTTGAACAGGATCGATAAGCACAGCTGCAGTTTTCTCGCTAATGGCGCTGAGTTGTTGGCTATTGTTATAGTCTAACATTAATACATCGGGTAATAACGGACGAAAACTTTGTTTGAAATATTCATCTCCCATCACACTTAATGCGCCTTGTGTGGAGCCGTGATACGAATTTTTGAAATGCACAAATTGGGAACGACCGGTGACACGCTTCGCTAATTTCATCGCGCCTTCAGTAGCTTCAGCACCGGAATTGGTGAAGTAAACTGTATTCAGTTGTTTGGGGAGATGATCTGTCAATGCCTTTGCATATAATACTTGTGGCGTTTGTACTACTTCGCCATACACCATTAAGTGCATGTATTTTTCTGTTTGTGTGCGCACAGCTTCCAACACTTTCGGATGCGAGTGCCCGATGTTACTTACGGCAAACCCTGAAATCAAATCGATATAGGCTTTGTCTTGCGTGTCGTACAAATAAATACCTTCACCGCGTGCAAGTTCTAAAAGCATAGGTGCCGGACTTGTTTGGGCAATGTGCGATAAAAAGAGTTGTCGGTTTGAAAGCATAGCCGTGAAGGTAAATGATATTTTTATCGCACAAGTATTTTTCCAAAATAATTCACAATTACTAATTATTTTGCTCCAATAAATTCAATTATGGCTGAACCGAAACTCTTTCTCCTCGATGCATTTGCGCTTATTTTTCGCTCATACTATGCCTTTGCCAAAAATCCGCTGATTAATTCAAAAGGCATGAACGTGTCTGCCATTAACGGCTTCACCACCACATTGCTTGATTTGATGAATAAAGAAAAACCAACGCATTTGGCTGTGGTTTTCGATTCAGCAGGGCCTACCGATCGAGCAACGGAACATGAGTTCTACAAAGCAAACCGACAAGAAACGCCTGAAGATATCACCATTGCAGTGCCTTGGATAAAAGAGATTTTGAAAGGGTTTCACATTCCCATTTTAGAGTTTTCGGGATATGAGGCTGATGACATTATTGGTACGATTGCCAAGAAAAAAGCTAAAGAAGGGCATGTCGTATACATGGTAACACCTGATAAAGATTTCGGACAATTGGTAGAAGAAAACATCTACATGTATAAGCCTGCACGTATGGGCAACGAGATGGAAATTTTAGGTGTGAAAGAAATTTTGGAGAAATGGGAAATTGAACGTCCGGAGCAGGTAATCGATATTTTGGGCATGTGGGGCGATGCAGTAGATAATATTCCGGGTATTCCGGGTGTAGGAGAGAAAACGGCCAAAAAACTCATTAAGGAATATGGTTCAATGGAGAATGTAATTGCCAATGCACCAAATATCAAAGGAAAGCTTGGTGAAAATATTGCTGCTTTTTCGGAACAGGGTTTAATCTCTAAAAAGCTCGCTACCATTATTCTTGATGTTCCCATTGATGTTACGGATGATGAATTGAAAATGGATCCGCCTAATAAAGAACGATTGACAGAGATTTTTTCTGAATTGGAATTTAGAACGATAGGCAGACGCGTTTTAGGTAGCGATTTTTCAGTGAATACAACAACTGCAGCACCGCCAAAACCAACAGGCTCTACCGACTTGTTTGGAAATGCAGTAGAGGAGAAAGTATCGAAAAAAGAATTTGCGAATGATACACCTGATTTGTTTTCGCAAAAAGTAGCAGGGAAAAATATTGCGAACACGGAACACAATTATGTTGTGATTTCATCGGATTATGGTGCTTTTGTCAAATCGTTATTGCAAGAAAAGGAAGTGTGCTTTGATACAGAAACAACATCCTTAGATTATTTCGATTTAGAAATTGTTGGACTTTCTTTTTCGTACAAAAGTGGTGAAGGTTATTATGTGCCGGTACCTGCTGAAAGAAGCGAAGCCATTGCTGTTTTGAGCCATTTTAAACCTTTTTTTGAATCGACAAGCATTGTGAAAATCGGACAAAACGTGAAGTTCGATTGGCATGTATTAAAGCAATACGATATTGAAGTTAGTTTGCCAATTTACGATACCATGTTAGCGCATTATTTGTTGGAACCGGATATGAAACACGGTATGGATTTTCTGAGTGAATCGTATTTAGGTTATTCTCCGGTGTCTATCGAAACGTTGATTGGCAAGAAAGGCAAGAACCAAGGCACCATGCGTGATGTAGAGTTGGAGAAGATTGCCGAGTATGCTGCGGAGGATGCGGATATTACTTTTCAATTGAAGCAAATTTTTGAGCCGAGTGTGCAAGAACGTGAAGTTGTGAATGTGTTACAAGACATTGAATTGCCGTTGATTCCTGTGTTGGGCGATATGGAGCGACAAGGGGTGAAAATCGATAAGGAATTTTTGAATGAATATTCAGCGAATCTGAAATATGAAATTGATGTAGTAAGTGAGGAAATATTTAGCCTTGCCGGTTTAAAGTTTAACCTCGACTCCCCTAAACAAATGGGAGAAGTGTTGTTTAAACATTTGAAACTACCGCAAGACAAAAAAACGGCTACTGGCCAGGCATCTACAAACGAGGAAGTGCTGCAGCGCTTGGCTCCGGAGTATCCGATTGCTGCTAAAATTTTGGATTATCGCGAAATTGCAAAATTGAAATCAACCTATGTAGATGCATTGCCCGAATTGATTCATGAAAAAACAGGCCGGGTACATACTACATTCAATCAAACGATTGCCGCAACCGGACGTTTGAGCTCTATCAATCCAAATTTACAGAACATTCCAATCCGTTCGGAACGCGGTATGAAAATCAGAAGAGCATTTATTCCACGCGATGAAAACCACACGCTAATATCAGCCGATTATTCACAAATCGAATTGCGTTTAGTAGCTGAAATCAGTAACGAAGAAAATATGCTCAAAGATTTTCGGGATGGTATCGACATCCACACCGCTACAGCAGCAAGGGTTTTCGGTGTGCCAACTACTGAAGTAACAAAGGAAATGCGTTCAAAAGCAAAGATGGTCAACTTCGGTATTATCTATTCTATTTCAGCCTTTGGTTTGTCGCAACGCCTGGGAATTCCCAGAAAAGAAGCGGCTTCGTTGATTGAAAATTATTTCATTCAATATCCCGGAATCAAAAAGTATATGGACGATACTTTGGTGTTTGCCCGTGAAAATGGTTTTGTAAAAACAATTATGGGACGAAGGCGTTATCTAAAAGACATCAACTCCAAAAACTTTACTGTGCGTGGCTTTGCGGAACGTGAGGCCATTAACGCACCGGTACAGGGGTCTGCAGCCGACATGATTAAGATAGCTATGATTAACATTCATAAGCAATTCAGCGAGCAGAACATTCAGTCGAAAATGACATTGCAAGTGCATGATGAGTTAGTCTTTGATGTGTTGAATGATGAACTCGAAATCGTAAAACCAATAATTGCTGATTGTATGGTGAATGCCATAAACCTTAATGTTCCAATTGAGGTGGAAATTGGAGTTGGTCAAAATTGGTTGGAGGCGCATTAATGATAGACGTTTGATATTCTGGTCAAACATTTTCGCAAAAGTTCACTCAACTTTTTTTACTTTCATGCGAAATGCAGGAAACAAATCCCAGATCAATTTTTTCGTGGCGGAATATGCTTTTGCCGATTGGGATAACCCTATTGGCAACGGCTTACCTTATCTATCTTTTGTCGAAAGTTGACTATGCACAAGTCGCAACAATAACACTAACAGGTCATCTGGTATCCATTTTACTTTTAGCTGTTGGTACAGTATTTATCCGCGATGCTGCTTATGTGTATCGCATGTGGGAGTTGAATGATCGTAAGCTGAGTATTGCTAAATGTATTGAGATTATTTTTCTGTGGGAGTTTGGCTCATCTGTAACTCCTGCTTCGTTTGGCGGTGTATCCATGGCGTTTTTGATTCTGTATAAAGAAGGCATAAAACCTGGGAAAGCTACGTCCATACTTATGCTTTGTTCTTATCTAGACAATATCGCTTTTGTGATAGTGTTTGGTGCCTTGTACTTGATATTGGGTCATCACATGTTTGATCTTTCAGCCACTTGTGGAAGTTTGGATCAACTGTCCGCAGTTAAAGCGTTTCGCTCTGTTGGCGAGTATGTTTGGATTGGCTTTCTAGCCGTTGCCATGTCGGGAATGATATTGGGTTTTTCGTTGTTTATTCGTCCGCAATACGCAGTTTCATTTTTGAATAAAATCGGAAAAATCAAATTCATCAACCGTTGGGAAAGGCAGATTCATCACATCAGTTTGGATATTATGCACACCTCTATTGAATTCAAAAATAAGGGGACAGGTTTTGTGGTTAAATTACTAATCGGCACTACCATTTCTTGGTGTGCACGTTATGCATTGGCGAATGTGTTGATCTATGGTTTTGCTTCGGGCTTATTCGATAATTTAGATGTGTTCGCACGACAGTATGTTCATCGTGTAATTGTTATTATTCCTGCCACTCCGGGTGGTAGCGGTATTGCAGAATTATCGTTTATGGCATTGAATTGCGAGTTTATCAAAGACGGATTAGCCCCCATTGTAACCCTCATTTGGAGAGGATTTAATTTCTATTTTTATATCATTGTTGGAATTGTCATTCTGCCAAAATGGTTGGCAAGAGTGGGTAAAATATAAGTTATGCAAAAAGTATTATTCATTGATCGCGATGGAACAATTATCCTCGAAACAGACGATTTCATGATTGAAACATACGAGAAGATTACATTTTACCCGAAGGTGTTTTATTGGCTGGGAAAAATTGTAGAAGAGTTCGACTACAAATTGGTGTTGGTCACTAATCAAGATGGTTTGGGTTCCGATTTTTTCCCGGATGAACCTTTTTTTACAACGCATAAATTTGTGATGAGAACCTTTGCTGATCAAGGCATTCACTTTGCGGCTGAACATATCGACCGTACATTCCCGAATGAAGACAAAGACACTAGAAAACCTGGTGTAGGTATGTTGAAAGAGTATTTCTCTCCCGAATACGATTTGAAAAATTCTTTCGTTATTGGCGATCGTATTACCGATGTGATGTTGGCTAAAAACCTAGGCGCTAAATGCTTTTGGTTAAACGATGGCCGTAACTTAGGCGGTGGCGAAATTGAATTGAGCAGCGATGCATTGCAAGAATACATTGCTGTAGAATCGCGCGATTGGGAAAAAATCTATGAATATTTGAAATCGGTGAATTAACCTTCTCTTTCTTCGTTCAAGCGTACTTTCTCTACCGGATTAGCGGTCATTTCTGCGTATACTAATCGGTTTTTGTGAATGTCGATGCCCATGAAAACGGCAGCTCTCAGCGAATCGCAACTCGCCATATTTTTACCGGCAATATCATAGCCAGTCCCATGATCCGGTGAAGTGCGAATGACTTTTAATCCGGCTGTAAAATTCACCCCCGAGTTAAACGAAATCGTTTTAAATGGCACCAATCCTTGATCGTGATACATCGCTAAAACGCCATCAAATTTCATATAGTTGCCTGTACCGAAAAAGCCGTCTGCCGCAAATGGTCCAAGCGTTATCATGCCCTTATCGCGGGCTTTTTGAACGGTTGGCGCAATAATGTCTTTTTCTTCTTTTCCAATCAATCCGCCATCACCACTGTGTGGGTTAAGTCCTAGCACTGCAATTCGCGGTTTATTAATCAAATAATCTTTTTGTAACGATTGATAAAACAATTCCAATTTCTGCATTAATGAAACCGAATCAATCTTCTGCGCTACATCTTTTACAGGAACATGATTTGTTGCCAAACCAATACGCAAATTTTCATCGGCCAACAACATCAACGATTTTTCACCACCTGTTTTTTCAGCAATGTATTCTGTTTGTCCGTGGAAGTTTGGCTCGTGTTGCGCAATCATATTTTTGTTTACCGGACCGGTAACTAAAACATCTATTTCTTTGGCTAAAACATCAGCAATAGCTTTGTCTAAGCAAATCAACGCATATTTTCCAGCCTCAGCCGTTTCAATACCCGGTTCAATTTTTACCTGCTCTTCAAAGCAGTTAATGACGTTGCCAATTTTCGGATTCAATTTCTCCGTATCTTTTACTTCCTGCGTTTGAAAGTTGTGTGCTTTTAATGCTTTCGCATAAAAGTTCAAAATCGGCTTTTGGCCATACACTATAATATCGCAGAATTTGAAAATACGATCGTCTTCCAGCAATCGTACAATGATTTCCGGACCAACGCCATTATAGTCGCCAATGGTAATTCCAACTTTTATTCTTCTATCCACGTTTTGCTAATTATAAACTCAAATGAGTCATCGATTAAATACCTTTCAAATAGTCCACTAACAAACGAACACCAACACCTGTTCCGTATTTGCCGCGGTAGCTGTCTTCGCCCATTAAATAAGCCGTTCCGGCAATATCAAAATGCAACCAAGGGTAATCCGTAAAATGCTCCAAAAATTTACCTGCAGTGATCATTCCTGCTTCTGGACCTCCAACATTTTTGATATCGGCAACATCTGATTTGATTAATTGTCCATACTCATCCCAGAACGGAAACTCTACCAAACGCTCGTAAACATTATTACCTGAAGTGGTAAGTTTTTGTTTTACATCATCTGTTGCAGTTCCCATGAAAATAGTTCCCATAGAACCAATTGCCGCTTTGGCTGCTCCGGTTAAAGTGGCGAAATCCATTACCAATTCAGGTTTGTAGCGTGAAGCAAATGCAAGGGCATCGGCTAATACCATTCGTCCTTCTGCATCAGTATTCAAAACCTCTACATTCATGCCGTTCATCATTGGCACAACATCTCCCGGTGTGTAAGCGTTTTCGCCCGGACGGTTATCTGTTGCAGGAATAAGTCCCACAACGTGTACCGGTAATTTCAATTTTGCAATTGCTGAAAGCGTTGCTACCACTGTAGCTGCACCGGCCATGTCGCATTTCATCATGTCCATAGAATTAGGTGTTGGCTTCAAGCTCAAACCACCAGTATCGTACACAATTCCCTTTCCAACCAATACAATCGGTTTTTTGTTTTTTGCCTTTGGTGATTTGTACTCTAAAACGTTAAACGTTGGTGGATCTTGACTTCCACGGTTTACAGCCAATAAGCCACCCATTTTCAATGAAGCGATTTTTTTCTTGTCCATCACCTCTACTTTGAAGCCGGCTTCTTTTCCTGCTTTCTGAATATCTTTTGACAACTGAACAGCAGTTAAGTACGACAATGGTTCATTCACCAACGTTCTAGCCAATAAGTTCGCTTCAATAATTACTTGCAACTCGGCTACTTTGTCTTTGGTCACTTGTTTGTCGTTCACAAATAATTCAACAAATGTATTCGGTGTTTTTTCTTTCGTTCTATATTTCAAAAACTGATATGAACTTAAGGCCGCTCCTTCAGCAAAGGCAAGTGAAGCCGTATTGTTTAAGTATGAAGTAACTACAGCTGATTTTACTTTCTGACCATTAAAAAACTTCACTAAACTATTTGCCGCTTTACGAATAGCTTCGTTGGTTTTATAGGCTTCTTTTGAATCGTCAACGAAAACAATAGAGAGGCTTTTCGAGCCGTCATAACGTTGATAGGTGGGTTGCTTTGCGTCTAACGCTTTTTTTGCATTCGCTTCATCGTCTTTAGGTAAATGAAGGGTAGAAATTTTGGTTGATTTTGAGGCTAGTATGATATGATGCGAACTTGCAGAAGCATCTTTAGCAAGAGATATTTTAAGCATGAATTGAAATTTAAGAGTGTAAAAGTATAATAATTGAAGATTTTAATTTGAATAATCAAAAAAATCAACTCTTACCCCTTGGTTGTGCTGTTAAAAAAAACTATTCTGTTTTCTTAAGCACTAGATTGGGCGAGTATATGTTTTCTGCATCCAGCATAAACTGCCTAAAAGCTTTATAATCGGAGTATGGATAAACTTGTTCTTTGATGCTCCCTTTTCTGTAAAGAATGAGTTGGTTGTTAGTAGCCTTATACATTAGTGAAAAAGAAGCTGTGCCGAAAGGCGTAGTGATTTCTTTGTGTTCATCAGCTTTGAAGTTTTCAGGGAGGAATTGAGGGGGTAATTCAAATGTGATGGTATCAGTGTAAGTTACTCCTTCTGCAATGTTAAACGGAAGACTTCGGTTTTCGGTTTTGCCACTAAAGTCTTTAAAAGGATCTAATAGACTTGGATTAATCATGATGCGCGATCCCATTTTTTTCATGGTGTTGTTATCGGATAATGTTGAAGCAAACGATAATTGAGGAAGGATAGAGTCGATTTTATTGATGTTGAATGAAACGAGTTTGGCGTTAGATAGGTCCATTTCATGAATCACTGCTAATTGTAATCTCTTCTTATCGCTCTCTGAGTTAATCAATCGAAGTAAATCTTGTTTTTCGCCACTAAACGTTATATGTGAGGAAAGTAAACAGCTACCATCTTCTATAAATTGAACCGATGTTGAAGCTGTACATCTGTTAGTTGCTTCAGTGTATGTGGGTGTCCGAGCAATTGTACCTCCATTTTCATCTAAAATCAAAACGTTCCGACCTTCGGTAAAACTCCCTAAATAGTTGTAAGGATTTATGTGGTTTGTGCATTCAAGCCAAATCGTGTCACTTTTATTCGGCACACAAAGTATTACATGATTAAAGCGGTTATGTACAAAATCGGGTTGAGGCTCAATTCTGTTCTTGTTGGCGCTCACCAAAGCCATATAGGACGTAATACCTGCTTTTTTAAGTAAGCCTTTCATCATTGTTACAAGCGCTTTACAGTCACCAAATTTTTGTTGCAACGTATATTTTGCTGTTTGAGCTTGCCATCCTCCAATGCCAAGTTGGATACTTACATATCTATAGTTGTTTTGTAAGTAGCGATATAGAAATTGAATTTTTTCTTCATTTGTTTTCAAGGAGTTAACTTGTTGGTCGACTTCAGGGATATTTGTATCGTCAAGATTTTCTCTGTTTTCGTTCAATGCATAAATAAAACGGCCGAAGTCGTTCCATGTTTTTGAACTGCCTTTTACACCGAAAAGTTCAAACGTTTCAGCCGATAGCAATACATAAGGCAAAAAGTTGTAATTATTGGGTAAAAAGGGTTGCTGTTTAATCGCTTTAAATCCGTTGAGTTCCCATGTATACTCACCGGCTACATTCGATGTTAGTTTCACCAACTGCGTTTTATTGCTCACATTAACGTCTTTAAACGCTAGGTGAAAGGTGGCATTTTCTATGCTAATACCGGCATTTGTAACCGGTTCCCAATTTTGGATGTAGAAAAGCGATAACATTTCTATTTCATACTTATAGTGAATAGTATATGGAAATGAAGCTCCTTTGAGGTTCCAATGCTTTTGGCGCGTTTCATCGCCTAAATTATTGCCGGAGGCAGAGTAATCCCCTGCATCTCTCTTGTCGAATTGCTTTTCTTTATTCCCTAATTTATCATAAAGTTCAGCGTTAAAAGATTTAATTTTCCGAAGCTTGTCGTAAGGAATCGTAATGTCCGCCAATTCTTCGGCAGAGCTATTAAAAATGGTAATAGTTTCCTCGATGGTATAGGTAGCAGAGCCAGGCTTAATCGTAGCATTCGTATAGCTTTGACGAATTACGGCATTGGCATTTTTCAGCAACGAATCGGGTGTAGACAATGCCAAGTAATTTTGAGCACTACATATACTGCTTACAGCAATAGCAGCAATCAAAAAGATAGTTTTTGTTTTGTCAATCATAACCTTACTTTTTTTCAAGTACTATAACTGAATTATAAGTGTCGATTGCCTTAGCGAAAATATCTTTTATGCTTCCATACACACTTGGGTGATACTGTTGTTTTTTTATGGAAAGTGTGCTGTTGATTTGAATATATTTTTCGGTTTTTTCAACAATAAATAAAAAAGATGCAGAACCATCTTCAATTTTCAACTCCTTGGATTTAGGAAGATCCGTCACTTCATAACCTTCCGGAATTTCAATAGTAAGCTTTATAGTTTCTTTTAACGGATAAGGAAAATCTATGGGATATGATCGCTCATTGAGTTTGAAAGGGTTTTCTTTTCTGAATTTTACCGGAAAAGGGTTTAAGTAAATTTGCTTATCACCTAAGAATGTTTTCTTACTGCTTACATCAAATGTGACTTTTGATTTTTTATAATTATCGTCTTTGTTGTCGATTTCCGTATTGAGCACTTCTACATTTTCGTCAATAGATAGCATTGTATTTAGAGCATCTTCTGTTTTTTTTGTTTTTAATTGGGTTCTGAGAGCGACAGCTTCATAGTCATTTACGGTAAGCATAGTTTTCGAAATAATTTTGCCCTCAGAAGTTAAACTTACTTTTGCCACAAGATTGGAGAACGAGTTGGCAGTTGGTCTAATACTGAGCCATTCCGCTTTTTTTTCATTCATACGCAAACCATATTCATTAAGGTCTCGAATGTCGACTAAGTTGAAAGGTAGATTAGGGTTTGTAGCATCTAAGAAAAATTTCGTGCTGTCGATTTCTGCTAAAGCAATAACATTATTAAACTGCCCCCATTCAGGAAAATCTTTTTGTACAACACCATTGTCGCTTGTTTTAATGAATATAGGGTCTGCTTTAATTCCTGAAGCACGCAACATATCAATCAAAATCATATTTATGTCGGCTGAATTGCCAATGCCTTCTACATATGTTTTCGCTAAAGGACCTTTAGGGAATAAGCCTAAATATTCATTCCATCTCATTTTGGCGGAAACATGGTTGTAAATCAATTTAAGTTTCTCTTCCTTTGATGATATATTGGCTGTCATCGTTTTTGCTTCTTTTACATGCACACCGTTTCCACCCAATAATAGTCCGAAATCATTACTCTTTGTAAGTTCAGCAATAACATCTTCCCAGCTTTCAGTGTAAAGTCTCTCATTTCGATTTGGATAACGCGTTGCAGTTAAAATAAATTCCATTCTCGAAAAGTAATCTTGGAAACAGTTCACGAATCCTTCTTGGTGCAATGCAGGTACGTTTTCCATGGTATAGGAACTTTCGTAACATTTGACATCAGTTCTTTCTTCCCCATATCTTGAATTACCAAACAAAGAGGTTAGCCACTTCTCTGTTACCTCTGCATTGTTTGTTGACGATAAATCTCGATTGCTTTTCAGCATAGAGGCATACTGATAAAAAAATGGAGAGCGAAGGGTTACAGTAGAATATAGTGTTGGCAGTGTTGACTGGAAATACCAATCCTTCAGGAAACGCTTGGAGTATGCACGAGTAACATATTCAAATTCAATGATAGTGCCCGGCTGAACATCAGGGAAGGCGATTTTGGTTACGGAAGCTCTTCTCGAGATGGCTTCATTAAAAATCAACTTCTTATTAACAACAGTTATTGCGGCTTTGTCTCCATTCCCTTTGTTTAGTGTCTGCGCTTTAATATCTTGAATGGATTCCGATCCTAGCGTGTAAATCTTCACATTGGCATATTCATAACCTTCTTTGTTGAGGATTTGAATGCGCTTATGTCTTTTATAATAGGTGTAAACAATATCTTCTTCATACACAAAACTAATTAACTCTTCATCGGCAAGTATCATTGCGTTAGCTGTGCTGTCAATAGGACAAACCCTTATGTCGAATTGTTTCGGATTTACTTCACCCCATTCTCTTTGGGCCGTTAAAAATGAATAGGGAAACAAGAGCAGAGTAAGGAAATAAAATTTTGCTTTCAATTGGGTATTGTTAGGGGATTAGTAAAAGGCAAATTTAACAAAAATCAGTTGTCGCCAAAATCGAATGCCAATATTCTTAATTACTCCCATAACGTTACTATTCGCAGATGTTTCTATTTTTGTCAAGCGCCTTAAAATCAGCGTAGATGAAATCGTGGAATTAAAAAAATCTTTAGGGCAACACTTTTTACATGACCAAAATATGTTGCAAAAAATTGCCGATGCCATCGGTGATTTGGCGCAATATGTATCTGTGTTAGAAATTGGGCCTGGCCATGGTGCACTTACACGCTATATGCTCGGAAAAAAATTATCCGATTTCAAGGCAGTAGAAATTGAT
>Ga0116191_1000735_pt1 | contig 28092 bp, 28 predicted proteins | sample AD_UKC111_MetaG_FD_89897 | JGI IMG/M metagenome (GOLD analysis project Ga0116191, IMG submission 89897) | Active sludge microbial communities of municipal wastewater-treating anaerobic digesters from Hong Kong - AD_UKC111_MetaG | ecosystem: Engineered > Bioreactor > Anaerobic > Digestate... | reverse complement strand
CTTTTGTTCATTGTAGACTTTATATTGTGGTAAATACAAAGCTACAATTATTAGTACGACGGGCAAAACTCAAATTTGCCCGCGTACTTTTTCTAAAAAGTTTTTATCGGACAACAGTGATTTCCATTATTAATAAAAATATTTTTTCCGTATTTTTTCTCCAATACTATCAATAAATGAATCGACCTCAAATATTCGTATATCAAATGCTGTACTATTGTTTTTAAGCATCTGTTTATAGACATTTTTTGTTTCATTAAGTGCGGCTAATGTCATCGCACTTGAATAAAGAGGGTTGTTATTCCATTCACTTGGATTTTGTTGTGCAACTTTATCTACTGCACTTCTAAATCCTTCCTCAAAGCCTTCAAGAACTCGTTGTTTGATAAACTCTTCCATAAAAATTACACTTATTTAATCTAGTATTGAAAATAATGCAGAAAGCAATCGTTGTTCTTCACTATGTAAATCATCATCAATCAAAACCATGTTAGCGAGAGCACCTTTTAAAAAATTTTTGTTTTCTTGATTCATCTCTTTGATGGTCTTTATCGCAAAAGCATCATCCATATTTTTCGCTTCTGTCAAGTCTGATTGTTGGAAATTAAAATTAGATAATACAGTATTTAAAAATTCTACTTCAGCTCTCTTGGTCACACCATCAGCGGATAAAGCAGCTTCTAAAGCAAAAACAATTGATAGTTTTTCATTTCTTGTTAAATACATATTGTTAAAAGTTTATATAGGTTTGATAATTATATGCATAGCATCTTGATCATTGAGTCCATAAATAGTTTTTCGTTTGTGTTTTCTGGAGCAACTTCACGAAAAACTAATGATAAAGCTTTGAATAAAGCTTGTTGTACAGGAGACATAGAAAAAACAATTTTTGCTGCACGTTCAACTGTTATAGTTTCCAATTTTTCTTGAATAACCATTTGCGATTCTAATGGAAAGACAGAGTGTGCAGTTAGAACAAATAATGATGCTCTAATTTTGTTGGCGTCTAAACTGCAGTATCTTTCAAGTAGTTTAATAATTGCAAGCTTGTCTAATAAGTCAAAACATGATCTGTTGATTAGAGAATCGGTTAACGTTATTAATTCTTTAGAGCCATCAGCACCAAACTTTACTATAAGAGGCAAGTCAAACATGATAATAAACATTAAGCTATCCTCCCCATTCCCCTAGTTCGGTCTTAAAAATTTAACAATAAAAAAGCGTGGGAACTGTTAAACGTTACCGACTATCAGGTTTTATCAAAATCCAACTACAAGTAAAGCTACAGCCCAACACCGTATTATTTTGTAATGCTTTGTTGTTGTGTCCTCTATCTTATGTGAAATTTGGTAGTCTTGATAATCAGGGTAATTTTTAAGACGCTTTTCGATTTAAATTAAAAGTTATCAACTAAATATTATATTGCAAAGATATTGTTTTTTTTACATTAGACAACACTTTTTGTTTTTTATTTTTCAGTAAAAAAATGTTGCAATTGAGTTTACAGAATTGTTTTAGCTTTTTTTGCTGATAATTACAAGTATAGTGAAATTAAATGCGGTTTGCTGCAATTTTCTTGCAACATAAAAGGTGTTATAAATAATATATGAAATCTTTTTTTCAATGTGTAAAAATAGAAGATTTGTGGAGTGCGATATTCTTGATCACTCGTACTGTTTATCGGGTTTAAAATCAAATAATTGTATTATGCCTGTGTGGTTACCCCTTGATTTACGCTGCTTTAATTTGTAATACCGTTCTAATACAGGGATTTTAATTTTATCTCCGTGCAAAATTTTAGTAGTGATACCGTTCTTTGTGAAAATTTCTCTGAACCCATCTGTAAGAATATCTATATGATATTCTTTATTTTCTCCAAATCGGGAAAGAATTTCATCACAGACAGCTTTTGAAAACATTTTTTCCTCATTCATCTTTTGCTCGTGTTCCTTTAGTAGTTTATCTATCCCTCCTTTCTGATATTCGCAATCTTCCATCGCTATTTTACCGAGTATATGATAGGCTTTAATATTATAATCAATCTCTTTTAATTTATTCATGTCCTCCTCTCTATAAAAACGAGATTCAGCCGATTTCTTTTCTGCATCGGATAACGTACTCGAGTAAATTAAATCTAATTGTTCAATCAAAAACTTTCGTCTTTCGGCTGAATTTTTTATTCTTGAAAATTCCGTTACGGTTGAACTACTGATAACAAATAAATTATTTTCATGATTTATAATAAAATGGCTTGTCCTATCGTAGGCTTCTTTCAAATCATGGAATGTTACATAATACGACTTTACTCGTTGTTCATCGTAGAAATTATCTATCTTGAAATAGTTTAATTTACCGCCTTTATCCAAGAATTTGTTATAAACTGCTTTTGATTGTGCTTCGGTTTCAGCCCAATATCGTCCCGATTTTTTTTGTTCAATTCCCTCCCTTTCTAAAAGATTATCTGTGAAAATTAATCTTGAGAGATGATTCTCATATTCTAATTCCGTTTTATCGATGTATTCTCCGATTTCGGATTCATCTAAAAATGAACCTTTAATCCCATAGGTTGAAATATGAGTGAGAGAGTTAAACTTTTTACCGTCCTGATAAATATTACGGAATCGTCCATATATTTGAATAGTATTCGTAAAAGGGTCAATTTTTGTATGTTCGGCTTCATCTAAATCCGATAATATCAGAATATCAGGTTTTGCAGGCGACAAAATGTCAACTGCGGAAAAAAAACGTGAAGTGAAAAAATTGTATTTTGCTAAAGGTAAATCTAAATCGGGATAGATATTTTTCATCGGGTCTTGCTTACCCTTTGACTTGAAAACACTCTTTGGAGAGCAAAATACCTTGTAGTCTTCTATTCCGTTTTTTTCTAATTGTTTGGTTAATTTATAAATTCCGAGTGTTGTGTTGAAGAACACACATAAACACGGACTATCTTTGAACTTTTCAAAATAATCCGAGACAGAAGCTGAAAAATCATTAGTTGTAATGAGGTTTATATTTTTTCTGTAATCGAATGAGGGTCGTATTTGAAGAAGATAAAAATTTTGTTCCTCAAATTTTGGATGTCTCGCTTGTAATGGTGTTGCTGATACAAAAGCCTTACTATTATATAAAAAAAAGTCTTCCATCGGCGATGAAATTTGTTCCCGATAGTCTATGTCTTGGATAACTTTCTCGCATTCATCAAATAAACAAAAATAGTCCTCAAACAGATTGATATTGTTCTTATCGGCTACTTTACGAACCTTTAAGTAACTTTCGGGAGTACAAAGTACTTTTTTATATTTTACTTCTTTATTGAGCAAATAATTTTTTATTTTCTTATCCGTAACACCCTCATAAACACCTAATAATTTATCATTTTTATCTGTTTTACCCTTGATAACAGGTACATTCGGTTCAATTATTACGGAGTTTCTTTTTGCTTTAATTTCACTATAAGTAGCTCCCAAACCCGGGAGAGTTTTATGGAAAATGCAATTTGTGGGTATTGCATCTAATTCAAACCCCTCTCTTTTAAATACATCAATCAGATACTCGTTTTCGTTGATTACGATGAATTTTGCTTCACTCAAATTTACAATATTGCTCATATTCCTATTTTCTCTTTTGGTATTAATAAGGGGAAAATTTTCAAAAATAAAAGTCTTTATATGTCCATTTTCAAAAATTTTCCCTGTATCTGCAAAAGTATAAATTATTGAGAGATACCGCCAATTTTATAGTAAATAATTTATAGTTTCCCTTAGTTTATCATTCTCAAAGCTATCCAAATAATATTGAGTAACTTTTTCGGAGCTATGACCTAAAGATTCACTAATCACAGATGTTTTAACTCCACTGCGTTTTAAGACGGTTGCAAACGAATGTCGGGCTACATAGGTAGTGAGCGTAATGGGAAGTTTTAACGATTCTCCTATTTCTTTTAAATCCTTGTTCGTCTTCCCGATTATTTTGTGTATCCTGTTTGCCTTTTGTTGTTCGGTTTTATGGTATGCAAACAATATGGGAAAAAGATAAGGATTTTCGGGATTATGGTATTTCTCAAACAATTCATGAACTGTCGGGTGTATGGGTAGCTTTATAAGTTTGTTGGTCTTTTTACGTGTGTAAACAAGTTGATTATTAATAATATTGTCTTTTGTCAGTGAAGCTATATCAACAAAATTTATCCCACCCATAAGATAAGAGAATATAAAGATGTCAAGGGATAATTGCTCTCTTTCGTTGCTTGCTTCATAGTTGATAATTCGTTTTATGTCGGATTTTGTTAAGGCTCGTTTTGCTGTTTCTTTATGGAGTTTTGAGACCTTATAAGAACGGAAGGGATATAATTGGGGATTTACGCATTTTTCTTCAATAGCAATGTTATAAACTGTTCGCAGGGTTCGATATATTATGCCTATTGAATTATCAGACAGATTTTTATTTCTCAACCAATTTTCAAACTTTTTCAACCAAACAGTATCAATATCGGAAAAGTAAAAATTGAGGTGACTGTTGAATGCTTTCAATGATTTACAAGTGTATTTGTATAAATGCAATGACCCAAAATTTTGAGCCTTTTCCAATATATTTATCTGTTCATTAAAAATAATCTCAACTGTTTTCAGTTTGAACGGCTTTTCGACTCTATTGATTAACGAATCAGACGTGTACTCTTTTTGTGTTGCATTCAGTTCTAAGATGGTTTCATTAAATACTTTAAGCTTTTCAATGATAAGTTTTTCAATCTGTTCCTTATCGGGACAATTGCGTTTTGGCTTGTTCTTATCAAAGTCCCAATGCATGGGATTTATGGAGATTCCGAGACTTTTATAAGTTCTTTTTCCGTTTTTTGAGACACAAATCATCAGAGGATTTTCTCCGTTTGATAGTTTTTTTGACTTGTAACATAGTACGTTAACTGTTGCATTCATCTTTTTTTCGGTTTACATCCCGGTTTACCGAAACGTCGAAAACCAACAATAAAAGGAGTAAAAAAGCGATGATTTACACAGGTTATAAAAAAGAAAAACGCCTAAATGTCTATATTTAAGCGCTTTACGTGTGACCCCGGAGGGGCTCGAACCCTCGACCCATTGATTAAGAGTCAATTGCTCTACCAACTGAGCTACGGAGTCTGAAAAACGGCACAAAGTTACAGATAATTTTTTTTATATTGACAAAAATAAGGAGCAAAGTTCAATAACTTTACTCCTTATTTAGATCGGTTAACTAAATTATCAGAGGTTGGACAGTGCTGCACCTGCTTTAAATTTAGCTGCTTTCTTGGCCGGGATGTTGATGGCTTTTTTAGTGCGCGGGTTAATCCCTTTTCTAGCACTTCTTTGAGTCAAAGAGAAAGTTCCAAAGCCAACCAGGACAACCTTACCGCCCTTTTTCACTTCACTTGAAATTGTATCAAGGGTTGCATCCAATGCTTTTTTTGCATCAACTTTGCTGAGACCCGATTTTTCAGCAATCGCACTAACTAGTTCTGATTTATTCATAAGAAAACGTTAATAAAAAATTAAACAAACATTAATGTTAAGGTTTTCACCCATTTTAGCGCCAAATATAATGTATAATTTAAAAACAATCAAGAAAAAAGATAAAAAGTATTTGATTTTTTTAAAAAAAGGGAATAATATTGCAAAATTTCCACAGTGTACAAAAATATACGTATTTTTGCTTCTCATTTCCATTAGAGTATTATGAATAATTTTCGATCGGGATATGGCACTGTTTTGCCTCCGGTGACACTGAATATAATTATAATAAATGTTATTTTGTGGCTGGCTCAGGTTGTATTTCTAAGACAGGGTATCAGTCTGGCCGAGCTGTTCGGGCTCCATTATGTCTCATCCGAAGGTTTCCGGTTCTTTCAGCCGGTAACCTACATGTTCCTTCACGACAGCGGTTCGTTTATGCATGTTTTTTCCAATATGTTTGCCGTTTTCATGTTTGGCCGGACGTTGGAAATGGTGTGGGGTTCGAAACGGTTTCTCACTTATTACCTGGTAACCGGGATTGGAGCAGGTGTGGTGCAGCTTATAGTTGCCTTCCTCCGGATCCAGTCGATAAAGAGTGGTATGTCCGTTGAGGCGATTGAGGAGGTATATTCCCATGGGTATCAGCTGTTACAGCAGAACATGAACTATGTCGATGCGGTACAGGGTGGGCTCAACATTGCCTTGAACTCGGTTACGGTGGGGGCTTCGGGAGCAGTCTTTGGAATATTGCTGGCATTCGGGATGCTCTTTCCCAATGCCGAGCTTTTCATTATCCCTTTCCCTTTCCCCATCAAGGCAAAATGGTTTGTTCTCGGATATGGTGTCTTTGAACTTATTTTCGGTATCAGCAACTTCTCATGGGACAATGTTGCCCATTTTGCACACCTAGGCGGGATGTTGTTCGGGATATTCATGATATTGTACTGGAGGAGAAAAGAGGGGAATTATGGCTACTATCGTTGAACGGCTGAAGTATAGATATAAGAACGGAGATGTGCTGGTGAAGTTCCTTTTCATCAATATAACCGTTTTCTTTATTCTCAAGGTTATTGCCATCTTTTTTCTCCTTTTCAACCTCAACAGGGTCGATCTTATCTCCTTTTTAGGCGTACCTTCCGGTCTATCCCAACTGCTGAACCGGTTTTGGACCCCGTTTACCTATATGTTTGTCCATGAACAGTTGTGGCACCTGTTGTTCAACATGCTCTGGCTCTACTGGTTTGGACGTATCTTTCTGCAATACTTCACTGGCCGGACGTTGGGCAGCCTCTATGTTTTAGGCGGTTTGGGCGGTGCAATGCTCTATGTGGTTGCCTTCAACACGGTACCCTACTTTATCGTTATGGGAGACAGCTTGATGATTGGTGCCTCTGCAGCCGTTATGGCGGTGGTGATGGGGGCGGCTTTCTATCGCCCCAATGTTCGATTGAACCTGCTGTTTATCGGTCAGGTAAGAATTGTCTACATTGCCATTGCTGTTTTTCTGATCGATCTCTTCTCTTTGGGCAGTGGTGTAAATGAAGGCGGACATGTTGCCCATATCGGCGGGGCCATGGCCGGTTATATCTTTGCGCTGCAGTACCGGAAAGGGCGTGATATTACCGGATGGGTGAGCAGCCTGATCGACGGGCTGGTCAACCTGACAAAGCCGAGGAAGAGGGTGAAGATGAAGGTGGAGTACCGCAAACGGGAGACAGACCTGGATTATAACGAGCGCAGGAACAGTCAACAGGCGGAGATTGATGCCATTCTGGACAAGCTGAAGAAGTCGGGTTACAGCAACCTCACGCCGGAAGAGAAAAAGAAGTTGTTCGATGCCAGCAAAAAGTAGAAATAGGGTTTCAAGGTTTCGGAGGATGGTCCGGAATACCATATTCGCAACAAATATTGTCGCCATCCTCTTGCTGTTCAGTTCATTCCTCTCCTGGCGTGTCTCCCCGCTAAAGACCAACCTCTTTTCCTATATCGGCATTATGTTCGGTTTGATTTTCCTGGTCAACATTATCTATCTTTTCTGGTGGGTGACGTTCAAAAAGTGGAAACTGGCGTTTGTATCGCTACTCTCCTTGCTGTTGTGTTATAAACCGGTAACCACATTCTTTCCGATGAATATCTTCCCCGAGAAGGTCCCTGAAAATTGTCTGAAGGTGCTTACCTATAATGTGGAGGGTTTTGCCAACGAAAACCGGAAAGAGGCTCGGGAGCATCCAATCCTCGATTATATTGTCGAGACGGATGCCGATATCGTCTGCCTGCAGGAGTATCTGGTAAGTAAAACAGGTCAATCGATCAGGTCGCAACGCGATGTGAACCGTATCCTCAACAAGTATCCCTATCATGCTGTTACGGCATTGGAGGCCTCGGGGAGATACCACATCTACGGACTGGCCTGTTTCTCCAAGTATCCTATTGAAATGACGAAGGAGATCGTCTTCAACTCTTCGTTTAATGGTGCTGCTCTCCATATCATAAATGTCAACGGGAAAAAGCTTGCCGTTGTCAATGTTCATCTCGAGTCGAACAACATCTCTGCGGCAGACAAGAAACTTTATGGTGATTTTATCCAGAATAGCGATGAGGTCAATCTGGAGGATGTCACGGCCAATATCCGCTCCCGGCTGGGAAGAGGTTACCGTATACGTGCCGGGCAGGTAGTCAAGGTGAAAGAGGCTCTTTCGGAACTGGATGTGGATGGGTCCATAATTTGTGGTGATTTCAACGATACTCCCATTTCGTATGTTTATGCACAGATGAGGCGAGGGATGAAGGACGCGTTTGCATCCACCGGATTTGGTCCCGGCATTACCTACCACGAGGATTTCTTCTGGTTCAGGATCGACAACATCATGCACAGTCCCAACCTGAAGTCATATAGGGCGAAGGTCGACAAGGTGCCCTATTCCGATCATTATCCGCTGACAACCTTTCTCAAGGTTGAATAATAGGCGTTTTCCCGATTGTTTTTTTTAATTTCGTATTTTTAAAACTATTATGTACAAGATAAGTAAACAGTTTGCATTTTCCGCCGCTCACTCGCTCAGCGGGTTGCCCGAGGATCATCCTTGTACCCGCTTGCACGGGCACAATTATGTGGTTACGGTACACCTCAGGGCCAATGAGTTGAACAGTACGGGATTTGTAAAAGACTACAACGAGTTGAGGGTGGTGAAGCAATATATTGACGAACACTTAGACCACCGGAACCTCAACGACATCATGCATCCGCTTAACTCTTCGGCCGAGAACCTGGCCCGGCTACTCTACGATATTTTCAAACCGATACTTCCCGAATTGTATGCCGTGGAAGTAAGCGAAACACCTAAAACATCGGCAATATATGAACCTGACGGTCAATGAAATATTTTACTCGTTGCAGGGTGAGGGAGGGAGAAGCGGTGAACCGTCCCTCTTTATCCGGTTATCGAAATGCAACTTGGCGTGCAGCTTTTGCGATACCGACTTTGCATTCGGGAAGAGGATGACACTCGACGAGATCCATGACGAGATCTCTCCCTATCCCTGCCGATGGATCATCTGGACAGGCGGAGAACCTACGCTCCAGCTTCGGGAGGAGATTGTGGCCTATTTCAAGGAGCGTGGATACAGGCAGGCCATTGAGACCAACGGAACACGTCGCGTTCCTGCAGGGATCGACTACATCACCTGTAGCCCCAAGCAGCAGTTTGAAAAGATCAGGGAGTTGATCCCGGAGGTGGATGAACTCCGTTTCCCAATGGCAAAAGGCGACCCCTTGCCAGATATTTCCATTCTTCCCAGGTCGAAACGTTACCTGCTGAGCCCAATTTTCGACGGCATGAACGTTGTTCAGGAAAATGTGGATTACTGTGTGGAGCTTATCAAGCAGCATCCGCAGTGGGGCCTGAGTTTGCAGATGCATAAACTGATCGGGATCAGGTAACTGTTGCGGCATGACACGTTTTGAAATTACGATTCTCGGGTGTGGATCGGCGATGCCGACTACCCTTCACAACCCCACCTCGCAACTGGTCAATCTGAATGAGAAGCTCTTTATGATCGATTGCGGAGAGGGGACTCAGCTTCAGTTGAGGAGGTATAAAGCCCGGTTAAACAAACTGCATAGCATCTTCATCTCCCATCTGCACGGTGATCATCTCTTCGGGCTTCCCGGGCTATTGGCTACACTGGCTTTGTTGGGACGAACAGGAGACCTCCATATCTATGCCCATAAGGAGGTAGAGCTGTTTCTCAATCCGTTCCTGAAGTATTTCGGGAATCAGTTCCCGTACAAGATCATCGTTATCCACTTGGATCCCCTTCACCATCAACTGATTTTCGAAAACAACGCAATCCGTGTTTTCTCGTTTCCATTGAAACACCGGATTCCCACTAACGGCTTTCGGTTCGAGGAGAAGGAGCGTCCGCGCCATATCAAGCGGGAGATGATCGATTTTTACAACATACCCTTAAGCAAGATCAACGAGATCAAGATGGGGGCCGACTTTGAGACTTCAGACGGAAAGCTTGTCGAAAACGAAATTCTCACCACTCCCCCGGCGCCGCCGCGGTCGTATGCCTACTGTTCCGATACGGCCTATTATCCGGAGATGGTTCCCTACATCAAGGGGGCTGACCTCCTCTACCACGAGGCTACTTACGCTGAAACCGAGCATGTGCGGGCAAAGGATACCTTCCACTCAACGGCCCGGCAGGCGGCCGAGATAGCCAGGATGGCCAACGTGAAGCGGCTGCTTATCGGTCACTTTTCATCACGCTACAATGAACTGGATGAGTTGCTGAATGAAGCCTGCGCTGTTTTTCCCGATACCGAACTGGCCGACGAGGGGATGAAAATTGTGCTTTGAACAAGGCGAGTCAGCCATTTTTTTCCTACATTTGTATGATATTGAACACAAACCAGTTGGTGTGGTTGTCATTTATGTATGAGGAGGCTTTACCGGACAACGTTGTCTATATTCATATCTTTATGCGGGATAGGGCTTGACGGTATCTACGCACAGGACCAGAACAGGGTGAAGGTGGTGGAAGTGAGTGTGCCCGAACCGAAAATAAAGGTGGCTGAAAACCGGCTGATTATCGAAAATCTTCCGAAGGACGGAGTATTGGAGATCTTCAGCATTGTTGGCGTGAAGGTTCTTACCCGACAGGTGAAGGCCGGAAACAACGAGTACCCTCTCGATCTTCCCAAAGGATACTACATCATACGGATAGGGGATTTGGTTAAAAAGATATTATTGAAATAAAAAAAGCATACTTGAGTACAAAATGGTATAAAAACAGTTGCTTTTTTATACCTTTGTCCCTCCATTATCAATAATCACTAAACAGTTACTAAAATGAAAATTGCAATTGTTGGAACAAGCGGTGCTGTAGGTCAGGAATTGCTCCGCGTGCTTGATGCAAGAAATTTCCCTGTGGATGAGCTGTATCTTTTCGGTTCTTCCAGAAGTGCAGGCTCTACATATACTTTTCGCGGTAAGGAGATTACCGTAAAGGAACTTAAACATAACGACGATTTTAAAGGGATCGACATTGCGTTTGTCTCCGCAGGGGCAGGAACTTCGCTGGAGTTTGCCGAAACGATTACCCGGCATGGTGCCATCATGATTGACAATTCGAGTGCCTTCCGCATGGATAAGGATGTTCCGCTGGTGGTTCCGGAGGTTAATGCCGCGGATGCACTTACCCGTCCGAAAAATATCATTGCCAATCCCAACTGCACCACCATCCAGTTGGTTGTGGCGTTGAAAGCGATAGAAGGAGTCTCTCACATCAAGCGGGCACATGTTGCGACCTATCAGGCAGCTTCAGGAGCAGGAGCTTCGGCAATGGCCGAACTGGAGCAGCAACACAGGCAACTGGTGAACAACGAATCGCCAACGGTCTCGAAGTTTGCATATCAGTTGGCTTACAACCTGATACCGCAGGTAGATGTTTTTACTGAAAACGGGTATACCAAGGAAGAGATGAAGATGTATAACGAAACACGCAAGATAATGCATAGCGACATCGAGGTGAGTGCCACCTGTATCCGTGTTCCCGTATTGAGGGCTCATTCCGAGGCAATCTGGATCGAGACGGAACAGCCTGTATCGGTAGAGCAGGCCCGTGAAGCGTTTGCGAAAGCTGAAGGTGTTGTCCTGCTCGACGACCCGGCTAGAAAAATCTATCCTATGCCCTTAAATGCTGCCGGACAGGATCCTGTTTACGTTGGAAGAATCAGAAAGGATATCACCAATCCCAATGGACTCACCTTCTGGACTGCCGCCGATCAGATCTGTAAGGGAGCTGCCCTGAATGCGGTTCAGATTGCGGAATACCTGATTAAGCAGTAGGGAGCTACTCCTCCTGGTGATCGTGGTCGTGCTGTAGCAGTACCCGGTGAGGAAGGGCCCCGTGGCCGATAATCTCAATGGGGCAAGAGTCATATGCCCCCATCAGCCACTCTTGAGAGATATTGCTTCCGCTGTGGTAATGCAGGGTCTGATTGACACAGGCAATGTTTTTCACCTGCGAGATAATGGTCCCTACATCGTGAGAGACCAGTACGATCGCGATCTCCCTGTTTATCTCGTCCAACAGTTTGTAAAAGTTGTTCTCGAACCGTTTGTCCACATACGAACTCGGTTCGTCGAGAATGATAAGTCTGGGGTTGTCGATAATGGCACGTCCCAGCAGTACGCGTTGCAACTGCCCCCCCGAAAGTTCTCCGATAGCCCTGTGCAACAGGTCCTCGACACCCATTTTCACGGCAATCGGCTCAACTCTCTGTTTATCTTCAGCCCTGTATCGTTTAATGAATTTACCCCGGAGTGTCAACCCGGAGAGAATCACCTCATGGACACTGATTGGGAACTTTTTATCGATCTGGTTGATCTGAGGCAGGTACCCGATATTGATATGGTTCACCCTTCTCCCATCCTCGAAAAACGAGATTCTGCCGGAGGAGGGAGCCTGTAATCCCATGATTGCCTTCAGCAGGGTAGTCTTTCCCCCTCCATTGGGTCCGATAATGCCCAGAAAATCGTTTTCAAATACGGTGAGTGAAACCTCTTTCAGTACATCGGGCTTATTCTCGTAACCGACATGCAGCTTTTCTATTTCAATGATAGGGTTCATCTCTCCTGTTTGGCTAAAAGTCGGGCAATACGGATCAACTCTTCGTCCCATGCATAAGCCAGCGGGTTGATGGTGTGCGATTGGGCTCCGATCTCACGTGCAATGACTTCGCTGTTTTTGATGTCAAACTCCTGCTGGACAAACACGGTCTTGATATTTTCGGCCCTTGCCAGATCCACCAGCTCCCTCATCTGGGCGGGAGAGGGATTCTTCCCCTCAAACTCGATGCTGTACTGTTCCAGGTCGTAGTCACGGGCAAAATAGGCCAGTGCGGGATGGTAAACGATGAAACTGCGGGAAGGAATCTCCTTCAAGAGCCCGGTCAATACCGAGTCGGTCTCGATGATCTTCTGTGACAGTTTTTCGAAATTGTCGCGGTAATAACCGGCATTCTCACCATCAATTTCCACTACCGCATTCAGCATGCTTTGCGAAAAAATGAGCGCATTCCTGGCAGAACTCCACACATGCGGATCTACAGCCTCTGCATGGTCGTGATCGTGTTCCGCATCCCCATGCGCATGGTCATGATCATGATGGTCATGTCCGCCGTAGATCAGCTCGATTCCGGTTGAGCAATCCACGATCTTCATATCGGGGTTGTTTTCGGCAAGCCTGTTTGCCCAGGCATTCTCATATCCCAGGAAACCGACTTTGAAATATGCCCGGCTCTCTCCCAGCTTTATCATGGCGGAAGGAGAGGGTTCGAAGGTTTCGGGGCTTGAACCCGGAGGAACAAGCGTGTTTACCTGAAATTTATCGCCTACGATCCGCTCCAGGAAATAGCGTTGCGGCTCGATGGTCACTGTCAGCACGTTTGCCTTCTTCTCCCGGCCGGGATGGCAGGCAAGAAGCAACAGTGCAAAAGCGAGCGTAAAGGAGTATCTGCTCATCCGGTTCTCTTTTTGGTTGATGTATCTGTTACAAAAATAAGATAAATAGTGCAACGGGAAAGGTATAAACAAAGATTTTCTAATTTTGTTTGCAGTTAATGAACAGCATGAACATCCAATTTGAAATAACTGAAGACGGTTCGCACACCTTTTTCGTCCCCGAACTGAACGAGCATTACCACTCTACGCATGGGGCCATACAGGAGTCGATGCACGTCTATATCGATGCCGGGCTCAGCTATTGTCTGAAAAGTGAAGTGAGGCTGCTGGAGATTGGTTTCGGGACCGGATTGAATGCGTTCCTCACGTTGTGTGAGGCGGAGGAGAGATGCCGGGTGGTAGATTACACGTCGATTGAACTCTATCCCGTTGCAGCGGACGATGCAGGAAAACTGAATTATGCCGGGCTGATCGATCCCTCGCGGCAGGCTCTTTTTAACAAGTTACACACGACGGAGTGGGAGATACGGAGCCAGGTTACACAAAATTTCTCGTTGCTGAAGATACGGCTCGATTTCAGCAATCCGTCGCTATTCTATCCGGAGAACAGCTTCGATCTTATCTTCTTTGATGCTTTTGCGCCCGACAAGCAGCCTGAAATGTGGACCCGGCAGGTTTTCGACAGGCTCTACGCCGTTTCGGCTGAAGGTGGCGTGCTGACAACCTACTGTGCCAAGGGAAGCGTGAGAAGAATGCTGGCAGATGCCGGTTTCGTTGTTGAGCGACTTCCGGGTCCACCCGGAAAGAGGGAGATGTTGAGGGCGGTCAGAAAATAGGCTTGCTAGTCGCATTTCACCTGCAAAATGTCCCGTATATCTGTGGTGTAACGCCTGGAGAGGTGCTGCTGATGCATCTTGAACATGCGTGCATCCTGAGAGGCCAGCCTGACTCCCCCCGACGGTGAGGCCTGGTTGATTTCGTCCAGCACCTTCATCAGCTCCTTGTGCCTGGGGTTGCTGTTCATCTCGGGAAAAAGTGCAGGTTGGCAGAGCTCTTCATCGATAAAGTTGTAGAGTGTTACCCCGGCTCTTTTGTAACGCATGCCCCTTGTGTAGATTCTTTTCAATCCAGATATGGCGAAATCGACAATCTCCAGTGTGGAGGATGTGGAAAAGGGGAACCTCACTTCGACGCTTTGCGAGAGCGGCTCTTCCGTATCCTTGAAATAGTTGGTTTGCAGAAACAGCACTAAGCGGCTGCAGAGCGATTGCTGTTTCCGTATCTTTGCTGCAGCCATTGCGGTAAATGTGACCACCCGCTCCCGTATCTCGTCCCACGTTTCGTACTCTGTTTCAAACGTGCGGGTAACCGAGAAACTCTTGCTCTTCTCCCCTCCAACAAACCCGATGCAGCTTGTTCCGTTCAGCTCCTTCTGCAGGTTTACGCCTGTGATCGTCATGTTTTTGCGTACCCACGACTCTGACATCCCTGCAAAATCGATGGCCTTGAATACTCCAGCCAGTTGGAGCTTGGCCGCGTTGCCTCTCCCGATACCCCATACATCCTCTATCGGCAACCACTTCAATGCTTTAATCCGCTTCTCTTCCGTATCCATCACATAGCACCCTCCCGTTTGCGAAGGATATCTCTTCGCGATACGGTTAGCTATCTTCGCAAGAGCTTTGGTGGGAGCTATACCCACGCTGATGGGAATTCCGGTCCATTTACCCACATGTTCCTTCATCTGCAATCCATACTCTTTCAGGGTGGCTATTCCCGACAGGTCAAGAAAACATTCATCCACGGAGTAGACCTCTTGCCGGGGAGAGTATCCCGACAGGATGCTCATTACCCTGCGGCTCATATCGCCGTACAGGGCAAAGTTGGCCGAGTAGACTGCCACGTTGTATCTTTTGAGCAGTTCTTCTACCTTGAAGGCCGGGATTCCCATTGCGATGCCAACTGCTTTCGCTTCATTGCTTCGTGCAATGACGCACCCGTCGTTATTGGAGAGAACAACCACAGGTCTGCCGTTGAGCGAAGGGTTAAAAACCCTCTCGCACGATGCGTAAAAATTGTTGCAGTCGATCAGTGCAATCATGGATGTCTGCAGATTGAGTAGGTAATGATGCCCCACACTACAAGCGTATTCTCCGACGTAATGACAATAGGCTTATAACTCGGATTGGAGGGTATAAGCGTACAGATCCCGTTTTCGAGGTGGATCCGTTTTACGGTAAACTCTCCTTCCAGGTAACAGAGAGCGATCCTGCCATGCGACCACTCCTCGGCCCGGTCCACAACCAGCAGGTCGCCATCGCTGAAATCTCCCAACATGGAGTTCCCCCTTACACGGGCATAAAAAGTGGCCTCAGGATGCCGGATAAGCAGCTTGTTCAGGTCGATCCGTTCGCTTACAAAATCGTCCACATTGGAGAATGGACCTGCTGCCACACTGCCTGCCATGGGGATCTTCACTTCTGAAAACTCAGGTTTGAAAATCTCAATTTGTGCCGATGTAAACAGTTTTCTCATCATGCAAATGTAATGTAAAATTGAAAAAAGAGAGTGTCTCAAGATAAATTTAACCTCCTGAGGAATGAATATTGGGATACCTTCTCAGAAGGTATCCCAATAAAAAGAGGGTGAAATCACATTGTGACCCACCCTCATCTCTGCGGAAAGAAAGGGATTCGAACCCTTGGTACCCGTAAGAGTACAACGGTTTTCGAGACCGCCCCGATCGACCACTCCGGCATCTTTCCTAATCAGGTTACAAAGGTACAATAATTTTGGATATTTGCACGCTTCAGACCCTGAAAGTTATTTCTTTAAAGCTGTCAACGCCTCTTTTGTCGACTTCAGAAGCGGCTCGATGGAGATGCCGGAGCCAACCGCATTCTTCATCCACAGTTGAGGAATGATCCGGCCCTGGGTGTACATCCGGTCCATCTCGTCGGCGAGATTCTTGCCGCGAACCTGTTGACCGATCTGAAAATCAATAAGGTGCCCCATGGGATAGTTGGGCAGATAGAGCGGATAATCGATCATGTGCGAATAGATCCCGAGCAACGTCTCATCTTTCCCTCCCAGCACGTCGGCATAATAGGTATTCCATACCTCTTTTGCGGCAGTTATTACCGCCTCCTTCAACTGGGCGGGAGTGGCATCGGGATGACTGTAGAGCCATTCCCATACGCGTATATCCACCAGGGAGACTCCCATGATCTCGTAACAGGCCCAGAAGTTGTCGAGTGCCAGGTAGTGTTCATCTTCAGGATTGGGATTTTTTAGTCCCAGCAACTCGAGATCCCTTTTCTGGAATAGGAAGGCAACAGCTTCGGTAAATGCGGTGTTAGGAACGCCGTTAAGCGTGTGGAAATCTACATCGTTCATGGTTATGGTCTGCTCTACCGTGTGACCGAACTCGTGTATGGCGATATTGTAACCCTTGTAATCCATGCCGTCCGACCCGATTCGGGTACGCAGGTGGGCGAAGTCGTTGCGCATCGTTGCACCCCAGGCATGTCCTGCACCGCGGGAGGGGTCTACTACGATGAGCGATGCGATTTCCTGGGCCTTTTCAGGCTTCCAGCCGAGCCTGATCAGGATATTGGGAAGATCCTCCTCCAACGCTTTCGGGTTGGAGTATTTCCTGGAGGTGATGGCTGTAAGCTCCTCTTCCGGAATCCCCCCACGTGCCTTGAACCCGTCGTACCAGATATCGAACGGTTCCAGTTTTCGCCCCAGGCGCGATTCGATGAAGGATGCCACCTCTTTCACTTCTGGCGAGGCGAGCAACCCCTTGAAAAGGGTCTCCACATCTTCCTGCCGGATCTCCATGGTGGCGTCGAAGGTGCGGGCGAGCTGGGTGGGGTAGTGCGGATAATAGCTGTCGAGCTGACGCATGGCGTGGAAATTGTTCAGGAAGACCCGGTACCGGGTATCAGGTTCGGGAGTGGCTGCTGTTTCGGCACCGTCTGCCGACAGCTGGTTTGTAACCGGATTCCAGATGAATCTATCGCTATTGATGACCTGTTGGGGAATAGTCTGGTCGATGATCCGCTTCATCACGGTGTAGATCATCCGTTGTTTCTCCACTCCTCTTGCAGTATCGGCATAGTTCGATTTCAGCTCGTCGCGCAAACCCCAGTGCGAGATCAGCTTCATGCCGTCGGGGAAGAGCTGCTCACCGTTCTCGTTACGCAGTTTTCCCATGAAAATATTGTAGTCGGAGATGTAGGCGTCAGCTTCGGTAATAGTTCCGGAGATTTTTTGCTGAACGGCAGCCGGCACCCGTGCCGTAAAGCGGTCGCCCATCCGGGCGTAGGCCCACTCTTTTCGCGACCATTTTTCACCCATCTCCGTCTTCTCCTGCAGTGAGTAGAAGGGAAAGTTCAGCGCCGTGATAAAAGCAATCTTGTTGGCATAGAGGTCATCGTTCAGGTGTGCAGTCACATCGTAGCCACCGAAAATCATATCTACAGGGGTGATCTCACCACGTTCCAGTTGGATGGGCTCTTTCAGCAGGAGATCGATCTTGTGGAAATATCCGTCCAACACTTCAAAGTTCCGTTCGAGCGTACTGAAGAGGATCTCCAGTTGCGCATCATCGGCAATAAAATGGTTCTTGCAAAATCCGGCAAAGGCATCTGCATTTCCATCCGACTCCCGCCAGAGGGAAGCTACTTGCCGTACACCTCGTTCGATGCGGAAATAAGAGGGTTCGCCCAACGAATCTTTCAGTGCTGAGACAACTTCGTTTTGCTGCGCTTCAGTAATAAAACCGGTATCTGACATCTCATTCTGTTTTTTTGATGGGTGGGTACTACAGGAAACAACAAAAGCCAAGAGTATCGTAACAGGCAATAGGGTTCTCATCTCTTTCTGGTTTATACATTAACATTATGCCGCAAAGGTAATTAAAAAGCGCTTTATCTGCTCCCGGGTGCAATTTTTTTTGTAGTTTTACGCACAAACCCTGATGATAAATTAATTATGCAGGAGGTTAAACAGTGTGAGGCTGTGATTCAGATGATCGAGAGGTGAATTTCCAAAAACCATTTCAGTTTTTATTTGGATATTTTGAATAAACTTGCTGCTTGACTCTACAGACGACTATTTCTCTGTAAGAATAATGACATTTGGGGAAACTGACACAGATAGCGATTGAGATACTGGCGTAAATCAGAAGTGTACGTATTTTATAAAGAAGATACAGATATTATTAATTACAGCATTTCAGGTGAAACTAAAAAAAGCTATTGCGGTTGATACAAAAAAAGAGTATAAGGAGATCATGCTGGGCAGGAAAAAGTCAGGGAGTTATACTTTTGAAGCTCCATATGTTTCTGATTGGGCAATTGTTGTAGAATAAAAGATCTCTTTTCTAATCAAAGAATCAGTTTTTAAATTAATGCAAAATCAAAAGTTAATATGCTTTTTTTACAATTATCGTTGAAGTATCTCAAATTTTCGCATTTGTGAAAAGTGGTGTTTAAAAAGTGGGCTAAATATTAATGGTTTTTTTCGAATTGACTAAAAAAATTGACTATGAAAGTAAATAAAACAGTATTATTTTTAATAATTTCAATATTCTTTGTTGGAACTGTTGAAGGACAGAGTTTAATCCTTTTCAAAAGCAGAAGACCTATTCAGCCATGGAGTAAAAATCCGTCATTCTGGGAATATAAAGGAGAACCTTTAATACTTTTGGGTGGAAGTAACGACGATAACCTGTTTCAATGGCCGGAAGAGATATTGATTCCACATCTTGATTCAATGAAACTGGTCGGTGCCAATTATGTTCGTAATACCCTGAGTGACCGCAAGGATATGGGGTTTGAGCTATATCCATTTAAGCAGTTGGAATCAGGGCGATATGATTTGAATGAATGGAATGATGAATATTGGAAACGCTTTGAAACTTTTCTTAAAGAAACAGCAAAAAGAGATATTATAGTGCAAATTGAATTGTGGGATAGATTTGATTATAGTCAGAAAAACTGGCCTCCTCATCCATATAATCCTGATAATAATATCAATTACAGTAAAGAGGAGTCAGGTTTTAGTGATAACTATCCAGATCACGCAGGATCAAATAAACAGCCTTTTTTCTTCACATCACCTTTGCAGAGGGATAATGAAAGTGTATTTAATTTCCAAAAAAAGTTTATAGATAAGGTTTTGTCGTATACTCTTAAACACAGACATGTGCTGTATTGTATTGATAATGAGACTTCGGGAGACGAAAATTGGTCCTCTTTCTGGGCTGATTATATTCAGTCGGTGGCAGATAAAAAAAACAAGAAGATCTGTGTTACAGAGATGTGGGATAACTGGGACATGCGTACCGATATTCATAGACGAACATTTGATCATCCGGAGAAATATCAATTTTGTGAAGTTTCACAAAATACTCATCAGAAGGGTGAAGCAGTATGGACAAATTTCCAATGGGTTAGGAATTATATTAGGGAAAAGCCACGACCAATAAATATTGTAAAGACCTATGGTGCAGATACCGGGAGATATGGAAACTCGAAAGATGCTGTACATCGGTGGTGGATGCATTTAATTGGTGGAGCAGCATCTACACGCTTTCACCGTCCGAATTCGGGACTTGGTTTAAATGAACTTGCAGTAACTTCAATTAGTGCTGCGCGTAAAATTGAATCAGTAGTGAAGTTTTATGTAATGGAGGCCGACAATAGTCTTTTACTGGACAGGGCTGAGCATGAGGCTTACCTTGCTTGTAAACCAGGAGAAGCATATGTTATCTTTTTCCCAAATGGAGGAGATGTAAGGTTGAATGTGGATTTAGGGAACTCTGATTTTGAGATACGGTGGATGGATATAAGCACAGGGGAGTGGCAAACTGAGCCTCAGCTTTTCAATCTGGGTAATTCAACACGCATAACTACACCTGATAAGAAGGCCTGGGTGGCGGTATTAAAGCGTGCTTAACTGGAGGTTTTTTTAAGCTGTTGGAGAAAACATGTACACTCAACTTATTTTAAGGTGAGTTATTGTAATTAAAAACAGGAAGAAAAATTTTATTGACAGATAAAAAGTATGGTATCCGCTTCAGGATGTAATTTTTTTTGTAGTTTTACGCCCAACCCCTGAAACTAAATTAATTATGCAGGAGGTTAAACAGTGTGAGGCTACGATTCGGATAATCGGGAGGTGAATTTCAAAAACCATTTCAGAGACAGATACAGACCTAAATCTTCCGACACATGCTCGAATATTACCTATACATTCATACTATCCCTAACGATGAAAGTGCTGATCGCAATATTTATTTTACTGGTGAGTGTCACATTTAAAAAGTGTGATAATAAGACATTTATATTGAATGAAACCAAAACCTATTTCCCTTTGCCTGATTCGCTGGGGGGGTGGAGAACCTTGACCGGTCCTGAGGAGATTAAAAAAGTTGCGGGTATAGACCCGTTTAAATTAAATAGCGCTTTCGACTTTGTACGTACTACTACTGATAACGGCGGGTTGTTGGTGGTCAAAAACGGATACCTGGTCTATGAGAAATATTTTGGTAAGGGACAACGCGAAGCCACACCCAATTTGGGTTCTTGTGGAAAATCATTTACCAGTATTGCTGTAGGAATATTAATGGATGAGCGACCTGATCTTTTTCCAAAAGGCCTGAATCAAAAAATTTTCACTCCCGATTATCTTCCATTCAATGCATTTCCCTTACCCGACAGCCGGATGGCTGATATACAGCTGGGGCAGCTCTTAAGCTTTACTGCAGGCATCAGAGGGAATAATCCGGTATTTGTAAACGGTATAGCCCGAGAAATTGATCCTGTCGGCCCCGATGGATGGTATGCCCTGGTAGATACTTATGCCCTGGGAATTGAAACGGGAAGAATGGGTAAAGTCCCATTCAGCACCCAATCTCTCTGGTGCAATCCCGGAGAGGGGTATTCCTATGCCACCGCATCCATTCATATTGCATCCATCATGCTTCGGCATATTACAGGCAACGAGCTGGAAGATTATATTGATACACACCTGGCAACACCATTGGGCTGGGGACGATGGGGTTTCGGATATAAATATGCCAGACAGGTTGCACACACTCCGGGAGGGGGCGGTATTGCTTTGAGAAGTACAGATATGTTACGCTTTTGTTATCTCTTGTTAAACGAAGGGAATTGGAAGGGAGAACAGATTGTGCCAAAAGAATATGTCCGAAAAGCGACCAAGGCTTCTCCCTATAACCCACACTTCACTTACAGCCTACAGTTCAACATTAATAGCAACGGTTCAATTCCTGAGTTGCCCAGGGATGCCTACTGGAAAACTGGATCTGGCGGCCACTGTTTCTATGTAGTTCCTTCGCTGGAGTTAATTGTCTGGAAGATGGGGGGCAGAGATGGTCAGTATGGCAGTAACGATACCGGTCTTTCCGAACCCGAAATGTTATTCGAGCCACTTCAATCTCTCCCCTCTGACGACAACAATAGGGGTGATGTCTACATTAAAACATTGGAACTGATTATTAAGAGCTGTATATGAACTGAATTTTATTCCTAATTTTGGCCATATGCGTAAGGAGATAGTATTTTACAAGCTTATTTTTTATATCGTGATGCTTTACATGTGCTCTGGCTGTACCGTCATGAAAAACGGAAAACAGATGAGAGGAATCTTTATTCGGGGAGATAAGTGGTATTATGATGGGGTTGTGATCAACAGGGGAGCTGCTGCTGAAGGATTGTTAATGAATGTGCGAATGGTCAATGCGGTTTTTGAAGATCGCAGCCGGCAAGCATTGGAAATGGAGGAGAAGTTTGATCCGGAGACCAATGCCGATGCATTTATTTCCCTGATTCCTGAATATGTTGCTTATGGCGTAAATGCGTTTACCATCTCACTCCAAGGAGGGGACCCGGGTTACGAAGGAGCCATCAATTCCGCCTTTAACGCAGATGGTACACTGCGGAAAAATTATCTTGAGAGAGTTGAAAGAATAATAAGGGCCTGCGAGAGACAAGATGTTGTAGTCAATCTCTCCTGTTTTTATCAACGGCAATACTCTCATTTTTCAGCTCTCTCAGGCAAAGAGAGCATCAAAAATGCCATAAAGAATACGGTGAAATGGATTGCCGAAAAAAGGTTCTCCAATGTTATTCTCGAAATATCTAACGAATACCAACATGGTGGATACAAAAACTGGCCTGATGGTGATTGGCTGATGAGTGAAAAAGGACAGTTGGAATTGATCAGGCTTGCAAAACAGTACAACCCCGGACTGCTAGTCAGCACCAGCGGTTTGGGTAATGGAGAGCTCCACGGTTCATTGATAGAAGCGGCTGACTTTATACTGATCCATTTCAACATCACCCCCATCGACAACTATCCATCTAAAATTGGTAAATTGAAAAAATACGGCAAACCCGTTGTTTGCAACGAAGATGACAAAAAAGGCGCATCAGGTGCCAGGGCTTTGAAACAAGCTGTTATCAATGGGTGCGGATGGGGGTATATGAACTACACGACAAATCAATCTTTCCCTTTTGTCTTTAAAGGTAGTAGCGACGATATTAAGGTTTACAGGATGTTTAGCAAGGCAACTACCCCTGGCAACCAATTCACCGAATAAATGAGTGGATTAGTCTTTTTAATTCATGTATCCGGGAAGAAAATCCGGCAATTTTCCTTAAGTTTGTGACAAATATGCTAACAATAAACAGAATCGATATGAAAGAAATCGACAAGTATGTAAAAATCCACGAAAAGCGTTTCCTTGACGAGCTGTTTGAACTGATCCGAATTCCATCCATTTCATCACTGCCGGAGCACAAAGCGGACATGTACCGCGCCGCCGAAAAATGGAAAGAAATCCTGCTCGCTGCCGGTGCCGATAAGGCGGAGGTATATGAAACCGATGGAAATCCGGTGACATATGGCGAGAAGATAATCGACCCCAAGGCACCCACCGTAATGGTTTACGCTCATATGGACGTTATGCCGGTTGATCCGGTCGGCTTATGGAAAACCGACCCCTTTGAACCGGTGGTGAAAGAGGGGAAGATCTGGGCGCGTGGCGCCGATGACGATAAAGGCCAGGGATTTATGCACGCCAAAGCGTTTGAATACCTCGTGAAGTCGGGGAAACTGAATTGTAATGTGAAATTCCTGATTGAGGGAGAAGAAGAGGTTGGGTCGCCCAGTTTGCCCAAGTTTTGCAAAAAACACAAAAAAATGCTGCAGGCCGATGTTATTCTGGTCTCAGATACCTCAATGATAGCCCCGGATGTTCCTTCCATTACCACCGGGTTGCGCGGGTTGGCATACTGGCAGGTGGAAGTTACCGGCCCGGACAAAGATCTGCATTCGGGACTTTTTGGTGGTGCCGTGGCCAACCCGATCAACGTGCTGGCCAAAATGATTGCCCAGACCACCGACGATGATGGGCGGATACTGATTCCCGGCTTTTACGACGATGTGGTGGAGGTCTCCCGCAAGGAGCGGACGATGATGGCAAAGGCCCCCTTCTCATTGGATGAGTACAAGAGATCGCTCGGCGTGAAGGAGGTTGCAGGCGAGAAGGGATACAGCACCAATGAACGTACCGGCATACGGCCCACGTTTGATGTTTGCGGCATATGGGGAGGTTATACGGGCGAAGGTGCAAAGACGGTTCTCCCTTCAAAAGCATACGCCAAGATCAGTACCCGGCTGGTGCCCAACCAGGACCACAACAAAATAGCCCAACTGTTTGTGAAATTCTTTGAAAGCATTGCTCCGAAATCGGTAAAGGTGAAAGTGGAATACCTGCACGGAGGGCCGTCGTATGTCTGCCCGATTGATTTGCCGGCATACAAGGCCGCCGAAAAAGCCTACACGGAGGTATACGGAAAAACTCCGGTTCCCGTCCGTTCGGGAGGAAGTATTCCGATTATCGCCACTTTTGAAGAAATTCTCGGTGTTAAGTCGGTCCTGATGGGCTTTGGGTTAGGATCTGATGCCATTCATTCGCCCAATGAGAATTACCCGTTGGAACAGTTTTACAACGGGATTCGTACTATTCCGCTCTTTTATAAATATTTTGCTGAAGAGGTGAAGAGGGAGCGATAAGCACCCATGCCATATAACAGGTCTGTTCGGTAACCGGTGTCAAGGGCAGAAAACCTGCAACAATTTTTCCGTACTCGACAACGAGTGGATAATCTGACGACATTTTCCGCATAAAGGCAGCGGCATCACCCTCTCTCTTGAAAAAATCGATCATGAATTTTCCGGTTGATCCACTCTTTACAAAGCGGTTGTAGAAAAGGTGGGCAACAACCCCCATATTCATCCGCAGGTTGATCTCGACACATGGGTGGATACGGTAGCCCGACTCTGTCCTGCAGACCATCATGTCCACTCCCAAATAGCCGGAATAGGTTGGAAATTGGCGGGAAAGTTTTTCGGCAAGCGATTTCCGGAGTTGCCGCAGTAGCTCCGGGCCGGTGTATTCACTCAACCTCTCTTCCATATCGGTTTGTGGCATCAGGAAGTTGCCCCTGTAGGCTCCCGAAGAGGTGGATTGGAACAGGGAGTACCCGATAAATTCAGCTTTATTGTCGGCAAGGTTGAATTCCATGGCAAAATCCTCGATCTTGATCAGAACAGGCTCCGCAACAAGGCCTCCCTGTTCGTGGATTACCCGCCGGCACCAATCGGTTTGTTTGTCGGTTATTTTCCCTTTGACCCAGCTCAATCCCTTACCGCTACCTGAATTGGGCATTTTCAATACGTGATCTCCGTGTCGCGAATGTAAAAAATGCAACAGATCGTCAACAGCGGAGAAAAAATAGGATTCTCCGCAAAACCCGTTATTCTCTGCCTTGAGTTCGTTCAGGATATGTATGGCGTTCTGCCTGCCCGAATCGCTGCGAAGCTGTTTTAATTCTTCCATCGAAGGCAGGCTCTCTTTCGTTGCACCGGCATCCAGCAGTTTCTTTCTCAATGCCGGGTTCCATCCCCACGGGATAATCTCTTCTTCCGGGAAGAGGGGTATGTCGAAGAGTGAAACGAGTCTATTCCGGAGGATGAATTTTTCTTGCAGCCAGGAGAGGTAAGGCCCGTCTTGAACCGTTGAGGCAATCACCTTTGCCCCGGCAGGGGCATACCATACCGGCAACAGGGCCAGATCCGCGGCAATCTTCACTGCTGAAGCCGGAGGAGTGTAGTTGGCGCTGAAGTTGGCCAGTGCCAGGTCATTCTCGGGGTTGAAGAGATACATAGCCCCGTTACACGTACTCTTTGGGTTCTATCTCTCCATTGAGGATCAAGGCTCCGTTTTCAGCCAGGGCCTTCATCTCATCCTCGCCCGGATATACATATACCGGTGCAATCTTATGGATCCGCTCGATGATCAGGTTGCAGAACCACTTGCTGTTGGCCATTCCGCCGGTGAGCAGGATCGCATCCACATCCCCCTTCAGGACGGTAGAGAAGGCTCCGATCTCCTTGGCTATCTGATAGGCCATCGCCTCCATCACTTCGTAACACCTCTTGTCGCCTGCCTGGGCCGCCTTTTCCACTTCGTAGGCATCGTTCAATCCGGTATAGGCGTATAGTCCCCCTTTACCTACCACCATCGATTTCATCTCCTCGTAGGTGTATTTACCGCTAAAAGCCATCTTGAGCAGTTCGCCCACAGGCAATGTTCCTGACCGTTCGGGTGAGATGGGGCCGTCGCCGTCAAGCGCCTGGTTTACGTCGATGACCCGGCCCTTGTGGTGTACCCCCACCGATATTCCGCCGCCCAGGTGGGCCACGATAAGATCCATGTCCTCATATCTGCGCATCAGGGATTTGGCATGGGCACGTGCGATCGCTTTCTGATTGAGTGCATGGAAGAGTGATACCCTTTCGAACAGGGGATGGCCCGAATAGCGGGCAATCGGTTCCAGTTCGTCAACAACCACGGGATCGGCAATAAATGCCTCTGCCGACGGGAGTTGCCTGGCAATGTCGTCGGCAATGAGTGCCCCCAGGTTGCTGGCGTGTTCTCCCCGTTTTGCCTCCATAAGGTCGCGCTTCATCGCTTCGTTCACCCTGTAGACGCCCGATGAGATGGGTTTTACAATTCCACCACGCCCTACGACGATCCGGATGAGATCCAGCCGTATCTCGGCATTCTTTAACTCATTGTAGATGATATTCTTGCGAAATTCATACTGATCGCTTATTCTTTTAAATTGGCTTAATTCTTCAGCCGAGTGCCGGATGGTCTTCAGAAAGACCACATCGCCGTTTTTATAAACGGCAATTTTTGTCGATGTTGAACCTGGATTGATTACCAGGATTCGTGGAGTAGTGTCCATAGTTTTAATGTTTAATCCATTGCTGCTGCCAGCGAGATCGACAGCATCTTGCTGATTTCGGAATCGGAGCGTGATGTGAGGACGATGGGAACCGCAGCCCCCATGATTACGGCAGCACAGACGGCTCCACCCAAGAAGTTCAATGCCTTGTAGAAAATATTTCCGGCTTCGATGTCGGGCACTAGAATAATGTCGCTATCTCCGGCAACCTCACTGACGATGCCTTTGTGTGCGGCAGCCTCTTTGTCGACGGCAATATCGATGGCGAAGGGCCCGTCCACGATGCATCCCTGCAATTGTTTTTTGATGTTCATCTCTTTTAGCAGAGCAGCATGAACGGTGGCTTCCATTTTAGGGTTAACAATTTCCACGGCTGCGACAACAGCTACTTTCGGTTCAGTTATCCCGAGTTTGTGACACGCCTCTACGGCATTGTTGAGAATGTGTACTTTGGTGTCGAAATCGGGAGCGATGTTCATGGCTGCATCCGTTACACATAAGAGTTTGTGGTAGTAGGGAGATTCAAAGAAGGCTACATGACTGAGCAGGGCTGCTTTGCGCAGACCATTCGCCTTGTCGAGTACCGCCCTAAGCAGATCGCCCGTAGGAATAAGCCCCTTCATCAGAATATCGGCATCACCTCTCTTGACGAGAGATAGCGCGATCTTTGCCGATTCGACGGCACCGTCGGGATTGTGGATGATCTCAACCCGACTCAGGTCAAGGGCAGCATGTTTCGCGGTTTTTTCAATTGCGGTTTTGTCGCCCACCAGCACAGGGCTGATAACTCCTTGTTGCATGGCTGCAACGAGTGACTTTAACACCATCTCGTCCTCTGCTGCCGCTACTGCAACTCTTCGTGTGGGCTTCTGTTTGGCTTTTTCAATAAGTTCAGTTAATCTGAGAATCATATAAAGTATGGTTAAGGAGTCTGCTTGCAAAATAACAAAAAAAAAAGTAGAAAAATTTCTGAATTGTGAATTTTGTTGGAATTATGTCAGCAAACCATGAGTGTTGAAATAGTAAGGAGATTAAGATTCACCGCAGTGAACATCTGCCTGCATACTCAATCTCTCCAATATCGGCACGATATCGAAGCCTGGTGGCTACCGTTGAGGGGTTGCTGTCGGATGGCCACTCCCAACATTGTGTACCGAAAATCCCGTGCTTTTGTAACCATATTTACAGCTCTCTTCCCGATGTTCTTTCCTTACCCTTGAAGGTGTATGGTATCTCCAGGAGGTCGAAGACTAGTCGCTGAGCCGCGGTGGGTGT
>Ga0116191_1000734_pt1 | contig 28097 bp, 22 predicted proteins | sample AD_UKC111_MetaG_FD_89897 | JGI IMG/M metagenome (GOLD analysis project Ga0116191, IMG submission 89897) | Active sludge microbial communities of municipal wastewater-treating anaerobic digesters from Hong Kong - AD_UKC111_MetaG | ecosystem: Engineered > Bioreactor > Anaerobic > Digestate... | reverse complement strand
TAAATTTTAGGGCAGAAGAGAGGAAAACCGCCTTATTAAGGGGACAATTGTATCAGCAAAAGTGCAGGTTAAAACAGGAATGTAGAAAAACATATAACTTGCCAACGATTACTTGACACTAACATAGAGGAACAATTTGTGTCTTTTTCCAGTTAGAAAATGTATAATAGAGAGGCGGGAGATTTCAGAATCGGGAGGTACCAATGAAGAATGCGGTAATCGAAACGATCGCAAACTGTATTTCCGAAAGGGAAATGATAGACCTTCTGGCGGGACTGGTAAGAATTCCAAGCCACGAGGGAATTGAAAACCAGGAAACGCAGGCGGCAGAGTATATCTATGAATATCTCACCCGGGAAGGCATCGAAGCGGAATTGATTCCCGTAAAAGACGGAAGATGTAATGTCATTGCAGCGCTGAGAGGAACCGGCGGAGGCAAAACGCTGCTGTTAACGGGACATACCGACACCGTTCCGCCTTATGATATGCCGGATCCCTATTCAGGCAGGATCGAAGACGGCCGCATGTACGGACGAGGCACGGTGGACATGAAGGGCGGGCTGGTCTGCATGATGGCAGCCATGGCCGCGATCAAAAGGTCAGGCATCAGATTGTCCGGAGACCTGATCTTCGGAGCGCTGATCGATGAGGAGGCAAAGAGCCTCGGAACACGCGCATGGCTTGAAAGCTGCGAAAAAATGCCCGATGCCGCCATCATCGGCGAACCTACCGATATGGATATCTGTGTCGCTCACCGGGGGCTGGAGTGGTTTGAATTCCGTTTTGTCGGAAAGACGGTTCACGGAGCAAGGCAAAAGGAAGGAATCAATGCGATCCGCAAAGCGACCGTGTTCATCAATAAGCTGGAGGACGAACTGATTCCGAAAATCGAAAAAAAACTTCCGCATCCTATCATCGGAAGCCCCAGCATGAATTACGGGCTGATCAGAGGCGGCACACAGCCCAGCACCGTGGCCGGCGACTGCATCCTCCAGGTTGACAGACGCTGGAACCCGGGAGAAAGCTTTTCAGAGATTGTACAGGAATATCAGCAGGTGATCGATGAGCTCAGCGCCGTGGATCCGGAATTCAAAGCGGAAATGAAGGTCATGGATATCAGCTATATGAATGACCGATATGTTCATGAAGCGATGGACACCGATCCAGAAGACCCTATCGTTAGGTCATCGGAAAAAGCCATCAGGGAAGTCACGGGGTCGGAAGCGGTCATACGCGCCTTTATGGCCTGGACCGACGGCGGCCTGATCAACTACTACGGAAAGTTGCCGGCAATTGTACTCGGACCCGGCGAAGTGGAAAGCGCTCATTCCGCAACGGAGAATATCAGAGTCGATACACTGGCGCCGGCAGCTTTGATTTACGCCGCCATTGCGTGCGACTTTTGTAAATAAACGTCACCTTGGCGGACTCGCCTTTTCCCAGGAGCTCGGTTTTGAAGAAATCCCCGCTGGCGTTATGCCTGACGGAATCCCTGTTGATCCATGTGACCGTTATAATCTCATCTCCAATAAATCTCATCTATAAAGTCATGAAGCCGTTGTTCAGACCGAACGCGATGAACCCGTGCAGAACTGCAAGGATCATAATAACATATCCCATGATCCGGTGCCATTTGAACGGAACCGGCAGCATTTTTTTTGCAACGGCAATCTGAAAAACGATGTTCTCACATCTCCTTTTCTGTTGACGGCTCACGCTGTTTCTGTATTTATACCAGAAAAATCCACATTTAATCAGAGCTTTCCGGCAAAAGAAAAAATACCCGGTCCGCGCCGAGGTTCTTTTCTATTGCGTGTTATTGCAGAATAAAATAGTACCGAATGAAATTTTCTGTTCCGAAAGGAAAACAGGGGGGGCGCCATGGCGGAAAGGAACCGCTCTTTGAAAAAGAACAATATCAGTCTGGCGGAAGGCATTCTGTTCGTAATCGGATCGACCATCGGTTCCGGAATATTTTTAAAGCCGACCGTCGTGCTTGATGGCATGGGATCGACGACGGGGGCGCTTCTGATGTGGATCCTGGGCGGGCTGATCACGCTTTGCGCCGCGCTGTCCATTGCGGAACTCGCCGCATACATACCGAAGGTTGGCGGACTTTATACTTATCTGGTGGAATTGTACGGCAAAACGACGGGGTTTCTTTACGGATGGGTGGAAGCCGTTGTCCTGAGCCCCGGCTCCGCCGCGGCGCTTGCCATCGCTTTTGCGACATTTTCGACCTACTTTTTGCCGATGGAGGAAAGAGAGCTGAAGCTGACGGCGATCCTGGTCATTGCCGTAATCTCCTCCGCGCAGATCATATCGACCAGATTCGGAATCTGGATCCAGACGCTTTCGACGCTCGGAAAGATGGTTCCGGTCCTGGCGATCATCCTGTTCGGCGCATTTCACGAATCCGTCGGAAAAGGGTTGAATGAAGATCTGATCGGCACGGGCACCGGTACGGCTGCGGCGCTACTGGGCGTTTTGTGGGCTTATGACGGCTGGCTCAACATCTGTACCCTTGGCGGAGAAATGAAAAGATCCGAGCGGAACCTGCCTGTTGCCATTATAACCGGGGTGCTTGCGGTAACGGCGGTTTATATCGCCTTCAATCTCACCGTATTTCATGTTCTTACCGGGGAGGAAGCCATGAGAACGGACAAGATCGGAGTCGATGCGGCTACGGCTCTTTTCGGAAGCGGTGCGACGGTACTGATCACCATAGGCATGATGCTCTCCGCATTTGGTTCCCTGAATGCCCAGATCGCGTCCGGAACAAGGGTTGCTTTCGCCATGGGGGAGCGCAATCAGCTTCCGGGAGCCGCTCTGCTGAGATCGATCAATCCGGACCTGGACACGCCCGTGAATTCGCTGATTTTCGAGACTCTTCTCGCAGTGATCTATGTTTTGTCCGGGACATTTCACCAGATTACCGATCTGGTGATCTTCGTGATCTGGATTTTTTTTACGCTCGGGATCCTCGGGGTGTTCGTGCTCAGGAGAAAAGCGCCGCGCAGGCGAAATCTCTACCGGGTGCCTCTGTTTCCCGTTATTCCGGCGTTGGGGGCAGCCGGGGGGATCTATCTGATGTATGTGACCGTCCGGGATTCGTTCCAAAGCGTCGTGCTTGGAGGGATCCTCATGTTCCTGGGCTTGGGAATTTATCGTTGTTTTTTATCCCATCCCGGTACCGGCAACCGGAATTCTTGATCCCAATTTTGATCAGAAATTGGAACCGTTCCATCCCCAGTTTGACGTTTCCGCATAGCTGACAAAGATACGGTCCTTTTTCAGGCCCAGTTCCGCATTCAGGCTGTCACAGACAGAACCGGTAAGTTTGCCGTATGCGTCCTTCGAACTGCTTCCGAAAACGGAAATCTGTACCATGGCTGCCGGTTCGTCGCTGCCCCTGAACCACAGGCGGCTGTCCGGTTCAAAGCCGACCATCAGCCAGCTTTCGCTCTTGCCGGGAATGGCAGCGATGGCCTGTCCGAATGCGGCTTTGAGCTTTTCCTCTGTTTGCGGGGGTATCGGTACGTTTGTTTTGACATTGATAAACGGCATAAAAGGCCCTCCTTAAATTCTTATTTCCATTCGATTACTATTATTATACCCGTTCCCCCAGGATCTGTAAAAAAGTTGTTGACAACGCGGCAGAGTTATCATATATTGTTTATAGACCGACGGTCGGTCGATAAAAGATCGGCTGGCCGCCTGATTGGGAGGGGGTTATGATTTATGAGAATCACGAAGGGATACAAGGAACGAAGAGATGAGATTCTTGACACCGCAGAAAGGCTCTTTCATGCGAAGGGTTATGACAAATGCACGGTCAATGACATCCTGAACGAAATCGGTATTGCAAAAGGAACCTTTTATTACTATTTCAAATCGAAGGAAGAGGTCATGGATGCGATCGTATCGCGATACGCGGAGATCGCCGCAGGCAGGGTCGAGGAAATCGTCAGGAAAGAGGACGCCAGTCCGGAAGAGAAACTGATGAATGCATTCCTGGCCATGCAGATCAAGGATAAGGTTGGCGACGATATGCTCGATGAGATGCATAAAACGGAGAATGCCTTGCTGCATCAGAAAATGCTGAATCAGATCGTCACTGCGATGGCTCCGCTGCTGGCAAAGATCATTGAAGAAGGAATCGGGAAAAATGTCTGGAGCTGCAGATATCCGCTGCAGTATATGCAAATTTTTCTCGCAGCGGCGTTGACGCTGACGGACGAGGGTATTTTCGAGCTGGATTCCGATTCGCAGCAGAAGATTGTCGTGTCTTTGATTTCGCTGCTTGAGACGACGCTGGGCGTTCCGGAGGACTCCTTTGTCAGGAAATTCCTGCAGAGGCTGCGATAAATTGTGGATAAAGTATAGGCGGGGTGCGCGGTATGAAGAAATTTATGACGATATGGGCCGGCGAACTGATATCAAATACAGGCAGCGGTATGACCGCCTTTGCGGTTGCGGTTTATATTTATCAGCTGACAGGCAGTGCGGCTTGGGTATCGGCCGCGGCACTTCTTGCTTATCTTCCCGCAATTTTGCTGAATCCTGCAGGCGGGATCCTTGCGGACCGGTATGACAGAAGGACCATGATGATCTTAGGAGATCTGCTTTCGGCGTCGGGCCTTCTTTTTCTCTTCCTCTGCATACAGACCGGACACGGGGGAGTGATCCCCGTATGCATCGGCGTTTCAATCAGCTCCGTTTTTCTGGCGCTGCTGGAACCTGCCTACAAGGCTACCGTTACGGATCTGCTCACAGAGAAAGAATACGCGAAGGCAAGCGGTCTGATCCAGATCGCGGGCTCCTCTAAGTATCTGATATCTCCTTTTATCGCAGGAATGATCCTTTCAGTTTCCGACATCAGGACCATTTTGATCATTGATATGGCAACGTTCTTTATCACAGTTTCGGCTGCGGCGTCCGTGAGAAAGAGCATTCGTACCGTTAAGCCAAGTCCGGAAACCTTCAACATCTTCCGGGAATTCAGGGAAGGAATGAAGAGCATATCCGGCGACCGGGGAATCAGCAGCCTGGTGGCGCTGATGGCGTTGATGTGTTTCTTTGTGGCTTTTCTCCAGACGCTGATGACGCCGATGGTTCTGGCTTTTGCCGACGCCAGGACCCTGGGGATCATGGAGTCTGTCAGCGCCGTCGGAATGCTGGCCGGCAGTGTTGTCATCGGCCTGTTCGGCATCCGGAAAAACCATGCCGGTGTCCTTACGGTTTCCCTGATGGTTGCCGGTTTATGTATGGCTATGACCGGCACGACAACCAGAAGCGGGCTGATCGTCGTTTTCTGCTTTCTGTTTTTTACGGCGCTGCCGTTTATCAATACCTGTGCGGATGTGCTGATCCGTATCAGGATTCCGAACGAGGTACAGGGAAGAGCATGGGGAATGATCAGCTTCCTGACACAGGCGGGTTACGGCGTAGCTTATGCGGTCTGCGGCGTGCTGGCGGATCAGATTTTCCGCCCCCTGCTGATGAAGGACGGCATCCTTGCGGGGAGCGTAGGGCGGGTGATCGGTACCGGGGAAGGACGCGGGATCGGATTCATGCTCGTGATCGCTGGAGTCCTGATGTTCGCTGTCGCATTTATTTTTGGAACCGGGAAAACCATCCGGGAAATGGAAAGGAGCGCAAATGAACTGGCTCATCGTTAAAAATGATTTGAAGAGAAACAAGGCGGTCAATCTGGCACTGTTCCTGTTTATGTGATGTTTTCGGCATGCCTTGCGGTTGTATCCGCGGTGATGGCAGTGCAGACCGTTACCTCCATTTCAGAATTGTATAAGACGGCGCAGCCGCCTCATTTTGTTCAGATGCATAAGGGAGAGATCGACCTGCAGGAAATCGACGCGTTTCTGTCCGAGCAAGAGAGCGTGACCTTCCGGCAGATCGTCACAATGGTCGACGTGGACGGAGGAAGCCTCTCGGTTGCCGGTAACGGGTCTGCATACGATCTGTCAGACTGCCGTCTCGATATCGGCCTGGTGAAGCAGAACGAAACGAGAGATTTGCTCCTGAATTCCGAACACGAAAAAGTGGTCGTGCACAGCGGAGAAATGGGAATCCCGGTTCTTCTGAAAGAAATGTACGGCATGGAGATCGGGGATCGGGTGACTCTGGCCTCCAATGGAGTCAGAAAGGAATTCGTAATCAAAGAATTTATTTTAGACGCCATGATGAATTCCACCATGACTTCTTCGACAAGGATCCTGTTGAGCGACGAAGATTTCGAACTGCTCGAGGGCCGGATCGGAGAGAATGAATACCTGATCGAAGCGTATTTCACCGATGCGAAGGAAGCTCCGGATTTTCAAACAGTCTATGAAAACGCAGGGCTTCCGCAGAACGGACAGGCGGTGACCTATTCCATCATCTTTCTACTCAGCGCCTTGACGGATATCATTACCATATTTGTTCTGCTATTGGCAGGCATCCTGCTGACCGCTGTTTCTTTTATCTCCATCCGGTTCACGATTATGACGGCTCTGGAAGAAGACCTCGGGGAGATCGGCACCATGAAAGCCATCGGTTTTCCGTTTCATGAGATCAGAGTTCTATACCTTCAAAAATACAGGGTGCTGGCGCTGGCAGGCGTCATTACGGGATATGCCCTAGCCTTTCTGATCGGCGGCATATTCTCAAATCATATCCGTACGACCTTTGGAAATACGGAGATGCCTGCTTTGGCTATGGCATTGTCGCTTGCGGTCGCCGGTCTCGTCTTCCTGCTGATCGATCACTACTGTAAAAAGGTATTGAAAAGGATCAAAAGGATCACCGTTGTCGATGCGCTCGTCAGAGGCATAAGATCTGACAAGGGGAAAGGCGGCGTCAGGGACGGGCTTCATCGGTCAAGGAAGCTTCCTGTCAACTGGCTCATGGGAATCCGGGAGGTTTTCCACCAGTTCAGGAATTGGGCCGTCGTTTTTACGGTCGTCTTCATCGCAGTAATGATGATTCTGGTTCCCGTGAACCTGCTGAATACCTTTGAGGCGCCGGAATTCATTACATATATGGGAAGCTCCCTGGAGGACATCCTGATCGAAGTAGAAAACGGGGAAAACCTGGAAGTGGGCTATGCGAAGGCAAAACAGATTCTGGAGCAGGACGGGGCGGTCGAACGGTATCATGAATACCGGAGGGTCCGGGCCCGGACTGCCAATAGGGAGGGCACGCTGCTCAATCTGCATATCGACTGCGGAGACAATGCGGGAAATGAGCTGCAGTATCTCAGCGGAAGGGCGCCTGAAAGGGAAAACGAAATAGCCCTTTCCTATCTGAACGCCATGGAAACCGGGAAGGATGCCGGGGACGCTCTGATCCTGTTATTTAACGGCAGCGTGAAGGAATTCGTGATCTCGGGAATCTATCAGGACGTTACCAGCGGCGGGTATACCGCAAAGTCAAAATATAACTTCCCGGGGCTTGCGTCAGTAAAATATACATTTTCCGTCGATCTCATCGACCCTGACATAGCGGAGGAGAAGGCGGCGGAATGGTCCGCTCTCCTGGGAGCCGGGGTCACGGCAGACCCGATGGAGGAATTCATCGGACAGACGCTGGGCGGCGTTGTAAAACAGCTTCAAACCATCGTTTCCGCGACGGTTATGATCGGCGCGTTTCTGGCGATGCTGATCACCGTATTGTTCCTGAAGCTGCGTCTGGCAAGGGATATGCAGGAAATCGCCGTTTTGAAAGCGATCGGGTTCTCGGAGAAGGATGTCAGAAAGCAGTATCTGATCAAGGCGGGATGCGTTTCCGCGGTCGGCATCCTGGCCTGGATTTTCCTGACAGGCGTCCTGGGGGGACGGATCGTGAACGGTGCGCTCAGCTTCGCAGGACTCGGGATCAGAAGGGTCGAACTGATTGCGGATCCTGTGATTGGATATATCGTATGTCCGTTGCTGTTGCTGGCGCTGATCCTGTTTGCAACACGTGTCGTCGCGGGAGCGATAAAAAAATACGATATTACTTCTATGATCAATGAGTAGAAACGATGGGGGTGCGAAATGAAAACGATATTGGATGTGCGGAATTTATCCAAGCGCTTTGAAGATACGCAGGTGCTGAATGACATAACGTTTCAGGTCGGCGAAGGCGAGTTCATTGCGATCATGGGGCCGTCCGGTTCCGGGAAGTCCACATTGCTGTACTGCATCAGCGGCATGGACAGACCGACTTCCGGCAGCGTGCTGTTTAGCGGCAGGGACATTGCCGAACTGGATGATGAGAAGATGAGCGAAATCAGGCTGAATCAGATGGGATTTATTTTTCAGCATTCCTATCTTCTGAAAAACTTGTCGGTCCGGGATAATATCGTGCTGCCGGGATTCAAGTCCGGCAAGAGGCCCAGAGAAGAGGTGAATCAGGACGCTCATGCGCTGATGGAAAAGACGGGAATTGCCAATGTGGCAGAGTATGATATCAAAAAGATTTCCGGAGGGCAGCTGCAGCGTGCGGCGATCTGCAGGGCATTGATCAACAGGCCCGACGTTCTGTTCGGGGACGAACCGACCGGCGCGCTGAACAGCGGAGCCTCAAAAGAAGTCATGGATATCATCAATAAAATCAACGGAGAAGGCAAAACCGTCATTCTTGTTACTCATGACGCGAAGGTGGCGGCCAGGGCAGACCGGGTCGTATTCCTGATGGACGGGGACATCCATGACCAGCTCACATTGGGAAAATACGACGGAAGCGAAACGGAATCCCGCCGTGAAAAACGGTTATCCGAGTGGCTGGAAGCGCAGGGGTTTTAAGCTGATCCTGCAGGCGCAGGCACCGTATTATAAGCGAGATAATTATAAAGTCCCTGCGCAAAGTAATCGCCCATGATGTCCGTATACTGCAAAAAGCGGTCAAAAAGAGCGACATTCCCCGGATCGTTGGTCAAAATGGAGATGATCTCCTGAAAAGAATAATTATAGAAGGTATAGATCAGGTTTTTCCATTGGGTTTCGTCCCAAAACGGATTGATGGAAGCCATAAATGCCGCTCTTTGATCTGCGTTCACATACAATTGCTGCGTTATTGCGCTTGCTGCCTCGTTGTCCCCCGATATCATCGCTTCAACCAATTCTCTGTAAAGAATGACGTTGGAGGATAATTGCTGAACGATTGTCTCGGCAGCCTGATTTCCGAAAATGAATCGGATGATATCGCCAAATTCCAAAGGGATCCGATAGATCCGGTTGAAAACATCTTCCGTTATCCCAATTCCGCCGAGCCTGCTGGTAAGGTATACCCTGCTCCATAAAACCAAATCCCTCCATAGATTCCTTGCCCGAAAGATCAGGTTCATATGGCCGTATGTCAGCACGCTGTCCTGTACCCTGGTTTTTTTGATCATGACCATGTCTCCTATTCGCAATATACAGAAAGACTGTCTTTCCTTTCCCTTACTATCCATAATATGAGAATATTGCACTTGTTGTACCGGAAAATGGAGATTAACACAAATCGCGACATAAGGTATAATGATGGCAAAAGATATATCATGCGGTTGGTCATTACGAGGTGGATATGAAAATAAAGTTTGCATCCGGAATCGTTCCCGGAAATCACGGCGACGGGCAGAAAGCGGAATGCCGGGATAAAATCAGGTTCCTAAATGAAAACGGCGCGGCCGTGACCATCCTGGCGGAAGGCACGGAGAATGGCACGGATGCCGCGGCGAAGACGATAGCAGAGCGCTTCGATGAACTGTATGCTTCAGAGGATGACGTCATTGAGAAGGCGATTCGGGAAATAAGCGGGGAACGTCCGCTGCTGCTGGTCGCGGTGAAGGATAGCCGGTTTCTGGCCGCACAAAGGGGAGACGGTCTGATCGTAAAGTCAAACGGGAGCTGCTCGGTGTTATCGCAGCCTGAAACGGAAGATGATGACAGGGCAAGGCTGAGGGTTTACCGGAGCGATCTCGAGGAAAGGTACGGATTTATGCTGTTGAGCGGCGGAGCCTGCCGGAGCCTTTATGAATACGGCACTGGGAAGCTGTCTCCCGCATGCGGGACATTTTTCCAATGGTTGAAGGAGTATGATGGAGAAACGGTAAGCGAAGCCCTTGTGGATAATATCAATAAATACTTTGTGAAGGGTGTGGAGAGCGATATCGGCGTGGCGGTCATGGTTTCCGGTGACAGCGAGACGGACTCAGGGGGAGAACCGGCCCCGGTCAGCGAGGAGGAAGAACCGGCCCGGGACAGCAGAAAAAGGAGAAATGTGCTGAGATATCTGCTGGCGCTGATCGTTGTTCTGGCGGTCATCGTTATCGCCGTACTGCAGCAGCCGGGCGCTACAGAACCGAAAGATACGGAGAAGGAGGATTCCAAGCCCCCCGTGACGTATTCAGAGAACAACGAACCTACGGTGAGCTTCGCGGTGGATCAGCCGGAATCTTATGACGCCGGTGAATATAAAGCCGGCGTGGACATCCCGGCAGGAGAATATTTCTTCTGGACCGGGGAGATGCTGAAGCCCGGCAGCATCGTGATAAACGACGATAGTTGTCTGAGCGGAGAGCTTTACTGCATGACAATCCGGTTGAACGATTATGACACGCTGGTTACGGAATATCGATTCACCGCAGCCGAAAACGTTGATCCGGTGGAGCCGGCCAACGGGGTTTTCATCAGCGGCAAGTACAAAATCGGAAAGGATATTGCGCCGGGCACGTATACAATCCTGCCGATGGACCGGGGTTCAAAAGGGAGATATTACTCCATCCTTGAAGAGGAAATCAGCAACGATACGGTATTCGACGGGGAGATCACGGTGGAGGTCCCGGACGAGGGCTATATCGTATTCTATAATTCTGTATTAATTGTGGACCCTCAGTGATTCATGAAACGATTTCAAAAACAGTGCCTTGGTTATAATCCGTCACGTTCATGGAGCCGTATACTCCGAGATATAATCTGGTCTGATCAAGATTTGTTCCCAGGCTGGTATAATATGCGGACTGGGATCCGAAATCATAAGAGGTTTCGATAACACTGAAATCATTCGGCCTGCACTCGCTTCTTTGCGGGGTATAAGCCAAAATTCCTCTGGCCCGCGATTGGGAATCCTGTTGGCGGGTCCGCGCAACAAAATCGGTAAAGACAACGGCGCCCGTCAAATCAGGGATCCTGTTTCCCATGTAAGGCTGGACTCCCGTGAGCGCAGTGCCGGAAATTTTTTCGGGCCGCGGATCCATATGGAAATAACTGACGAGAGGCAGTAAGCGCTGAGCGGATACTTCCACCGCCTCATCATAATATGCGATGGTTTTCTCATTTAAAGAAGGATCAGCGGAACAGCCTCTGATAATCGAAGTCGGAAAATCGCCTTCCCATCCCCTCCAGCCCAGGTTGACAAAGCCTTCCTGCCCGGACCCGGATATCATGAGGGGATCCCGGACAAGCTGCGCGACCGGAATCGGCCAATACCGGTCGAAGGTAAAAATTGATTCCACCATATCCTGTCCGACATTGCCCACATATTTAATAAACCGGTCATGAGACCTTTGGAATGAAATGCCGGGTATGTTGCGGACCCCCTTGGCAATGACCGTCAGTATTTCCTGAAGCGCTTCGGGAAGTTCGTCAAACCGCGTGACCGCATCCTGATGATCAGCAGACGTATTGCCGTCTACGTCAATTTCGAGGATCTTACCGGCGATTTCCATATCATCCTGACTTAAATTGAATGGGTCGTAGCCTGACCCGCCATCCCCGTTTGTAAAAACGAGTTTCCCGGTTTCGGGTGAAAAGTTGAGGCTGTTGACGCCATTATGATTCATAAACGGTCTTATCAGGTTCAGCAATGTACGCCGCTTTCGAGGCGGTCCGTTGCGCTGTAAAATCCATTCTTCAACGGTATCGATATGATCATATTGAACATCCCGGTTGTTCCATTTCAGGTTAAGAGTTCCCGGATCGCAAGGGTTCGGATGAAACGAATCGGGAAGAGCGCCCGGCCCTTGTGTCCCGGCTACGGAATAATGAAGGTAGAACAGACCGTTGCGGGAAAATTCGGGATGGAACGCCAGTCCAAGCAATCCCCTTTCATCATATCCGCCGCTGGAAACGCCTAAACTTATGATTCTCGGACGAATATTCAAAAAAGTCTCCACAACTCCGTCCCCTATGTAGAAAATTTCCCCGACCTGGGTTGCGATAAACAATCTTTCGGTTGAGTCGCCCGGCAGTACTGCCGTTTTTAATACGGTGGGCAGATTTAACCGGTTTACGAGCGGCCGCAAGCCGACATGAACTTTTTTCAGCAAATTTCTCACCTCTTCCTGTTTTATTTAAGAATATGACAGGAACTGTCTCAATAGTACCGAATCGAGCAAATACAAAAGCGCCCATCCCGGGATGGACGCAAAATGATCGGCAAAAAACCCTTGAACATTTCTGTTAGCGTTCATAGGGATACTTTATGACCTATGCCCTTTATGGGTGGGCGGGTGGCATCGGCTACCCGCCCTAACGCTGTCTATGCGGTCTTTTGCCCGCTTTCTGCCTGCTCAGTCAGTTCTTCGATTTCCTGTTCGTCGCTCTCCGCCGGCTCCACGCTGTCCATAACCCCTACGTCCCGATAGACGATGCGGATGTCCTGCTCGGCTGTGCGGGAGTATCTTTCGCTGCGTTCACCGATTTCAATCCGCTCGATGAACAACCGCAGCAGTTCAGGCGTCAGCTCAGGAATGTCGGTGTAACGCTTCGCCTTTTCGATGAACGCCTCCACGTTGGCGGCGGACGCCTTGAGCTTTTCAAGCCGCGTTTCCTTTACAGGGATGGCTGCGTTAAGCTCCTTTTGTTCGGCGTTGTAGTCGCCGGAGAGGATTCGGAACTGCTCGCTGGTGACTCTGCCAAGCACATTATCCTCGTAGAGCCGCTTGAAGAGCGCCGTCAATTCCGTGTTCCTGCGTTTCATGGCGTCGAGCTCTTTCTGCACGGCATTAATTTCCCGCCGTAGTTCCAGACTGTTCTTTTGATTGATGTACTCGGCGAACAGCCGCTCCTTCTGCCGCGCGAAGTGCGTCACCCTGCGCAGGTCGTCGAGGACGATTTTCACAAGATCCTGCTCTTTGATATAATGAGCTGAGCAGACCTCCTTGCCGCGCTTGTTATAGGTGTAGCACTTGAAGTTGTTGTACGAGGCCTTCATCGTATGTGCCCGGTGGAGTACCATCGCCTTCTTGCAGTCGGCGCAGTAGACGAGACCGGAGAACATATTCGGTTCCTCCATCTGCTTCGGCGTGCGCTTTTTGTGCTTTCGCACGTCCTGTACGATGTCCCATTGCTGCTGCGTAATCAGCGGCTCATGGACGTTCTCCACCAGAATCTGCTCCGATTCGGGATGGCGGATGAGCTTTTTGTTCTTGTAGGACATCGTCGTTGAGCGAAGCCCCGCCATGTGCCCGAGGTAGGTTTTGTTGTCGAGGATTCCGGTGACCGAGCTGCTGCTCCATCTGCACGGACTGGTTGTATCCAGATATTTATGGGACGCTCCGTGCTTTTGGTAGTAGTAATTGGTCGGATTCAGAATCTGTTCCTTCGTCAGTATCCTCGCAATCTGGTTCGGGCCTTTCCCCGCAGCGCAGAGGCTGAAAATCCTCTTTACGACCGCCGCAGCTTCCTCATCGGGCACGATGCCCTTTCGGACTGTTTCGTCCCTGCGGTAGCCGTAGGGCGGTCTGCCGCCGAGAAGCTCGCCGCGTTCCGCCTGCGCCCGTTTCACCACGCGCACCTTTTTACTGGAATCCTTGGCGTAGAGCTCGTTGAAATAGTTACGCATCGGGGTGAAGTCGTTGCTCTCTGAATAGAGCGAATCGACGCCGTCGTTGACCGCGATGAAGCGGACGCCCCTCTGGGGGAAGTAGATTTCGGTGTAGTAGCCTACCTGCAAATACTCCCTGCCCAGACGGGAGAGGTCTTTGACGATGAGCGTTTTGACCTCGCCGTTTTCAATCATCTTCAGCACTTCGTTCCACGCCGGACGGTTGAAATTCGTGCCCGAATAGCCGTCGTCGTACATGAATCTTACGTTAGTGAAGCCGTTATCCTTCGCATACTTTTCAAGGAGCATCCTCTGGTTCTGGATACTGTTGGAGTCGCCTTTAAGCTCATCCTCCTGGCTGAGTCTGCCGTATAAAATATCGAGTTCCTGGTTTGCCTTCATATAATAAATCCTCCTTTGCGAGGGCAAACCGGTACGGGTTACACACATAATACCGTACCGACTGCCGCAAGTCTATGGATACTTAAGCTTTATGAGCCTCTTTTTCGAGGTCGGCGTCGATTGCCGAAAGCAGCTTGTCCGTGGGGGTATTTCCGCATACGGGGAACACTGAGCGAACGCGGTACCGCCTGCCCTCGATGCACATAGAGCGGACGGCTATGGTCTGGGCTTTATCAAAGAAAACGGTGGCGTCCTCAAAGCAGGGGGCGAATTTCCCGTTTTCTTCTTCCTCATGAACCACTTCGGCGGTTTCATAAGCGCCGAGGACCCCGGTTTCGAGATAGTGGCGTGCGATTATTTGTTCTCTGTCCATAAAAATTCCTTTCTCCCGTAGATGGGTGTTAAAATCACATTCTTTGTGTAAATTCCTGCTCATGCTCGCTCTGGAGCTTGTGCCCCTGCGCCAGCTTCTTGAGCGCTTCACGCCGTTTCTGCTTGCTGTCGGTTGGGGTGAAGGGCGTAAACGCCGAAGGAACATTCACCATTTTCTCGACGCTCTTTCCGAGCCGAACAGCATCTGAGGCGAGTTTGCCCATTGAATTTGCCTGTGCCAGCCAGCCCTCCGGCGGCTCAGGCGTTTGCGGAATATATCCATGCTCTGCGCGGTAGGTGAACAGCTTTTCAAGGTTTTCCTTGAGGTAGGTTTCATCGTGCAGAGTGCGGTCGCGGCACTTCTTACCCTCCGGTGTGGTGAACAGAATGTACTTATGCGTATCGTCCCAGCGGACTTCATATCCCTCGTACTCCATGTTTTCAATGAAGCTTTTCTTGTCGGGAGAGTATTCCAGAGCCTCGTCGATGGCTTTTATCAGACGGAACTTCCAGCTTTCACCCCTCATGGCGGCGCGGTATTCGCCCGGCGTCAGCCGCTTCTTTTTCTTAGTGCCGTCGTAAGGTTCGAGGACGGAGAAGCCGTGAGCCAGACAGATTTCATCGTTGATCTGCCGCTGCTCCTGGAGGGAAGTCGGGGACATATGGAGCTTCTTGCCGTCCTTGAAGCTGACGGAGTTGACGATGATATGCGAATGAAGGTTATCGGTATCGTTGTGGGTGGCGATGACGCACTCGTTATCGGGGAACAGCTTTTCGGCAAGCTCACGGGCGATTTCGTTTGCCTGCCACGGTGTGATGTTCTCCTTTTCCGAGAAGGAATGAATGTAGTGGAGGAAGTTTACGCCGTCTGTTTTCCTGAAGGATTGCTTCGTCGCCATCATCTCAACGTAGCTGGTATAGGGAGTACAGTTGTGTCCTGTTTCGACTCTGACGCCCTCGAAGGTGACCTTCTTATCCTGTAAAACATACGCCAGAGCGCCCAGCATCCTGCTGCAGGTGGCGTGCTTTACCTTGACTCTTGTGAGCGTCGCCATCACTTCACCTCCCCGGTCAGGTCGCGGAGGGCGGCGGTGATATCGCCAAAAGCCTCCCTGACCTCGTCCAATCTGACCGCCTGAATTCTGCCCATATGTGCCAGCGTGGTGAGCTGGTTGAGGTTTCTGCCGACCGCTTTCAGCTGACCGATGAGCGGTTCCACGCCGTCGATGACGACGATATCCTTGCTCAGCGCCGAGGCAACGAGGTAATCCGTGACGGTCAATTTTGCACGTTTCGCCTTTACTCTGATTTGATTCAGGTCGCGTTCACTTACCCGAAACGCGAATTTTTTATCCTTCAATCTCTCCATGTCATGCTCCTTTCGTCACCGGGGTGTGGGGCAGCGCCCCGCTTAATGCGGACGGCGTATAGCCGGACGCTTTGCTTGCCCCTCCCAAAGGGAGGGCTTCCGTATCCAAGCCCCCGCATACAGGGTCGACAGGGACGATATTTGGGGTATCTGAGTAGGTCCTCTTTTTATCGGCACTGTCGTCACCGTCGGCACGGTGAAGCTCGATGAGGCGTTTGCCATTGCTGCGGCGGATATCGAAGGTGATCCCCGCATCCATGAAAGCATCGCGGTTTTGAATGATGCGCTGGGATATTTTCTTCGGCGATATCTTTTTGCCGCTCAGAGAACACAGGGTGTCGGTCAGCTCTGTCGGAGTGCCGATGAAGTGAGCGCAGGATTTCATAAATTCAGAGAGAAGAGAAATGATGGCATCGCCTAACAGCTCCGGCTGCTCACGGCTGTCCGATACCATTTCCCAGACGTTATCCTCGTTACGCTCAAGTACAATCTCTCTGTATTCGATATCCCTGCCGATGCAGGAGAGCTTTGCCTTGCCGCTGCCGCGCTTATCCTCGATGAGCGTGAAGCTGGAATCAACAGCCCCCTGCACACCCGCCGTACCGGAGATGCGGTTGAACACATCGTCGGAGCCTTCCTTGCGAAGATGATGAATGAGCAGGATAGCAACACCGTGCTTGTCCGCCAGCTTTTTCAGAATAGATAAGTCACGGTAGTCGTTGGCGTAGGTATTGTCGTAGCCTGTACCTCTGACCATCTGCAGCGTATCGATGATAATAAGGACCGTATCGGGATGCACGTCGATGAAGGTTTCGAGCCGTTCCTCAAGACCGCCGCCGATGATGAAGCCTTCGGTGCAGAAGTGAACGCTCGGCGGCGCGTCCTCCATAATTTCGAACAGCCGGTACTGGATACGGAGCCTGCTGTCCTCAAGACAGAGATAGAGCGTCGTGCCTTGCCGGGTCTGCATACCCCAAACCGGTTCACCCTTTGCCACCGTGACCGACAGCCAGAGTGCCAGCCACGACTTGCCGACCTTCGGAGAGCCAGCAAGGACATGAAGCCCCTGCGAGATGAGCGAGTCCACCACGAAGCGCAGCGGCTGGAGCGGCGTGCTCATCAGCGTCGCGCTGTCTATGGTGTCGAAGCACATCATTTCGTTCTTTTCGTTGTTCAATTCGTTTACCTCCCGTTCATATAGGTCTCAAGAAAAACCGCAACAGAAAAAGCACCCGCCTTTCGACAGATGCTCATCGTGTATTGGGTTTTCCTCTTACCTGCTTACGACATAAGGAAAACAAATTGTTCCTACAGAGAAAAAATTTTCAAAAAAAATATGCCCGCCGAACACATCGACAGGCACATCATTTACTGATTGCTGTTTTCAAATATCACTTTCAGCTTTTGAAGTCGCTTAGTGACGGCACTATGAGATTTGTAACCGAGGGCGTCGGCAATCTCCTGCTGGGTCTTACCGCTCATACGCATTTTGAGAAGTATTCGGTCATCCTCGGAGATGCTGTCCCAAAAGGTCTGACCGGTCAGTTGCGAAATAACTTCTTCCTCAACATTCACAGACTTGTCCGCAACCTGCGCGGGTGTGCTTTCGCCCTCGTCGTTGACCGCAGACTCCATTTCATTGAGCGAGACGGTTTCTATTTTAGAACGGTTATGATTCCACTTGCGGCCAAAATCCTTAGAGCGGTAGTTGTTAAATTTTTCGTGATTGAAATCTTCGTATGCGGCGTTTTCCTGAACCGCCTGCACGAGCTCTTCATAGTTCATGACTTCCATCATGGTTTTGACTGCGTTATTCAAAAAAGCGTCAGCGTGTCGCTCCACGTCGGGGTCTTGACTGAAGTACTCCAATATTTCCGCGACCATTTCAGGCTTTTCATTAAGGAGTTTCATCACACCGCCTGCGACGAGGTCCTCCATGTTGTCGCGCATGGCGATCAGCGGATTGTCCTTGCCGTAATATGACGAATCGGATTTTAAGCCCATCTCACGCGACAGCGGCTCCCATTTTTCGTCCATTAGGCCTTTTATGTATTCAAGCGCTTCCACGCTCTCAGCGTCCATCTTTTCATAATCGATATCTATATATGTCGCCGCCGAGAAGTCGTTTTCCTTGAAATATGCACGAAGCTCATCAAGCGTCGGGACACGGTCAAGGTCAAGCAAAGTCTTTTTCTTCTTTTTCACTTTAGTCGCCTCGCTTTCGACAAATCGACATATTTTGTAAAATTATATCACGAAAACGCAAGCGGCGCAAAGCGTAGAGATATAGTAGTTCTCAGAGGCATAGTAGTTCGCTCACAGCGTACTAAATCCGTCGAAGACGAACAGCTAAGAGAGTAACTCACAGCTTCAAAGCTATTCGGATATGAACAGTGGAAAGAGATAGCGCGCTCGGCTTTTTAAGGCTAAGCGCGCTGTTTCAGTATTACTTACGGATTCGGCGGAGTTTCGCCGGGTTTATACGGCGGCGGGGTACTGTCCTTTGTGGGTACGGGTTGCAACTCGATGTATATGATGTCGCTAGCCGGCTCCGGCTGCTCTGAAGGTGGAGAGGTTAGTTCACCCGATGGACATTCTTCTTCGCCCATAATCCCTATCTTATGTCCGTTCTCGTACATGTCCTCGGCGACGGTGCCACCGCCCATGATTCCGACCTGCTTGTTGAGGTCGCCTTTACTGTCAACAGTCGTACTGCCGCCCATGATGCCAACTTTGTTGCCAGTGAGTCCATCGCCGGGATTACCGACTGCCCTTCCGATGCTCCCTCCGCCCTCGTCTTTAATCCAACCGAAGCCGTCAATATAGATTTGCTTCTCGCCGCCTACGATACGAACATCTCCCATACGTGGCTTAGAGGATAGTGGTGGCTTTGCGGATTGGACAGCCTGTATTGGCATAGGTTTTTGCGTTTCTTCTTTTGCTGTTAAATCAGTTTTCGGTGGTTCGCTTTCCGCAACAGTCTCCGATCGGGGAGCAGAAATATCAGCAAAGATAAAAATTTCCGGCGTTCCCTCTAACCCAGCCTCAATTTCGGCGGTTACGGCGGCTTTTACCGGCTCGGCGGGTAAATTCTTGACCTCGGCGCTCCGAGGCCACATGGCGGCACACAGCGTGACACAGGCAATAGTGGCTATTCCGGTGATAATTTGCTTCCTCATTTATATAATCGCCTCCTTTCAACGACACACGATACCATCAATTTCAGGCAATAGCTACCATTTTTCTCTAATGATATTTTTGTTGCAACACGTCGCTCAAACGACTATAATAAAGCTATAATTTGCCAAAAGAAAGGTCTGTTTGAGGATGGAATACATATCAGCGATAGAGGCTTCTGAAAGGTGGGGCGTTTCTCTCAGACAGGTGCAGCGGCTTTTAGCCGATAACCGGATACCCCGCGCAAAAAAATACGGAAGGTCATGGATGATCCCTGGGGATGCGGAAAAACCCGCCGATCCGCGCAGAGAGAAAAAGCCGCCGGGACAATCGCTGTCCTCCGAGCTTGCCCGTGTGATTGAGGCCACTTCCCTACCCATGCCGGCCCATAATCCCGATGCTATTTTGAAAACCGTGAAGGAGGAAAAGCTGCGGCTTCAATACGAAGGCGAGCTTGCCTATCTGCGGGGCGATTTCGCGCGCACAATGCGCTGTTACGAGAAAACCCAAGGGGACGAAGCGGCAAGATTGCGCGCCTCCCTGGCGGCGGTCGCGGCGGCTATCAGCCTGGGCGAATACCCTGCGTATCTACAGATTGAAGCATATCTTAAAAGACATGCGGACATAGGCCGCGGCAGTGACATTTCCGCTATCGCGGAGCTTGCGCTGGCCAGCGTGGCCGTGAGCGTGTCCGCCCGGAAGATGGTTCCCGGGTGGCTTGCGGAGGGGGATTTCAGCGCCTTCGGGCCGCAGGTAAAACCGCCGTACCTACACTTCTTGCGCGCAAAATATTTAATGTGCACCGGAAAATATGAAATCGCCCTGGCCGTGGCGCAAACCGCACTGACCTTTTGCGCACAGGAGCAGGGTATCACGTATTCAGAAATTTACCTGCGGGTCGTATGCGCTATTGCCTGTCACTGCCTGGGACGTGAGGATGATGCCGCGCGCCGTCTGCTGGAAGCCATGCGTATTGCTTTGCCCCACGGCTTTATCACGCCCTTCGCGGAACATGTCGGCGATTTCGGCGGCCTTGCGGAGAAGTGCCTGGAGCAAGAATTTCCCCACTGCTGCAATGTCGTCATCGAACAGTGGAAGCGCACGGTTAAAAACTGGGTCACCTTTCACAACCATTTCACCAAAGACAATATCACCTTGATTCTTTCCTTACGGGAATGCCACCTGGCACAGATGGTGGCCCGCCGCGTTCCTTACGCCAAAATCGCCGCTCAGTATGGTATTTCCGTCGGCAGGCTCAAGAATATCATGATGGAAATTTATGAAAAGCTGTACATCTCCAGCCGTGACGAACTTGCGCAATATGTTTTAATGACGACTAAAGGAGACGGGTCATGAACAGGGAACTTGCCGTTTATCTACGCATTCAGGCGTCGGTCACCGCCGCCTTCAGTTTTTTTATTGGCGGCATGGCTGCGGCCCTTATTTTCCATAAGGCGGATTTCGTGCCGGCAGACACAATCAGCATTGCCATTGATATAACTATCACCTGCCTGCTGACTTTCGCCATCACCACGCCCTTCTGCAGGGCAAGCCTGCGCAGAGATAAAACCGGGGGCGTTCTCACGGCCATGACGCCTCTGGCACGCCTGCTGACCCGGCTTTTCCGCCGCCCCGTGCTGCTGGTTATATCTTTCAGCCTGTGCGCCGCGCTCATTCTATCCGCTCTGACGGCTTTGTTCTTTGTGCTGCTAGGTGTAACCGCGGTTCCGTTTTACCTCTATATCTTGTTCAAAAGCGTGTCTTGCGCAATGCTGGGAGCTTTTGCGGCCTTCGCGGTGCTTTATGCCGGCATGTGCGGCGCAGGGTAACTGCGATTTGGAAATTATCGCTCAAACGACTATTAAAAACGGCCGTTAAACATCCTGAAAATGGCTTCAGTATGCTGTTTATAGTAATACATTCCTTATTGGGTCCCTGCGAACAGCATTAAAAACTGTATGTTTTCCGCTAAAAAAAACGTGACTTTTTGAGGGTGAAAAGTCACTCCCTAAAAAATGGATTTTCCCCTATGATAGTAATGAAAAGCTATCACAGGGGTTTTTTATATCCCCGCACCGGAAAGGAGCGTGAAAGGATGCGCCCTGAACAAAAGGGACCATATAAGGTGTACCGGGCGGGAGGCCGGGAGTTCCCCGTTTACCTTGAGTATGACGAGCAGCTTGACGAGAGCTACCCGGCCTACCCCGACTTTGAGGAACGCCCGGAGTATACCGGCGAGGGCCGGCCCTTCGCCACGGCGGGGCAGGAAAGCTGCCCCCACTGCAAGCCCGACGGTCCGGGAAAGCCCCTGCCCTCAGACTGCGGCGGCTGCGGCTGGTTTTACCGGGAGGAAACGCCTTACGATCCCATCGGCGTGTGCATGTGCGACGGTCGGCGGCGCAAACCTGAATCAGGTGAGAAGCAAAGAAAATGATATGGAACAAAGGATGATTGTTTTATCATAGTCCAATACAAGGAGGTCATGAGAATATGAAGACGATGCAAAAACGAGTCTTAAGCCTGCTGCTGTGCGTTATGCTTGCAATCACCATGCTGCCTGTGAATGTACTGGCGGACAGCAGTTCAGCCGCGCCCGCACAGCTTTCCGCTCTGACGGCAGGCGACACAGCCGGCAATCCAGCCGGACAGCCGCTTGCCGATAACGCGGACGGCGGCACAATTGCGTTTGACAACCCGTTTGGGGACGTGAAGCCCGGCGACTGGTTTTTTGATGACGTGGGCTTCGTTTACACCAGCGGCCTGATGATTGGCACCGGAACGGAATCACCGCTGTTCAGCCCCGACATGCCTATGTCCCGGGCAATGCTGGTCACGGTCCTGTACCGTCTGGCGGGAAGCCCGGATGCCTCCGGTCTGCCCAACGCTTTTACCGATGTGCCGGAAGGCTCGTGGTACGGTAACGCGGTGGCGTGGGCGGCAGCGAACGGTATAACCGTCGGCGTGGGCGATAGCCGTTTCGCTCCGAACGATTATGTCACACGCGAACAGGCGGCGGCAATTCTTCTTAGGTATGCGCGGCTTATAGGAAAGGGACCCGCCGGCGAAGCAGCAGGCGGCTCCGGCTTTGCCGACAGGGACAAAATCTCGGATTGGGCTTTGGAAGGCGCCGTGTGGTGCAGCATGATGGGCGTCATCACGGGCAAGCCCGGGGATAACGGCATGCTGTTTGACCCGCAGGGAAACGCCACACGCGCGGAGCTTGCGGCGATGCTGCACAGGTTTTCGGATAACGTGGTCAACAACCCTGCCGATGAACAGCCTGCCATACCCGCTACAGTCCCTTCACCCGGCTCTTCCTCCTGTTCCGGCTCTTCCTCCGGTTCGGGCTCAGGCTCAGGCTCGGGTGATTCCCTGACAGTCCGCTTTGAAACCAACGGCGGCACCGCAATAGCTCCCGTTTCCGTGCCCCGGAGAGGCAAGCTTCCGGATGTGTCAATCCCCCTCAAGGACGACTGCACCTTCACGGGCTGGTATACCGACAGCAGTCTGACTCAACCTTTCTATTCCGACAGCCCTATAACAGAGAACATGACCCTTTACGCGTCTTATGCCGGCAGAGACTATAACTATAAGGAATACGTCGATTCGGTCAAGTTTCTGCCGGACTGCGAAGATGATATAACATTCGAAATTTTGTCTCCGGAAACCATCGACGACGGCAATCTGGACAAGTACATAACAGTTAAAAATAAAGTTTACGGAGATGAAATCCCCGACGTTGCCGTAACGAGCCGGGGCGGAAACGTTTATGCCGTTTCACCCAGGGCGCCCTACACTTACACTCCCGGCGACACCTACGAGCTTTCCCTGAAAGACGAAAGCTTAAGCTTCAACAATGAAAAACAGGAAGTCCGCACCATGGCCTTCAGCATTAAAAAGCCCGAAACCTATGATGTTCAATTTAAGGATGGCATCGTATATCTTCTCTGGAGTCAGGTAAATGTAATCGACAGCGGTGTGTACAGTCTGCCGAAAGTTTTAGCCGACGACAAAGGGATCGCGGTTGAAACAACTATATGCTTAACTGACGAGCTTGATTCAAACGGCCAGGGAATTCTCAACGAAAACTCCAAGATCCGCAATGTGCTGAGCATTATAAACACGGATTCAACTGATCCGCAGCGCGTCATGCTGTTTACCGAAGCCAGCAGTGTGGACGACGTTTACAAGCAGCTTGACGTTTATTTGCAGCAAAGCGTAGATCCGGAGAACATAGCCAGCTCCATTGATTTAAAGAAGCTTGAGCAGGATCTGAAAACAAGCGAGGGCACGCTGCGATTCACCAGGCTTCTGGCGGTGGCGCTCAATGACAGCCAGACGCTGGCGGCTATGCTTTCGTCGACGGACGTGACCAGTTCGGCGGCGACACTCATGTCCGGTTCCTCCTCGCCATTTGCCGAGCCCACAGAAAACAATGATAAGCTTTCCATTACCGCCAATGCCCTGGTTTCCGGATTAACCGTCACCGCATCAATCGGCACGGCCAGAAATACCAATTTCCCCGGCGCGGTCGACAACAATTGGGTCGTGCTGACCATAGAATTCAACTACAATGCGACAATCAAGAAAGTCCAGGTGAAGGCCGACTTTACCTTCAAGGAATTCATTACTCTTTCGACGGGAGCGAAAACCGGCCTGAATCTCACACAGGGGATCTATTTTGATGCCTGGATCGACGCTTACTCGCAGACGGATGTGGAATTCAACGTACTTGTCAAGACAGTGGACGTAGACGAGGAATACTTAGATATCACCGCTGAAATCCAGAAGCTTATCGACGGCTTTACGAAGGACAATTCCGATGTCCCCGAAGTCATCAGGGAGGTCTTGGGCTCGAAGGGCGACTACATAGACCTGGTGGAGGTCAACATTTTCGAGCAGTCGCAGGATGTCAAGATGCCGGCGCCCATTTTGCAGTTTAAAGAGAAGGGCGACTTTGTCGTCCGGCTGAATCTTGCGGTGGGGCTGTCGGCACAAAGCACCATCATGTCCGCCAGCCGCATAGGCATCAGGGGCGGCACGAGCCAGGACCTGGAAACGTACAGGTACGGGCTTGAAGGCGATGGCAGGCAAAGTCTCGACCTGTACTGCGCGGGCTATCTGGGAGTCAAGGCCGGCGTAAGGCTTACCGTAAGCGTCAATTTCTACGGCCTTGAATCCCTGGGCAGAGTCGGCTTTACGGGAGAAGCGGGCGCCTATATGGACCTGTACGGCTTTTTGCAGCTTCATCTAGTCAAAGCCGGAGACAATCCCGACATCAACATGAACGGCGGCGTCTACATGGAAGTAGGCATCTATTTTGAGCTGAAAATCTTTGCCGAGTCGAAGTTGTTCAGCGTAAAGGCAGAGCTTTCCATACTGGATGAGAAATTTCCTTTCTATACCCTGGGCAACCGATATGTGCTGTACAGATTCAAGAACGCCGGCAAGACCGTGATCATCAACCAGAACGACTACTATATCAGCAACAGCGGCCTGCTGGACTGCGAGATGCTCGACCTTACCACCGGCCAGCTGGTCGAGGGCGACTATTCCAAGCTCAGTAAATTCTATTACAAAATATCCAACTTCTGGATGACCGATTGGGTTTATGTGGATGGGTACCCCCAGATCGTGGATGAGAATCATATTCAGGTCCGACCGCAGTATTTCGGGAGGACATATAACGGCGTCCATGTTCCGGTAGGCACCAAGCGGCTGGACGCCACGTTGCAGGTTTATTACGGCGGAGGCAACCTCTGCTTCAGCAGCCGTGAAAAGGGCTACACCTACAATGAGATCAAGCTCATATGGATCGATCCCTCCATTGACCCCAAGACTGTCAACCTGAACCCCGTTACGGCAACCTATGTGGTCAATATGAACGGGGAAAAGGTTGGGGAGACGGAAAAGCTCGTGCTTGCGGGTACTGTCCCGGGCGGCATCGACTTGTCTGCCTGGACCAACCCCATAAGCGGTATGGTCGGATATCAGGAAGCTGAAGTAACCGGTTATGCAGGCAACTGGGATGAAGCCATCTGGAATGATGCTACCTATGTGGTGAATATGACGAAGAAGCAGGTGCTGATTTCCTATATATACATCCACGGCGGGCAATGGCGCTATGAGGTATACGCCGCCGAGAACGGCGATACTCCGCCTGTTCCGTCAGGCTATGAGTCGCCGGGCCCGGGACGCACTTTTAGGGATTGGATGAGAAGGGATTACACGTTTATTAATTACAGCTATCCAACAACGAAAAACAATCCGCTGACAAACTGGGATATCCGCTGTGCGTGGGCGTGCGACCTGACCGTTACAGGCTACGACAAAACGCAGCCGGTCTATACATTTACCGGCACGCTGGATGAGTGCAATGAAAAATTCAATGAAAATCAGAAGACAAGGCCCGTCATGTTCCACAATGTGGCAGAGTATGACATTACTCAGGTAGGCATCACGTTCTATTATCCAAGAAAGCAATACACAGCTTATGGGCAGAATTTCGACATAATGTATCTCAGTGAAGAATACTTATTTGATTACGGCACTACGCCATTGCCCCCGCGCCAGAAGAGCTATCCCGGGTGCATTTTCAAGGGCTGGAGCCGTAATTCCCAAGCAATACCGGAGTACGACTATGACAAGCTTCCCCCGGCCACAGAGAAAACCTACTACTATCTTGTTGTTGAATTCTGGGAGCGCCGCATCATATTCAAAACGGATATGGGCTCCTTTGCCGACTGCAGAACCGAAGCCGACTCCGGTATGATTCCCTATCCGGATTATCTGAAGTATGTGGAGGACTTCCATAACGCCAACAACGCCCTCACGATCCAGCCGGTGCAAAAGGACGGCGTGTTCTACAAATTCCATCACTGGAATGTGGACTATTCTCAGGACAATCAGGGCATCCAGACCTGGAACGCGGTGTGGGTCGTTGCTCCCAGCCAGGAGTTCACCGCCGTCTTCAACGCCGGAGAGGGAGCCGCGTTTCCCGGCGGAAGCGCAAGCGTTTCCCTTATGGTCACTTACGGCACGTCCCTAAATTTGGCCTCGTACGCCCCCGTTAAGGCGCCGGACAGCCAGTACACCTATACGCTGACAGGCTGGAAGGATCAGGACGGAAATACCTACGGCCTGACCGATACCGTCACCGTTCTAAAGGATATGACCTATACGGCGGTCTACACGCCGTCTGAAAGAATATATACCGTGACGGTCAGCGCCGGAAGCGGGAAATTCCCTGACGGCACCGATACAAAAACCTTTACCGGCAAATACGGGGAGGATACGAATATTCCCGGAAGCATAAGCGATCCCACGCCTCCCGCAGGCAATTCCAATTACCATTATGAGTTCGACGGCTGGTCAGAAGCTCTCCCGGAGACATTCACACAGGATATGACCATTACTGCGAAGTACAGACAGGTCGAAAACGAGTACACCATCACCTTTGACGCCGGCAGCGGCTGCTTTGAGGGTGGCTCGACTGCCATAACACAGACATATCATTACGGCGATGTAATCATTCCTCCCGATGATCCGACCAAAGCGGAGAACGAATATTTCCGGTATGAGTTTACAGGCTGGTCCCCGACGCTGAATGCGGGAGACACCGTTACCGGCAACCGCACATATACGGCAAACTACCGTTCAGTTCCGAAAGGCTCGACGCTGCCGGAGGCCGGGATCACAGTGACAAACGGCGAAGTGACCGAGGATATCAGCGTGGGCAGCATCCCCGGCTACACCTACGAAATGGTGGAAGCTTTAGATGAAAGCCTTGTTCCAACCCTTACGATAACAGGAGACGGACTGACCTTCAGCGGAGAGAGCAATGAAGTCTGCGTTATAATAGCTGGCACGGCAAACTCCGTCGCCTTCAGCGATCTGAGACTTTCGAGCAGTTACGACTGGTCGGATGGGACCCTGTCCGTTTCGGAAAGCGGCGACCTGCTAACAATAAACGTCAAGGGAGACTGCTCTTTCGAAACGGCGGCGGATTATAAGAGCGCCGTGCGAACCGAGCGTCCGCTGAAATTTGCAGGCAGCGGCAGCGGAGCCTCGCTGCAAATCGGCGCTGTCGGAGGCCCTGCAATTTACTGCGCTAATGCTCTGACCTTTGACAGCCTGAGCCTGACAATCAGCGCTGATGCCGACGCTGATGTCAATGAGGAGTATATAATGGCGTTTTTCGGAGATTTGGGCGGAGGGGCACAGAGCGTGTGCAGCTTCGTATATTCTGAGGTTGACATTGTCTCGGAAGGATATGGGATTATGCTGCCGGGTTTTGATGTGAATATACAAAGCAGCACATTCAATATGAATTGCGCCGTTTCGGCGGCATCGCTTCTTGGATTGACGGTTGAAGATTCCAATGTGACCATCGCCGCCGGGCGAGGGCTTTGGATTGCCGAAGACACCGCATTCTCCGGGGCCTCGCAAATCAAGCTGACGGCAGACGAGGGCGTGGCTATAATGGCCGCAAGCGGCATAACCGTGCCGGATGACTACGATTTGGACGGAACGTCGATCCAAAAGCTGAACGACATTGAGCTTGGAGATTATTACACATTTGCCGTTGAAGCGGAAGGCGTCTGGATTCCGGCGGCAAATGTGGAGATACACTCTCCTTGAGGCGCTAAAAAACCCGCTTGGAAAAACAGCGTTAAAAATTAAGAAAATATATCGGGATGCAAACGAGGCGCTTCGCATGAAACGCCTCGTTTGTTCACCTTCCGTATCGGTTTGGGGTATAGTTCAATAAGTTTCCCAATTTAACCGCGCCTTTGCCTCTGGCCTTTTTTCATTTCGAATAAAGCTACAATATTCTTTTTTCATTTCGATTAAAGCCACAGTATTTTAGCCAAAGTAAAATAGCATAAAGCTGGTAGTGGTGCCTGTCCGAGTTTTGACGGAAATAGTGTCCGGATGGTTAAGACATGGGAAAAATGATAGAATGGAATAAATAACAGCACCATCC
>Ga0116191_1000732_pt1 | contig 28178 bp, 48 predicted proteins | sample AD_UKC111_MetaG_FD_89897 | JGI IMG/M metagenome (GOLD analysis project Ga0116191, IMG submission 89897) | Active sludge microbial communities of municipal wastewater-treating anaerobic digesters from Hong Kong - AD_UKC111_MetaG | ecosystem: Engineered > Bioreactor > Anaerobic > Digestate... | reverse complement strand
GCATTCTAATATTGGATACAATTATAGGTTAAGTAATTTATTGGCTGCTATTGGAAGAGGTCAATTAAAAATTCTTAATGATCGTATAATGTCCAGAAGAAAAAATTTTGAATATTATAAAAAACATTTATCAATTCCTGGTATTCAATTTATGCCAGAAGCATCTTATGGAACTTCAACAAGATGGCTTACTTGTATTTTAATTAATCCACGTTCATATGGATTAACAAAAGAATATATTAGATTAGAGCTTGAAAAAAATAATATTGAGGCTCGACCAATTTGGAAACCAATGCACTTACAACCAATATTTGAAAAATATCAAGTAATTGGCGGAGATGTATCAAAAACATTATTTGAAGAAGGCTTATGTTTACCAAGTGGTTCAAATTTAACACAACAAGATTTAGATAGAGTTATCAAGGTTATACAATGCGGATATTAATATCAGGAGGAGCTGGCTTCATAGGAAGTAATTTGGCTAATAAATTAGTAAATTATGGCTATTCTGTTGATATTGTTGATAATTTATCCGCCGGCAATTTAAAATTCTTATTAAAAGATAAAAATGGTAATTTAGCATGTCGCCATTTTTATCATTGCGAATTTGACGATAATGTTATTAAACATGCTATACATAAGAAAAATTATGATGTGATTTATCATATGGCAGCATTACCAAAAGTTAGTTATTCTGTAGAACAACCTTTGAAGACACATGATGTAAATGTAAGTAAAACATTAAAATTATTACAATTTTCTCGAGATAATGTTGGCAGATTTGTTAATACATCATCTTCAGCCGTTTATGGTCAAAATTATAATGCTTGTAATGAAAGAACTGAAACAAAACCAAATTCTCCATATGCTTTACAAAAATTAATAATTGAGAGCTATTGTAAATTATATACAAATTTATATAATTTAGATACTGTTTCAATTAGACCATTCAATGTATTTGGTCCTCATCAATTAGGAAATAGCGCATATGCTTGCGCATTATCTGCTTGGTTATATTGTTTAAAACACAATAAACCATTACGATCTGATGGTGACGGTGGACAATCACGAGACTTAATCTATGTTGATGATTTAGTTGATCTTTTTATTAAAGCGGGAGAACATAAAAATCCATTATTAGGCGCCGTTTTTAATGGTGGAACTGGAAAAGCATTTTCAAATACTGAAATTTTAAATTGGTTTCAATATCATTATTATGTAGATGTTGTAAACGCTCCACAAAGAGTTGGTGATGTTAAACATACGTTAGCAGATATTACAGCTTCAAAAAATCAATTTAATTGGGAGCCTAAAACTCTATTTTGGAATGGGGTATTAAAAACTAAACGTTGGGCTATGAAAAGCGAATTATTCTAATATGTTAGATAATTTATTATTATATAGCAAAATTATAGATTTTGTTTTAATGTTTATTATATTAGGCACATTATTGTATTTTATGTATGAAAACAAGACGTAAATTATTGATACGTTTATCTCAAGCTAATCCAACAGAAACTACAGTATCTGGATCTCCAAGATCGATTGGCATTGATTCTTTTCCAAATCAAATAATATTGGGTTGGGGAGAGAATAATGCACCAGCAATACAAAAATTAATTAATATATTAAATATTTCGTTGTTTTATTTAACTAATGGGCAATTTGATTTGAATTCATTAAAACAAAATAATTTTTCAATAGATTCATCAAAATATCATTCTGAATTAAAAAACATTATATTATTTTCAAATTTAACATACAAATCCATTTTATCTAATTCTGGCGCCGCCTTTAAAGAGCGTTTGTCAGCGGAAGAGAAAAAAGAAAAAATTGACAATTTGAAAACAAGCTCTATATTTTCAAGCATACCAGATGGCGGCATAAACAACATTCTGCCGACCAAAATTGGAGGAAATTTTAAATCTTTGGTAGCTGATATATTACTTTCTATAAAATGAAAGCAAAAGATCGCATTGCATTATATGAAGATAATTCTGATTATAAATTAATGCCTAAATTACCAATTGTTATATCTTTGAGCGGAAGAGCCTTTGAAAAAGCGACTTCTTTGCTAAAAAAGCCGTATTGCGATAAATTTGCTGAATGTATGTATGCGACCGCACTAAGATTATCTATGGATATAGACGGTGCCGTTTTTACATATTGCTTTAATGATGAAATTATAATAATTGTTAGAAATGATCAAAATTTAGATACAGAAGCTTGGTGCGATAATAAAATTCAAAAAATAGCATCAATTACATCATCTTTAGCAACTTTACATATAAATAGATGTTTATCTGAATTAAATTTAGATTTAATTGGCGATATAACATTTTCATCCAAAGTATTTACAGTTCCAAATATAACGGAAGCCATTAATGTAATGGTATCAAAACAACAGCTTTGTTTCTATAAAACTGTACATTTGGCTTGTTTTTATGAGCTTTTAAATAAAGATTATGATAAAAATAGCATAAAAGAAATGTTGCAAGGTACGTCTTTGGATGATAAAATTCAATTATTAAATCAAGAATGCAATATAAATTTTAATGATTATCCAGTTTCCTTTAGAAGAGGCATTGCTTGTTACAAACAACCAAAAACAATAAATGATACGATTAAATATAAATGGACCATTAATTATGAAATTCCAATATTTACCAAAGAACAATCATTTTTAAACAATCAATTTTCGCAAGGAATTAAATATGGAATTTAACCCAGATAGTTTTTTTATACTTATAGATGAAATTAGGGAGTATTCAGCAAATAATGGGAGAAAAGTTGATTTTCATTATTATAATGAATCTTGGAAATGTGAATGTAATTTAACCAATAAGCAATGGCATTTTAACTTCGTAGACTATGAAATGCTAAAAAAAATTATAGATGATGAATTTTACTCAAAATCAAATCATAAAGTAAACGAAATAATATCAAAATTTTTATACGCCATTCTATTTAAAGACAAAAAGCCCTTTTTAAGTTATTTAAATTCTAAAGATTTAGAATGCTTTGAATGAATACATTTAGATATTCTTATGTATCCAGACAATTTAGTGTTGATGCATTTTTAGATTTTATTAGAGAACACGCTAAAAATAATAAAAGAAAAATAACATATTGGCGATTTTGCGATTATTATTATTTTACATGTGGAAATACTGGAAAAAGATGGGAAATTGAATTATATAATAATACTAAGATTAATTATGCCTTTATCTTAAAAAATTATCCATTATGGATAAATTCAAAAGGTTTGGAAGTTTTAGAATAATATGGGGTCGACAGGTTTCGATTGTGTAAATAAATAATAAAGTGCAAACAATGGAGATTACACCATTCAAAGTAATCAACGTCAAATGCAAGCGATAACGCATTATCAATGGCAGCCTAAGGCAACCATTCATTCTTGAGATGAGATATCTTTGTTAATCAAAAGAGTGTAAACCTACTAAAGATAGCATTTAATATGTTTAACGATATTAAATGCAAATTAAACAGTTAATAGCCAGATGAAGCGAATTTGATCAAAGTTGTTAAAAACTTGTTTTAACTAAGTTTGTGAACGAATTTTATTATTAAATATGCAAGACCCGATTTTCGATAGTCGGCGACTCCACCAATAAAAAGAAACAATGAAAATAATATACGCAGTCGGAGTAGTAAAATTAAAAGAAAAGTGGTCTAATCGCGATAATTGTTCAATGGCATTTCTATTTTCTAATTTTAAAAATGCTGAAGATGCCATTTTAAATAATACGTTTGATTTGTTTGAACGATATTATGATTATGCAATTATAGAAAAACAGTACATACTTGATGAAGGATCTGATGAAAAATCAGATATAAATAGGTGTTTATGGTATAAGCCAGAATGGAATGATGACGGTGAAGTTATTTCTGTTTCTCAAGTAGAGACGCCCGAAAATTATAAAAATCTTGTAAATTTACTTGGCGGAATGTATTAGTTATTTTTTAATTAATTTAACAATCCACTCAATTAATTTAATCCATGGCATATTTTTCAAGAAACTAAATAATTTTCCTTGCCATCCATTTACAACCACCTCAGTTGGCGCTACAATTGGTTTTAACGGAGTTTCGTTTGATACAGGCTCATCTGGCTTATTTATTGGCAAAGGTTCGTTAATTGGCGATTCTGGCTCAATAACATGCGCAGTAGGTATAGGTTCAGAAATATTTAAGGAAGCCAACGCATTTTCATAATCTTTAGATTTCATATATGGATTATAAAAAGAATTCATTCCTTTAATATAATCTGTTACGCTTGCTGTATAATATCCTAAAGATTTTAATTTTTCACAAAATAACTCAACATTTCCATCTTCAATTGCAGACCACGCAGTTTTATATCGTTTATTTTTAAGCAAATCTAAATGAAATTTTATTCCTTCAGATAAAGAATCAAAGGCTCTAAACCAAGAACCTGGATTGCTTGGAGGAATGATAACTTTTTTACCATCAATTATTTCCCAAACTCCCGATAATACACAGTATTTTACTGATGGCGGATCATTTGGATTAAAATTATATTTTACATTCCCAACATTATAATTCCACATTGCGGTGGAATTTCCAGTTTCTATGGCATTTTGAGAAAATAGTACGCCAATTGCTTCTTTCTTTGGTATATAATTAAATAGTTCATACCAAGCTTTAATAAAAGCTTTAATTAATTCTGTTTTACTAAATGTTGTTTTGATTGTTGGCACTAAAGTTGCGGTCATAATTTATTATATAACAATGAAATTTCCACTTAAAAATATCATTCCTTTTATACCTGAAATAGGATCTCCAGCAGATTTTGCACATAAAAGATCTTTCTACTGGCATCCCGGAATTGATTTGTGGTGTGAATCAAATGTTGAAGTTCAGGCTATTGAAGATGGTACAGTCGTTCATATCGAAAATTTTACAGGTTGTGATGCAAATCCGCCAAGTCCTTGGTGGAATGAAACATGGTCTATTTTGGTGGAAGGATCAAGCGGCGTTATTGGGTATTGCGAATTAAAACCATTACCTCATATTGTTGTTGGGTCTAAAATTAAAGAAGGTAATGTAATTGCTAATATAATTCCTGTGTTAAAACAAAATAAAGGAAACGGATTATCAATGCTTCATTTGGAATTATACGTTCCAGGAACAAAACATCATGTTACTTGGTATCATGACGAAGATCAACCTAAAGAACTTTTAAATCCACGACAATTACTTGAGCAAATAATTGTAAATAACTCGATATAAATATTAGCATGAAACATTTATTTTAGATTCGCGGACCACCTTCTTTATTTTATTTCAATAAATAATAAAATAAAGGAGATTAAAATGCGTACTTGTGTTGTATTAAAGGCAAAAATTAATGGACTTGCCTCAAAATGTAAAAAAATAAATGATGTTATTCGTAAAATCAAATATTCTAATCTAAATTTAGATACTAAAAATAAGTATATTCAACAAGAACAATATGTTAAGTCTATTGTAAAATATGAGACAAGATCTCATCACTTAGCTTATGCTTTTGTTAATGATATTGCTTATTCAAAACTTGAAAGAAAAGCAAATATAGCGCCAGATGTGCGCAAAATTGCTAAAATTGTTCAAGAGGTTGGTTATGTAAGAACTCGACCCGGACAAAATACTGGTATGCCAGTAATTTATTACTATTCAAGCGATAATGATAAATTAATTGCAAGAATAAAGTTATGGTTAAAAGGAGAAAATGATGTCGTAGATTAAATCAGGCGATAAGCTTTATATTGTTACAAGAAAAGATTTAACTCCTGGTCAGCAAATTTCTCAATCATTACATGTATTTAGAGAATTTGTAAATCAATATAATGAAATAGAAAATGATTGGTATAATAATTCAAATTATATTTGTATATTATCGGCTAATGACGAATCTCATTTAAATGATATTATTGAAAAATGTATGCTAAATAAAGTAAAATTTTCAATATTTAAAGAACCTGATTACAATGATTCTATTACATCGATTGCGATAGAGCCAGGACTTAAAAGTAAAAAAATTACGTCAAGCTTGCCATTGGCACTAAAATGCTTATGATACTTTTACGTTAATAAAGGTAGCTGAATACCCTATAAATTCAGACATAAATGGGAAGAAGCAAGATCTCATAATATACTTCCAAATGACATAAAAAAATTATTAAAAACTTAATAATAACGCGAGGTTAGCTTAGCGACCTAAAGCGATCCACTCTAAACGGATTTATCGTGGGTTTAAATCCCACACCTCGCGCAATTTTAAAATAAATCTTCCATTATAGAATCTGTTAATTCAGATGCAACTTCTTCGATTATATCATTACTAATAGTTTGTTCTGCATTATTTACATCATTTGTTTGATTAAATCCGCCGCCATGTTGAAAAGCGGCATGCACATTTTTTCTTAAAAGAGGCTCAAATTTTTCAATATCAGAATCTGATACGACATTTTTTAGTTCATTATGAAAAGAAGCAATTATTTTTAATGCAACTCTTTCTGGATTCTTATCTTTATAAGAATTAAAATCGCTTGAAAATTTGCTCATTATTTCAAAATAAGCAGCATGTAACATAATTTCGTCTAACATAATTACCTCTAAATAATAGTTAATTAATGATATAGATGCTTTGATGAAAGTTAAGCATGGAATTATACTTACTGGAGGGACAGGAACACGCCTCCAACCATTAACAAATACAATTAATAAACATATGGTGCCTGTCCATAATAAATTTATTATAGATTATTCTATTGAAACAATAAAATCTACAGGTGTTGAAAATTTAATAGTAGTATTAGGTGGTCCACATTATGAGCAAATTGTAAGTCATTTGGGCGATGGATCTCATTTAGGATTAAATATTACATATAAAATTCAAGATCGCGCATCTGGAATTGCTCATGGAGTAAATTTATGTAAAAATTCTATAAATTCAGATAAGTTTATATTAATGTTAGGCGACAATTTGTATGAAAATGGTATTGAGTTTCCAAATACAGATAAAGCTTCAATTGTATTATCATCACATCACAATTTAAATAGATTTGGCGTAGCATCAATATCAGATAATAAAATAGTTAAAATAGAAGAAAAGCCAATTAAATTGCAAGAAAATTGCGATAATTATGCTATAACTGGATGCTATTTGTTTAATAGTATGTTTTTTGAATATTTTAAAGATTTAAAGCCAAGTGCTCGTGGCGAGTATGAAATTTCGCACATTATTGAAAAATACAATAATGATAATAATTTAAATTATACGTTTGCATCTGGATTATGGTCAGATGCTGGAACGCATGAATCTGTTCATTTTTTAAGTAACTTTTTTTATTATAAGGATAAGAAAACAGCATTATGAAAATTTTAACATTAGGTAACGGATTTGTAGCGCAACATTTGCCATATCCAATAGTAACAGATAAATTTGAAGTGAGCGAAAAAGTAATTGAGGCATTTTTAGATTTTAATATGCCAGATGTTATTGTTAATTGCATAGGTAAAACTGGCGTGCCAAACGTTGATTGGTGCGAAAGTAATCAATCTGAAACGGCATTAACAAATATTGCTTTGCCAATTGCTTTTGCAAAAGCTTGTGAAAAACGAGGAATTCATTTTGTTAATATAGGATCAGGATGTATATATTTTGGGCATTCTAACAATATTGCTGGTACAACTCAGTATTCATTTGATTTGGGGTGGAAAGAAACTGATTTTGCAAATCCTAAATCTTTTTATTCTAAAACTAAATATGCTTGTGATTTAGCAATTGGAGATATGAAAAATGTTTCCGTATTAAGAATAAGAATGCCAATTTCAGATAGAAACACTCCAAGAAATTTTATAAATAAAATAAGAAATTATAAAAAGGTAATAGATATTCCAAATTCAGTTACTTTTATGAATGATTTAGTGAAAGCAGTTGATTGGGTAATTAAAAAACAAAAAACTGGAATATATCATATTGTAAATCCAGAACCATTAAGTGCAGCCGATGTAATGAGAGAATATCAAAAATATGATAAAAATCATCAATTTGAAATTATAACAGAACAAGAATTAGCTGATATAACTATTGCAACAAGATCTAATTGTATATTAGATAGTTCTAAGCTTAAAAATGAAGGATTCATTATGACTTCAACTTCAAAAGCATTAGAAGAATGTATGAATAGTTATATTAAAAATATTTAAAATCGGAAATTATGTCAAATAAAAACTTAACAATTAAATTAAAAGCAAAGCAAGATTCAGGAAAAAGAACATATTATGTGGGAAAATTGCAATTCCCGGGCAATATTGATTGTTCTGATGGCGTTACATTTCTCGTATTTGTTAGCGATCAAGATGATGAAGAACTACAATTAATGCCAATGGATTCTAAGAATAAAAATAATTATGACGACTAAACATTTTGAGCATTTATGGGAAGAAGCTGAAAATTGTCATTCTTTATATATTTCTAAATCTGATATTAATTCTATTATAAATGAAATTGAATTAAAGTTAAACTTATATAAAAGCATTGATAATAGTGCAATTCCTGCTGAAGATAAAGAAAAAACAAAATCTCACTTATTTGGTGAGATTTTGTTATCAATAACTCAGTTAACTTTAAAAGATAATATTAATTCTTATAAGGCTTTAAAAGAAGCTATATTTCATAAAAATATAGATATATTTAGCAAAAAATATTAATAGTTTGGATGCCAGTCTTTCATATTTGAATTATGTTCACCCACGGTGTCCATAATTTTATATGTTGGCAATGATGCTTTTATTATATCTTCAACTTGTTGAGGAGTCATTTTAACGCGGTCTGCATTAAAAATAACTTTGATTTGGTCGCCATTAACGGTCAACATCAAATTGTTTTTAAATTGTTTTGCAGATGAACCGTCTAATAATTTAATTAATTCTGCTGGTAAAGCATTAGCAACAAATGGCTTATTGCTTTCAGTATTAGTCATATATTTATCTAACCAATTAGGTTTTGGCTTAGCTGGTTCTTTTTGTTTTTCATCATGCTTAACATCTTTTTTATATGGATTAGTTAAAAATTCTTCATCTAATCTCATAGGATCTTTATAATAAGGATCATCTTTACTTACAGTTCTATAAGTGAATGGATCGCTTTTATCATTAGGATTTTGTTGAGCGATTTTTTCAATAATTGAATCATTTTTTTCTGCCGCTAATTTCTTAATTACTAATTGTTGTTTTTCTAAAATGGCAAAAACTTTTTTCATAAAGTCTAATTTATTCATATTATTCCTTTTAACGCTTTAATACTTGTTGTAATAAGTAAACTGATTCTTCTCTATTACTTGCAATTGACAAAATCATATCATCAAGTCCTTGAGTCATTGAGCCTTCGTCCTGGAATGCCTTGTAGGCGCCCTCAGACAACTTTAAAAATTCTTTCTCGACTTTTAGGGATGAGGATGCCAAGTCAGATGAAAGTCCTTTAAATCTATTTATAACTTTAAACAACAAATCATTTTGAAATCCAAGATCCAAACAATCATCGCCGAATAATCCAATAAATTTTTCTGCAGCTAAATCTACGTCTTTTTGCGCAGATTCGTACAATCTTTGAAATAATAAATGATTTCCGTAAAAATCGGCACCCTTGCTAAGCCAATGATTTTGTTGATGAATTATATAAATTGCCTTTAAAGTGGCAATATATAAACCAGCAATTTTGCAACTTTTTTCCATTTTATCTCTAAAAGTAATGAGTTAATATTAGTTTAAATAATGCAATATTCATGATTGCCATTACAATCATATTTTAAATATGAAAGATTATTTGTCGAATAAGCCAAATCATCTATGGAAATAGAAAAATTAAAATAATTAGGGGTGTTATTTGAATGTGGTTTTGAAGAAATTATATTTCCAAACCTACCGTTATATTTTTCATGCCAATTTGTTATAAATGCTATTTCCATATTATTCAAATCATCAAATGTTGACATATTTTCAGAAATTCCTCCATTCAAAACAGTAATCATTGTTTCATTCTTAAACTTTAAAGTTAAAGAAAATCTGCCATTTACTAATCTTTTAATTAATTTAGACTCTTTATTTTCATTAAAACATAACAAATCTTTATTGCCTACAATATAATAACAATTATCATTATTTAATATTTCAAATAACGACGCAATTCTTTCTTCAATTTCATCAATGTTTTCATATGGATAGCATATATTACCATTTATAATTAATATGGAATTATCTAAGTTTAGATTTTTAATCTTATGCAAATTATTGTAAATTGGAGATGTGATGATCACATTTCTATTTTTCACTAAAATTGCTTGATTGTCCATGTTTTTTATATATCTAACGATGATTGTAGCGCATTTATATTTTAATTGGGTACCAAACTCGACTCGACAAAACTGTGGAGGATATTATATAGGAGGATCAGTATTTATAGATCAGATCTGATCATAGGGATCCTAAGGGTATTTAAGAAAATATTTAGGGTGGACAAAGTGATTTGGAGTAGATATAATTAAGATTATCATGCATAACAGACCTCCCATCAAGAAATTTGAATTTAAAGATGAAGCTAAATTCTTACGTAAGATCAACAGCTTAGATATTTCTTTAGTTGAACAAGAACAACTGATTGATAAAATTCATGAACGATATCCTGTACTTAATAAGTATCAAATATCATTAATAATTAAAACAACAATAATTTATATGAGAAAACTATTGATTTTTGGAAATGTACTTGATTTTAAAGCTATGTTAAATAGATTTAGGTTTGAATTTGGAAAAGATAATAAACATAAAAAAACAATATTACAAGCTATTATAAATACTCCACAATGGTTAAAGAAACATGATTGATGAAGATTTTGATTTAGAAGAAGATCTTAACGAGGAAGTGTTATCTGAAGAAGAGCTTCTATTAAAAATAGACACTTTTCATTCTCATAAATTATGTGATATTGTAATTGCAAATAGATATTTGGGAATGTTTAAAAACATTCATAAAGAATGTATGTCAGAATTAGGTAAAAGACGAGCTAATGGGGATTCTTTTAATTTTGAAGAATATATAGATAAGAATTTAGAAGAAATGCCAAAAATTCAATTTAAAGTTAGTGACATTTCAAGTGTCTTAAATAATATTAAGTTTTAAATGCTAACATTAGAAATCATAAAGCATATATATAAAAATTTAGGATTAATAGATAATTTAAAACATTATTACTCTATAATTGACAATAAGTTTCTTTTAAATAAAAAGATTTCATTTTTGGATGAAAATGATAATACAATAGAAAATAATGTTTGGGGCATAGAATTAACTTCAAATGATGAAATTTTAAAAATTTTAGTAGCTAATTGTTCTATTACTAATATTCCAGAGTATAGTGTTATTATTTCTCTAAATAATATTCCTCCATTTGCATTATCGTTAATAGATGATAAATACGGAACAATATCCTATTTTGTTAATAGGTGGATAAATTCATCTATTTATTTACAAGCTAATTTGTTGGCAGGCATGGAAAAATTAAAAGATGAAAGTATGCAATGGAAAAAGTGTAATGATTTCGATGATTTATATAAAAAAATGATAATGTTTATAGAATATTCTGATGAGGTTTTGAATGAAGGGTAAAAAATCAGATATTGAGTTTATTTCTAATTACATTCAACAATGTTCTAATAAAAACATACAAACAACTCATGAAATTTATAATAAATGCATTTCTGAAATATCTGAAATAGATGCTAAAATTGCAGAAATTCAAGATCTTAAAAATAAAAGAATTAAGCTTGCTGATGTAAAAATGTTTTTAGAGAAAAAACAACGAGTTAGCCCAATTGATTTTTTTAAAATTTCAAATAAAAATGCTGCCAATTTAGTCGTAAATTATATAAAAAACAAACCAATTCATTTTAGCGAAATAAATAAAATTTGCAATTTATCAGAAAATGATGCATTATTTTGCGCTAAACAATTAATTTCATTAAATATTTTATCAAAAAACAAAAAGGGAATATTAGAACAATCTATAAATTTTAATCAGTTTTTAGATTTTTTGAGTTCTAATTATAATAACATATGTTAAAATTTTCATACATAAGAAAGCAAGATTTAATTTCGTTAGTTTCTAAGGATTTGGATTCTATTGAATTTCAGCATATAAGGGCAGTTGTTGGTATTTTTTTCGAAGAAATGATGAATGAAATCATTGAAAAAAAAGAAATGCGCATTTTGAATTTTGGAAGGTTTTATTTAAAAAAAATGAAAGATCGTCATCACAATGATTTTCAAACAAATAAAATGGTAGTGTCTAAGGGAAATAACTCTTTTAGATTTGAAATAAATTCTGAAATAAAAAGAATAATGATGGAAGAGCTTGACGAATCAGGTGATGAATTTGAATAAAAAATGCTATTTTTTATGTGTCGCTACCCAACAAAATGATCCAATTGTAAAAGAAATAGAATCCGATAGCATGTGTGATGCTATTGACAAATTTGAAAATATTACTAAATTAAAAGCCAAGCATTGCAGTGGACCATATTTTAAAAAAAGAAATTGGTCTTTGAAAGACGAAAAAAACGTCATTTTCTCCAATGAAGTTAAGTCGGCGATATATGATCAATGGTATGTAAAAGCTCATTTATTAAATAAACCATTTAATACTGCATTTTTATTTTTTACTAAAAGGGTGGATGGTAAATCAGCTAAACCGCCCGCTGGTAATATTATTGTTAATTTAGGAGAATTAGAATTCGTATGAATAAGAAAACGTTGAATAAAATCAAAGATTTACTTCTTAATGAAAAGCAAGAGTTGCTTAATTCAAGCAAGCTGAAAAATGCAGAAGTGGATAATGATGGTGACGAAATAGATGAAATTCAAGCTAATTTAATAGTGGTATTAAATGATCAATTAAGTATTCGTTCATCTGAAAAAATAATTAAAATTGATGCTGCTCTTCATAAAATTAATAATGGTAAATTTGGAACTTGCGAAGATTGTGAAGAAGATATACCAGAAAAAAGATTATTAATTAATCCTTATTTTCCTACTTGTGTTGATTGTGCAGAAGAAAGAGAGCGTAAATGAATAATTTGATTCTGGAAGATACGCCTCAAGGCGACGTAGTAATTGATGTTTATGAAAAATTATCTCACGATAGAATTTTATTCATTTCTGATTTTATTGATGATAATTTGGCTTCTTATATTGTAGCAAGTATTATTGCAAAAGATGCAGAAAATTGCGAAAAGAAAATTTCTTTATTCATAAATAGCTCTGGCGGAGACATTAGAAATATTTTCATGATTTATGATATGATGAAAATTGCTCAATCTCCAATTGAAACTGTATGTTTGGGTTCTGCAACAAATGAATCTGTAATATTATTAGCTGCTGGAACTCCTGGAATGAGATATGCAACTCAACATTCTATGATTTGTCCAAGCCAGTTAGTCCATGATAACGGATATTATTCTGATTTAACGGAAGCAAAAAACACCTTAGATCAGGCTAAGGATGATAATAAGAAAAAAATGGAAATTTTGGCAAAATGTACTGGTAAAACAATAAAGCAGGTAATGTCTGATTTTGAAAGAAAGAAATTCATGACTGCCAAGCAAGCCTTATCTTATGGAATTATAGATAGTGTAGTGAGGTTTGCAAAATGAATAAAATGCAAGGGCATCAAATTAGTCCTGAAACAATGGCTCGGTATGCCAATGCTTACATTGGCTTAACTAAAGCTCGTATAATATTTGTTAATGAAGATATTACAAAAGATACTGCGTCATCATTATCGGCTCTTCTTCTTAATTATGATAATTCAAATTCGGAATTAGACATTGATATGTATATAAATACAAATGGTGGTGATTCTGCAGCATTAGCAAATATTTATGATGTAATGCAAATGATAAAATCTCCAATTAAAACAATTTGCGTTGGAAAAGCTTATTCAGCCGGTGCAGTTTTATTGGCTGCCGGAACAAAAGGCAAAAGATATATTTTTGAGCATGCAAAAGTAATGATTCATGGTATTCAGTGTTTATTCCCAATTGCTGGGGATACAGATCAAGTAGGTTCTAAGAATTATTTTGAATTTCTCAATCATCACAATGACAGTATTATGAAAATTTTGGCTAAGCATTGTGACCAGCCAATGGCTAAAGTTAGGGAAGATTGTAAAAGAGATGTATTTTTGGATGCTAAAGCTGCTATAAAGTACGGAATTGTAGATCATATTTTATGAAAGTTTTTATATTATCCTATTCGCATTATGAAGAATATACGCCATATTTGTTTTTTGGACCTGATTCATATACTAAAGAATCATTTGTCGAATTAACTGATAGTTTATTAGATGTTTGTGTAGAAAAATGTATAAATGATGAAAAATCAAAGGATTTTTTAGCAGGTTGGATTGGTTGGCATTGTATTGTAAATCAAATGAAAAGTGAAATTTTAAATTATGGATTTACACCAATTGAACCAATATGTAGCGATTATTGGGGTAGTAGTATTATAAGGAAAGAAAGTGATGCTAAAGGTTGGCAATATGGTAATTTTAAAGGATTATCTGAAAAATCCACTAAATCATTAATTACTTATAATAAAAATTTTGAAGAGTATATGGAAACTGAAGAATATAAAATGAAAATGGGGGCGTTTTTACCGCACAAACAATAAACTAATAATTTAGCATTGTTTTTATGATAAAAGTAGCCAGAAAACAGTCTAATGATCCTGTTCAAGAGAAATTGCGATCTAAGAAAGATAGTTGGAATGCGGCTACTAAAGAGCTTATAAATAGAATTATTGCTTTTAAAAGAGCAATAAATGGCAGAGGTGATGCTAAGTATTCATTGCCGACTTCAAAAATTCAAGATCCTTTTGAAAATGAGGTAATATCTTTTCTAAATAATTTGGCTTCAAATTTTGAGGCAGTTACTTCTGAAGCTGCAAAAATAATAGCAGATCAAGAAGCTTATTCCAAATCAAGACAGCAGCCTAAACCCAAAGTAGCTTCATTAAATGTTGAGGCTTCTAATAAATTTACTCGTATGTGGGCTTATATTAAAAGTCCATTTTTAAGCGATGAAAATAAAAAATTGCGAATTAGTTTGCTTAAAATGATGGCTGAAATTGATAAATTATTAAAAGATCTCGAAGGGGAAGCATTATCTTTTAGCGATAATTCCATTAAAAATATGGAAATATCAGTTTCTAAGATAGAAAATAAAATTGCTATTTTATCACAAACATTTTCAAGTTTAATAAATATTGATAATGAAAAAGAATCAGACATCATTAATAATGGTGATGCTGATTCGGATGTTAATGATTTAATAAAAGATTTATATTGCGCTTCAAATGTTGATGGTATTTCAAGTGAAATAATATCAAGAATAGTTTTTTTGACTGGAAGATATAAATCTGCAAAAGATAATAATCATAAAAAGGTTATTGGTGAGCAAATAATTGTTTTTCATAAAAATTTATTAGATAAACTTAACAGTGAAAATAAAACAAATTACACTAAAATAAGTGATTTTATGGGTGTAATTAAAAATCCTGTGGCACCACTTGTCCCTACAAAAAATGTAGATGGTGGTGAGAATGAAGACGCAGATTTAAATAAAGTAGCTGCTAATTTTGTTACAAAATGGCTTAAAAAGCAAATACATGAGAATAATCCGTTTGATTCAACTTCATCATCAAGATTGGGAATTTATGAGTCTATTAAAGATATACGCAGTGTTTTTGATCAATTGATGTCAGAATTAGAGTCTAAATTAGACCCAAATTCAGTAAAATCTTTGTTATTAGGTATAATTCAATTATTTAAAACTCTTAAAAGTAAATTAAAGCCTTTATCAAATTATATTGAAGTTTTAAAATATGATAAATTTAATAATCTTATTGATTCTGAAAAATCCTTAAAAGATAAATATAAAATGCAAGAAAAAGAGAAAAAGGATTTTGAGAGAAAAATTCGCAATAAAATAAATCGAGATTTATTGAGTGTAGATAAGAGTAAATAATGTTAAAAGGTCATTTATATATAAATGATGATGTTTTACCAACATTATTGGCTGTAAGTAATGAGGAGCAAACTGCAGGATTAATGTTTGTAGAGCCTCCAACACCAATTATGTCGTTTGTTTATAGAACGGCACAAGTTAATAAATTTTGGATGAAAGCAACTCCGTCAGAGCTTGATATTGTTTTTAGCATTAATGGGAAAATAACAAACATATGCAAGGGCGAACCCCATTCTACCAAATTAATAGGAGATGACTTTCCAAGCGATTTGGTTGTAGAATTGCCATATGGAACGTGCGCTAAATTGAATGTTAATGTTGGGGATTCTATAGGTTTAGTTAAAAATGTAGATAAGCTGCATCAGCTCCACGAAATTAAAAATAATTTATTAAAAGATTTTTAAATTGCACGCACTTGTAATGAAAAAAATAAAAATTACATTGTGTATACATGGTGCAAAAAGTACAAGAAATAAACTCAGTATTTAAATCTTTTAAATTGTCGGCAGAGTGTTTGAATTATAATGAAATAAATGATTATTGTTCTTATGATGTTAAATTGCTCGGTAAAACAAGAATAAAAGATATTGAAAAATTCAGTAATGAAATTGGTTTAAGTCTTAAATCTCCTTGCAAACCAAGCATTAAGTTAATGCCGCATCTTGGAATTTTAAGGCTTGAATTTTGTAAAAATTTTACAAAATCAATTAATTTATTTGAAAATTTACCTAAGTCGCCATTAGATGGTGATTTACAATGTTTTTTAGGTGAAAACACTGAAGGAAAGCAAACATGGTTAGAACTTGGCAAATCTCCACACGTATTGATTGCTGGAACTACTGGCTCTGGAAAAAGCACATTATTGCATACAATTATAGCTAATTTATTATTTTATCATAAAGCAAAAATATGTTTAATGGATCCTAAATGTATTGAATTTTCAAAATATGCTAAATTAAATAAAGATAGTTTATATGTTGCAGAAGAGTATGTAGAATGTTCGAAAATGATAAATGCTCTTTGCGCTGTAATGGAGCAAAGATATTTTGCTCTAAAAGATAATAATGTTAAATTTCCACCAATTGTAATAGTTATTGATGAATTTTCTGATTTAATAATGCAAGATGAGACAAAAGAATTTTATCATTCATTATGTAAATTATCTCAAAAATGTAGAGCTGCCCGAATGCATATAATATTGTCAACTCAAAGACCATCTGTGGATGTTATTAGTGGCGCAATTAAGGCTAATTTTCCTGTAAGAATATCTTGTAAAGTTGCATCAGGCGTGGACTCTAAAGTAATTTTAGATCAAACTGGAGCTGAATCGTTATTTGGAAAAGGCGATGCATTTATTAAAAACAATGATGGAAAATTAGAGCGTTTTAAAGCGGCATATACTACTGTAGAACAAGTATGCGAAAAATTTAAATGATTAAATATTTGTGCGAAGGTTGTAAATTTTTAGGAATTCACAATTTTTGTGAATATAAAAATAATCTTTTATATTGCAAATTATGTAGTAATTCTGATAATGTATCTATAAAAAATACATTTTCTACTTTTTCTAAAAGTGGATATTGCTGTAAATACTGTAAAAGATTTATACCAAATCCATTAAATAATCAAGATTATATTATTTGTCCGTATGATTGTATATTTTCAGGAAGATTTAGAAATTTAAAAAAACAAAATTGTGAAAGTTTAGAATTAGATGATAATAGTACATCTTTAAATAAATCGAAAGAATATATTGCTGTAGAAAATGCAATAGAGTCAAGAATTAGTTATTATAATTATGTTTCTACTATAGAATTTACAAAACATCATAAATTGTCGGTTTTAGAATCTTTTTTGTTTTATTTGAAGAACAATCAAGATGATTTAATAAATTATCTATTTTTTAATAAAAGAGGAATTAATATACAGAATAAAATATATAAAAAGTATATTTCTATTTTAGAATTAAAGCTTCCTATCTCTTTTAAAAAAAATAAAAAAACATATATTATAAATTCTTTATTTGATAGTAATATTGAAATATTTTCTGGATTATCTAATTTTGAAACAATAGTGAAAAATGGAATTATAGATAATAAGACTAAGGAAATTTATGTTGGTGGGAGAAGTGGATTTTATACCAAACCATATTTTATAGGAAAATTAGTTGATGTTGTTGATATTCAAACAAAGTCAAGTATATTGAATGCTGTAAAAGATTATAATTTTAATAATATTTTTATAAATGAAAAATTTAACGATCGAAAAGTCAATGTTATTCATTTAAGAACAATGCCGCATTATCAGGGCGGCGGAATGACATATGTGAACAGAATGAAAAATGAAATTGTTGGTATATTGAAAGAAGATAATGTATAATTTTTTTCACACATTTCAATTAAAATCTCGTTGTAAGTATTGTTTATCAGAACCAAGTGTATTTTCAATATCTTATGATAAAGAGAAACCAAAGAACATTTCTTTGTGGATTAAAAATTCAATTGGATTTATGGATGATGAACTTATTTTTAGGGGTTATTCTTTAAAAGAATCATTTAGTTTGACTTGTTTAAAGACCTCATATAAATCAATAGATGTGTCTTATTATAAAAATCATTCTGTTTTATATGGTTTTGCTATTAAAGAATATTTGTATTGTAAATGTAGAAAAACAATATGGGTGCATGCAGACATTGAAAATTTATTTAGAAAGCATATTATGCAGAGAAAATGCAAATACGGAATTTCTGGATAATCTATTTTTAACTTCATTTTCTAACATAATAAAATTATCCGCAAGTTCTTCAAATGAACGCCATTGTTTGTTAATTAAATTAAAGCAAGAATAGTAAGATAGTCTTGCTAATGTACTATAATACTCCTCAGATGCATTTGTTAAAAATTCTGGAAATAAACTTTTAGTAAAAAACACCCAATCTCCAATTTCTTGAAACGAAGAAAAGTCTTGCTTTTCTTTTGCACGTGCGTACAATAGAGTTACACTATCTTTAGATAAATCCGAATCGGATTTTTTGTATTTATCGTAAATACTGACGATATATGCTTTGGTATCATAATGGCATGGCAAGTCATGCAGCGTTTCGTTAAAAAAATCATTAAGATTTGCACGTATAATCACAAATAAATATTAAATTATTGAGAGAATTAAAATGAAATTAGTTATAGTAGAATCTCCTTCAAAAGGCGAAACAATTCAAAAGTATCTTGGTAAAGATTATATTGTTACTGCAAGTAAAGGTCATATTACAGAATTAGCCAAAGGCGGAAAGCATGGTCTTGGAATTGATTTTGAAAATGGATTTAAGCCTCATTATATATTGATGAATGATAAAGTAAACACTTTAAATGAAATAATGAGATTGGCAAAGAAATGCGATCAAATTTTAATAGCATCTGACCCAGATCGTGAAGGAAATGCAATTGCTTGGCATCTTCAAGAAAGATTAAAAGATTTAGAAATACCAATTAAACGATTGATTTTAAAAGAAATAAATAAAAAGGAAATAGCTAAATCTTTAAAAAACACAGGAGAGGTTGATTTAAATTTATTTAGATCTCAAGAAGCTCGTCGAGTATTAGATCGTATCGTGGGTTTTAAAGTTTCTCCATTTTTAATGAATTTTTTTGGACCTAATTTATCTGCAGGTCGTGTACAATCTGTTGTTACAAGAATGGTAATAGACCGCGAAGCTGAAATAGATAGTTTTGTTCCTGAGAATTTTTGGAACATTAGTGCTACATTGTCTGTTGATGGTCAAAATGGATTTGATACAAAATATGACACTCGTGTAACAGATCAAAAAACGGCTGATTCTGTTGTAAAATCTATTACGAATAAAGACTTTATTGTTTCTGATGTGATTTCTGATGAAGAGCGAAAAAATGCTCCTCCACCACTTATTACATCAACATTACAACAAATGATGTCAAAAATCTTTAGTATACCAGCTGACAAAACAATGAAAGCTGCACAAAAACTATATGAACAAGGATTTTGTACATATATTAGAACAGACTCTGTTAGAGCAAGTGATGATGCAATTTCTGATTTGCGAGATTATTTGAAAACAAATAATTTGTCAGCGTCAACAAAAACAAATCTATTTAAAAATAAAGATGCTTCTCAGGATGCTCACGAATGTTTAAGACCGACTGATTTAAGTGTAGATCCAAATACTCCAGCATTGATTGATCCTGCCGAGAAAAAAGCATATGAACTAATATGGAAGTATTTTGTTGCCAGTCAAATGTCACCAGCGATTTATAGTACTTTAAAAGTGATCGCGCACGTGGACACGGACGCGTCTATAAAAGTAAAAGCTACTGGTAAGGCTCTAAAAGATCCCGGCTATTTATCAATATTAGATTTTTCTTCAAATTCAACATCTAAAATAGACATTCCTTTGCTTAAAAAAGGAGATGTGTTAAAATTATTTGGTAAATCCCCAATAAAATCTGAAAAAAAACAAACTCAACCACCTCCACGATATTCAGAGTCAGATTTGATTAAGGAGCTTGAGAAAAAAAATATTGGTCGTCCGGCAACTTATGCGGATATTTTATCAAAAATTACAAATAGAGATTATGTTTTGAAAAATGGCAATGTCTATAAGCCAACAGAATTGGGTAAAAAAATAACAAATGTTTTAACTAAATTCTTTCCATTTATGGATTATAGTTATACTGCAGATTTAGAGAAACAATTAGATGATATTGCGGAAAATAAATCCAATTATTTAGATATGTTAAATAAATTTTACAAACCATTTAATGAACAATTGAATAAAGCATATTGTAGTTTTGGATCAAAAATTTGCAATAAATGTAATTCTCCAATGATTATAAGAACTTCAAAGCAGAATAAAAACTTTTTTGGATGCATTAATTTTCCAAAATGTAACGGCATTCAAAATTGCGAAGAAAATAATGACATCAGTAAATGATAAGATAGTTGAATTATCTCACTCAATACATAATATTGAGTTACAAATTTCAAAATTAAAATCAATACAAAATAAATTTAATAAATTTGAAGTGTGTTTTTATGATGGAAGAAGGTTTAAAGATGGTATTTGTTTTACGCAAGAGGTTAATGATATAGCTACACATGTAGATTTTTACACATCATGCTCTTGTTGTGCAGATGCGGCATTATATTGTTCTCCATATGTTTTATTTGATGGGAATAAAGTTTATTGTGACCCAATTGAATATCATATAGGTGATTGTGCATTTAATGGAGGATATTATTTTGAAGAAAATTATTTGAACGTTGTAAAAAATAAAAATATTAGCAGCCGTGTTATAGAGATTATTGAAGAATATAAGAGTAAAAATTCTTATGAAGCATTTGAAAACCTTGGAGAAAATGAATCTGAATGAATAAAGCCAAAGATGTGTTTTTGACATCATTTGATGTGGAAAAACAAGAAAATTTATCTGCTGAGAAGCTTAATGAATATTTTACTCAAACATCATATAATGATGTTTCAGATATTTTTGATGAAAAAGATTATAGTGATATTGATGATAATAGACCATTAACAGATTTTATACCACTTATGAAGTGGGTAGAATTGCATTTTTCGCAAGCTTTAAAAGATAAAGTAAATTTAAATAAATTTATACACAACAATATAATTATTGATGGTCAATTTTTACAATTTTGTAAAGAGAAAAATATTGAAGTAAAATGCTTATATAAAGATGCGGTAGTTTCTTGGAATACAACAAATAAATTTGAAAAGTTCTTTCTTCAAGGAGTTTTCTTAGTAAAATCAAAAGATTGCGAATTTATACATTCTGCTTTATTTCATAAAGGCAATCAAAATGAAGATGAGATTGGCTTTTTTGTTATAGCTTCTGAAAAAAATTATGAACCTTATATAAAAATAAGAAATTCTTTTGTTGAGTGGGTAACATTAAGAGATCGTGGCAATCTTAGTATAAAAGTTTTTGATGGAGAGGAATTGCCATATGAAAAAGATCATACTTGGGAAGATTTGTTTTTACCAGATTCATTAAAAAAAGAAGTTCGTTCTATGGTGGAATCTTTCTTAGCATCTAAAGATTTTTATAAAGAAAAGAAAATACCATGGAAAAGAGGCATTTTACTTCATGGTCATCCAGGATGTGGAAAATCATCTTTAATAAAAACATTAATTTCAAATTATAATTTTAAGCCAGTTACAATTGCGCCAGCTCCAACTGATGAAATGATTAGGTCGGCATTTGCATATGCAGAAGGACAAGCTCCATCTTTATTGTATTTTGAAGATTTGGATTCTTTGCTTGATCGGATCGACATTTCTTCATTTTTAAATCTAATGGATGGTGTTGCAGCTAAAAATGGCATGCTCGTCGTTGCTACAGCAAACGAAATTAATAAATTGAAAGCAAATATAACAAATAGACCATCTCGATTTGACAGGAAGTTTGAGCTTCCATTGCCTGACGAAAAGATGTGTAATCAATATCTAAATAAATGGTTTGGTAAAATTATTACAACTGCAAAATGTAAATCTTTATCAAAAACAGCATTGCAAAATAAATTTTCATATGCTCATTTAAAAGAATTATATATTTCATCAATGTTCGAAGCCATATCTCATAACAAAAAAGTTCCTTCGAATGCAGATATAGATAGAGCAATGAAATATCTAATTAAAGAAAAAGTAATGATGTCTGGAAATCAAATTGATACAAATAAGTATTTTGAATAGGAAAAATAATGAGTAAATATAATAAAAAAGTTTTAGATACGAACAATCAATCAGCTTATGCAAATATTGAGCCAGTAGAGGCAAAACCATTAGAAGTTAAGGTTTTTAATAATTTTGAAAAAGCAATGAAGGCATTTCGAGCTCTTGTGCAAAAAGAGCGCGTTTTGTCAATATATAAAGAAAAGCAATTTTATGAAAAGCCTTCAGATAAAAAGCGCCGTAAGCGTAATGAAATGAAGCGTAAAATGATGGAATTAAATTCTGAAAATCAACCATCAGATAAGAAAAAATCATCTAAAGATAAGGTTGATACGGATAAGAGTAATGGATAAAAAAGAAAAATATGTTCCGAATTATGTGAGAGAAAATATAAAGCCAGTTCCATTTGAAAGTAGAACTGGCATTTCAAAACCACATTATTCTAAAAATATGCCATATATAGAGGCTCCATTATCTGCAGTAAGAGATTGTATACCTAATGTTGGTAATAATGTAGAACAAAGTTGGGTTGGCTTAGATTCTCATATAATTGATGATATGAATTTAGATTCTGGCTTTAATGAAGTGTCTGAGTCTGAATTAATTGAATTTTTAGAAGATGATTATGTTAAATCAGAATCTATTGGTGATTATGTTTTAATTTATAAAGGATCTATTATTTCATCTGGGACTTTAGATTATGTTCAAAATGAAGTAAAGCAAATGATTTTTGGTACACATGATTTATGTGATGGTGTAAATATAGATACAGAAGATTTAATTGTTCTTAAAAAAGTTCAAATTAAAGTTGGCGTATTTTTAGGAGATTGAGGTTATCTTGGAAAAAAGAAAAGCAACAGAGGTTCTTTTAGATATAGAATCTAAAATAGACCAGCTTGTTAATATGTATAAAACTTTATCTTTTAATATTTCTATTTTGTCTAACAAGTTAAATAAAATTGGTAATGTTATAGTTTCTTCTGAAAATACTAATGTTCCAGTTATTGAGAGCGTTGAAAAAGAACAAGTTGAAATAAAGAAAGAAAATGCTTTGCCATTATCTCCAAAGCCAATCTTAGATAAAAGAAATGATAGGTTTGGAAAGCAAAATACTGTTAAACAAAATAAAAACTCAGAGATAGTACTTCCAAAAGAAGGTTTAAAAAATAATTCCGATTCAAGTAAAATTGTTGTAGTACAAAGAATTGTAGATAAAAATGGAAAATCTGTATTTTTAGCAGATGTTGACATTTCAAATGTTGAAGATAATTCGCTGACTTTTAAGGCTCGAACTAATGGCGCCGGAAAATGGCAAGCTCAATTGCCGCCCGGCACATATAAAGTTCTAATACGTAAAAGAGAAGCATTATCTCAAACTTCTATAGAATTTGAACAAACTGTATATGTTGATAATTCTGAAAGCATATTGAATTTAGATATGATTGTAATAAAATGAGCACTAATAAATTTCAAGTTATTATAGCAGATCCTCCATTTGGATTTTCTGATAAATTATCTATGTCTGATGTTGCGAGAGGAGCCACATCAAATTATTCAACTATGTCAATTTCTGATATAAAGGCGTTGCCTGTTAAAGATATTGCTGATCCTAATGGAGCAGTATTGGCACTTTGGGTTCCAAGTAGTTTGTTGTCTGATGGTTTAGATATTATGAAGTCTTGGGGTTTTACTCAAAAACAAACTTATATTTGGGTGAAAACAAAAAAAGAGCCCCTTAAGGATTTAAATTCTGCAATTTTTAAGTCTATAAAAGCTAAAGATGCAAATATTTTAATATCTAAAGTTAAATCTGGATTAAAATTATTATTTGATGATTTTAATTTTAATGATATTTTAGCCTTTGGAATGGGTAGATTATTTAGACAAACTCATGAAATTTGTTTGATTGGAACAAATAATAATGGAATTTATAAAATATTAGAAGATAAATCACAAAGATCTGTATGTTGTGAAATAAACCAAGGACATTCTATAAAGCCTAATAATTTGCATGAATCATTAGAATTAATGTTTCCGACAGCTAAAAACAAATTAGAATTATTTGCTCGACGTACCCGTTCAGGATGGTTATGCTTAGGTAATGAGAGTCCACAATCTTTGGGATTAGATATAAGAGATTGTTTAGAGAAATTAAAATGAATAAAACGTTATTGCTGGGTGCCAGCTATGAAGTATTATATTTTATCGATTATAAAAAAACAATTAAGCATTTAGTAAAAAATAAAGTTGAGATTGTTTCTTTTTGGGATAATACAATTTCTTTTGGAAATGGAGAAATTCAATATCCATCAATTGTAAGATTATTAAAACAACCTAATAGATATTATTTTAATAATAATTTTAGCAGGAAAGCTTTGATAAAAAGAGACAATGCTACATGCCAATATTGTTACGTAAAGCTTTTAAATTCAGAAATTACAATGGATCATGTGTTGCCAAAGGCACAAGGCGGAGGAACATCTTTTGTAAATTGCGTTGTAGCTTGTAAAACTTGCAATAATAAAAAAGATAATCGCACTCCAGAACAAGCTAATATGAAATTACTTAAAAAACCAACATTACCGTCTTTTACCGCCGTAAAAAAGAATTTAGATAATCCTGATATTTGGCATAAAGATTGGGATGGATTCCTAAATACATAATAATATCATACATTTGCAATCGCTATAAATAAGCATAAAATTAATAGATATGATTAAAAACACATGATATAGTATCCTAAATAGGAGAAAGTCATGGTTGAAACAACATCTTGTAATTGTATTGTTTGTGCTAAAGAGTTCGATAAATCAGAACTTAATGATTTGGCTTTTTCCAAAATTAATCTTACTAAATTTAAAATTTGCAAGGGTTGCTTAGATATGTGTGATCCGGCAACAGATTATAAAGAAGCTCGCGACATAATAAATTCTTATGTAGATAATGCGAATTCAAAATTATTGTTTGCTGAAGCTAAAGATATGATTAAATCAATTAAAGTTGCAAAATAATTACATTATTTTCTTTTTCATCATCTTTATCTTTTTTAGGTTCAATAATAAATTCTTCTATAAATAAAGGAATAAATTTTTCCTTTTTCTTGATTTTATCAATTTTGTGAATGTAAGGTATGTATTCCATTAAGACCTAATAAAATGCAATAATAATACGATGTTTTGTAATAATTGTTCTAAGTTGAATTTTTTGTATACACAAAAAACATGTATGAAGTGTAAAGCTGCTGTACTTAATAATATATCAGTTTTGTGCGAACAATGTTCTGCTACAAATTTAACATGCTCTGTTTGTCTTAAAAAAATTCATAATTCAAAATTTAAAATAAGTAATTCTGGCGGATGTAAAGGTTGCGGCAGCTAAAGATATAGTAGATATTGCATGATTATAAAAAATAACGTAGATAAGTTACGTGTAAAATGCGAAGACGTTTCTGAAAAAGAAGTAGCTGATTTAATATATTTATTGGAGCGCGAGCTAAAAGAAAGCGAAAAAAATGGCGCGCCTGGAATTGGTTTAGCTGCACCTCAAATAAATATAAATAAAAATATCGCTATTGTTCGAATAGATAATAATAACCGAGTAAATTTAGTTAATTGTAAAATTGATAAAATGTACGATCCTGTTATATTTAATGATGAGGGTTGCCTTTCTTTTCCTGGTAGGCTAGAAAATACTACCAGGTACAAGGAAGTTCATATATCAAATAATTTGGTTTATCCTAATAAATTTATTGCAACCGGATTAATGGCAGTTGTTTGTCAGCATGAAATTGATCATTTGAATGGTAATTTATTTTTTGATCATGCTATTAAAACAAATCAATTAATATCTGGTAAAAAAATAGGTCCAAATGATCCGTGTATTTGCAATAAAATAGACTTACTTACTGGTAAAATTAAAAAATATAAGAAATGTTGTGGTAAATGAAAAAAGAAGAAAATTTAGAAATGATTAATTTAAGCCTTGCTGAATGTTTAATTAGAATTTCAGCTCTTGAAAAATTATTAGTGTCCAAAAATGTATTTACTCAAGAAGAACTTACTGAAGAAGTAAGTAATTTGTCTAAAAGTTTAATTGAGACTATGCAAAATTCAAGCGGAAATTAATGTTTTCATTAATTAATGAGCATGAATTAAAGTTTAATGGAATAAACGCTTTGTATTTTTATGCTGATTGGATGCCACAACATAAAAAAATGACAAGCATGATTTCTAAAATTGAAGAATTGTATGATGCTAAATTTGTGGCAATAGATGTAGATATATTTAAAAATATAAAAATTCAATATAATATTACTAAAATTCCAACAATTGTAATTTTTAACGAATATGATGAAATAAAAAGGGTGCACGGTTTGCCACTTACCAGTGGGCTAAAAAAGATTTTTAGTGATATATATTATCAATATAGGAGCAATTCAAAATGACAAAAAAAGAAGATTCTACAGTTGCAGTAAAAGAAGTTAAAGAGTCGCAAAAGACACAAGCTACCAAAATTTGGGAAGAAATTAAAGATCTTAATTTAGATATGTTTTCTCTTCCAGATCAGTCGGTAGAAAAACATTGCAAGCCAGTAACTGTTGAGCCAACCAAATTATATTTAACTTATACCATTAGTTCTGTTTTGCCAGCTCTTGAAGCGGCAATAGGTCCTAAATATGAGATTGAGCAAGCTCAAAATTATATTATAGTTTCTAAGAAATAAGGATTATTATGCCATTCGAAGATGATTATGAAGATTTAAATCCTCCCAAAAAAGGTGTAAAATCTCAAGGAAAATCAATATTTGATAATAAACCAAAGAAGCCTTCACAAGAAGAGTTTTTGTCTGCAGCTACTAAAGATAATGAAAAATTAGAAGGTTATGATGCAATAGCTCGTGATTTAACTGTTCAATTTAAAAAAGCGATTGAAGATAAAACTTTGCCGCAAAATAAAAATGTTTTCGCTGTTGAAGTAGAAAATGAATTAATTACAAAAATGATTAATTTGGCAATTCAAATTAATCAAGACCCAAATGTAATTGAGGGTATGGGATCTGTGGGTTGGCTTGCAATGATCTTAAAAAATCTATTAAATAATAGAGATAAAATTAATTTATTAGAATATTCTAATCAAATTTTGGAAAAGAAAATAAAAGAGCGAGACGATAAAATTGATGAAATTTTATTAAAACTTGACACTAAGTAATTTCATGTCTAAAATAATCACAAAAGATTCATTATTGTTTTTGGTATCTGAGGAAAAAGAAAGATTTAGCAGGTATTCTCAATTATGTGCACAATATCAGACGAACTTGGATCCGATCTTAGTGGCGCGTCATCATGGGAGG
>Ga0116191_1000727_pt1 | contig 28321 bp, 43 predicted proteins | sample AD_UKC111_MetaG_FD_89897 | JGI IMG/M metagenome (GOLD analysis project Ga0116191, IMG submission 89897) | Active sludge microbial communities of municipal wastewater-treating anaerobic digesters from Hong Kong - AD_UKC111_MetaG | ecosystem: Engineered > Bioreactor > Anaerobic > Digestate... | reverse complement strand
TTCTACGATATCCATATAATGTAAAAGGCTGGTGACTTTGTCATCAGCCCCACCCTTTTTAAAAAGAGTTTCCTTATAGATATTTTTTATGCATTTGGTGAATTATCACACAGTCTGACGTCCTCCTTGTTGAAGGACACCTTGGCCTGCAGGCCGTAGCATTCACCTACATAGTCATTATCGAGCCAAACCTCGCCCCAAGTGCCGGACATTACTCTTTTTGCACTATCCATAGGTTATATCCTCCTTCTATATTGCAATCGCAAGGTCTATATCTTCGATTGCATCCAAAATCTTAATGCTTGCCTTTAAGAATACCTTATCCGCTGTATTTGCTTCTTTGATTTGCTGCTCGGACATGGCGGATGTATCTACTCCGATGGACTGCAAATATGCCTCCTGTGCAGCCAAATCAATCCCGACGGAGCTGCTGCCGGCTTGCAGGATACCCTCCTGCTCCAGCTGAGTAAAATACCCGCTTATGGCTGAGATCAGCAGGCACTTATTATCATAGTCGTTGGCATACTTGCCGATATAGCTGTCCTGGGCCGTCATCTTTATGTCATTCTTTATCATATCAACAGCTTCAACAATCTTAATCTTCTTGAAGGTCTCACCCTTATCCTGTGTAGTCGTCTGCAGACTGTTGACGCCGCGGCCAACTTTGACCTTTTCTCCATCGTGGAATATGATGAATTCTCCATCATCAATAGCAGCATCCATTTCAGCCTTCGAAAGGCGTGTTACATCTGTAACCTCAGGCAGAGGTGCATAAGTACAGCTTATTGTCATCGGTGTGCCGGCAATCAAACCGGCAATCCTGGCACAATACCCTGCTGCTGCATATGTGTTTTCTCCAACCTTTATCCCATCTGTTGTGAAGTTTACAATTGCCTCGCTGTCGGCAGCCTTATCTGGCAGCACGGCCTTGGGAGTGAAATCATTTGCACGCTGAGAAGCTATCCATGTTGCTATTTCTGTCGCTTCCGTAGCATCACAATCAGGAGGGCCGGCAAGATAGTCAAAAGTCTGTGTTGCCAGGTAGTTTAGCGCCTCAGACAAATTCGCAGCTTCATCATCCAGAACATAAACAATCACCTTTCTTGGCGGATTGACGTACCCTATGAACGCCTGATCAACGTATGCCTTATTTACAGCACCAAGTTCCGCAGGAATCTGTGTGCTGTTCGTCAAAACATGTGCGCCCTGAGCTGCCGCAGCAGCATCCTTCAATATAATGGCTACTACGCCTTTTGCAGAGCGCTTAACCGCTGATACTGCTTGAGATTTGAATTCAATATTGATATTTGGAAGTCCCAACTTTATTCCTCCTTCACGGTCGTATAGACCTTATTAATTAGTGGTGTATCATCTATAGCATCCGAGCGGTCATCATAGTATTCAAACTGCAAATCTATGTAGGCCTGATCAAAATTCCTGCCGCCGGAGCTTGCCCTTACTTTTACCGACCTATCGTCAACATTGATATAGCCATTCCTGAATATATCCAGCACTCCGTTTTGAAGGGTGAGCAGCTGGACAGTATCACTATGAGAGTAATCATCTGTCGTATCAAAGCATGTTATTGTAAAATAGTCAGTTTCCTGAATGGTTCTGCGGTTCACGGACTTTTGGTCAAAGGTAACAAGCTCAATAAGGAAGCACGGCCTCTCAAATTGCTTTGGGCATAGGTCAATATATACTGTATGGTCAGGATACTTTTCGACTAAAAGCCGGTTAATTTCATCCAGGATCTTTATGCTGTTTATTATTTTGACCTCCTCCCCTCTATACGGTCGGCCAGGTTCTCAGCAAACCGTTCCGCTATTTGAATGGCCTTTGCATCGACATTCTTTTGTGCATTTTGGTAGAAATGCCTGCCTTCAACAAACGGTGTGTTAATTCTGGGCTTATAATGCTTTGCTTTTCCACTTGGCTGCCTGATTTTGTGGCCGCTTTCAAGGTAGTTGGTTATGGCACCGGGGCTGTTGTCACCAGTACTGCCCTTAACAGCTCTTACGGCAGCATATCCACCGCCGCTGCCCACATGCTCCTCCTGCCAATTCCGGATCTTCCCCCGGTCGTCTTTAACGCCGGAAGCAACAATCTGTGCGTCCACTTCCTTTTTTGCCATGTCTGCCATCTCTTCATGCAGCTTTCTTCTGGCCTCAGGCACTTCATCCAGCAGAACATTTAAATCATTTGTAAGCTCTTCTAAGCCCTTCAAATTAATGCTTTGCATAATCACACATCCTTGGTCATGCTGATCTCGTATTCATTCTTGTACTCATCCAGGTTGTGAACAACCTGGACATTAAAGGTATCATTACCTATTTTCACGAGGTCCGCTGCCTGCAGCTCTATAGCTTTTGGTGTTACCAGTACATATGTTAGCTCGTTGACCGCCTGAGGCTTCTGCTGCTGATATCCCAAGTATTTTTCAACCAGACATGCCGGGAAAGTGGCTATTGTTTGCGGTTCCTCTGGAATAGGCCTGTTTAGTGAATTTTTACCTGATGTTTTTCTAGTAGCAATGCATGTAACAGGTTCAATCTGTGCGGCTGTTACCTCATAAAGCATGCGGTTGATTTCTTTGATGTCAGTTAAAAAGTAGTGCCTTCCCTGCCACCTAAGAGCCTGGTGAAGCGTCAATGCGCATTTTCTTATTGTAAATTTTGCTGTCTTGACTCCGATGCCGACCGTTGAAAACAGATTTGTCTTTTCAAGGCTTTCAGCCTTAGCCCATATTGTAGCCGCCACATCCCAGGTATAAATATTTCCGGCATTCCCCAAAGTTAAAATATATATCCTGCTGTTCAGTTCTCCTGCCCTCATACATCCACCCCCTAGGACGGCGGCACATACATGCAAGAATTCAGTAAATTATAGAAAGCCGTGGGGACATCCGTTGACTCCGGGTTGTCAATCCTGTGGCTTACATACAATTTAATTGCTGATTTTATCGCCTCAGGAATCTTTTGAGGGGCTGTGTAACCGGCTTTATATGTGAAAATCACGCTGTCGTATTTCTGAAGCGTAACTGCAGGCCAGGTCTTATCTTTCCTAAAGTACACCTTCCCGGATCTGCTGCTTACAACAAAATCATTAATGTCCATTGCCAATTCGGCGCCGTTTGTGTCTATGATCTTAACTGCATCAAGTACTTGTAACGGTATGCGGGGCACTTCAATTGGCATTGAGGGTAACGTATCAAAAGACAATTCCCATATCTGTTCCATCAGCACCCATTGGATATATTTTTCTGCTTCTTCCCTGCCGGACTTAATAAGTCCGGTGATTATGCCGTCTAAGCTATCATCAGAAATTCTCGCCCAATCTTTAGCTTCCTGAAGTGTCACCGGCTCCTGCGTCGGTGCCGCTACCAGTTTTATCCTGTAATCCACCTTTATCACCGCCTTTTGGCGCTTCTTCTATTAGCTTTACCCATCCCCGTGCAGCCCAGTTATATGCAATCTGCCATGGCAGCTCCTCTGTGCTGCCTTTTTTAAGTTGTTTCCCATCAAGGTTAAGCCCTGATATTAATATTTTTACCTTCTTCATCACCTGTGCCCCTTTCAAGGATTGTAAGGGGCCGATTAAGGCCCCATCATGCTTATATTGCAGTTACGTCAAGCTGTCCGTAAACAGCTGCGCCGCTGTCTATCAGCTTGACATCTTCCCTTTCTATAGCCCTTACTTCAGTATTATCTTTTCTGAAGGCTGTACCGCCTACATTGGTGGTGTCAATCTGGTATCCCTGACGCTCAAACATAGTTATGAGCTCAACCAGGTTGCCTATGATGCAAGGAGCCAGCCTGGTAGTTGTGCCGGTTGTTGCAAGTACCGTATTGGGCACCACAATTACAGGCTTTCCGAATATTATGCTGCTTGACGGTTCAGTTACATCGGGCTTAAGCAGCGGCCTGTTCTGGCCGTCAACCCAGGTGTCCATCAGTTGGAAGCCGTCCTGGTTTGTGAGGACTACAGAGCCTGCAGCAAGCATCGGGTCAAGAGTTACATTGAGGGCTTTCTTCATTGCTTTCCAGTCAGCAAAGGTTACTTTGCTGAGAGTAGCAGCCAAATCGAGTATGAGCTTGTTCCTTGTTACTACTGACTTCTTGCCTATCCATCTCTTCAGGAAGTCCATGATGGCCTGATCTGTGTCCTTCAGGAGATCATTGGATACAGGCAGCCATCCGGCATATTTTTTAATAGCGTATGATATGTTTACAAGTTTGGGGTTTCCCATGTCAGCTATATCATCTACGCCTTCGTTTGCCAGATTCTCAAAAGGTGTCATTGTAGCAATCTGTTCAAAAACCCTGCTGCCGGAATTCGTGTTTACCGGAATGACGTTGATAAGTCTTTCAAGAGCCGGCAATAACCTTTTGTACTCATTGATTGATGTCTGGATATCCTGAGGTACTGCAAGGCCGCCATCTGCTGCCGAGCCTTCTGTCATTGCATTTCTTGCTTCAAGCAGGTTCCTATCCTCTGCTGACAATCTCTGCATCCTGAATGCCTTCATGAACGCAGCCTTGTACTGTGCTTCATCTTCCTTCTCGTCTTTTGCTTTCCCTTCCGGCTTCACCTCTCTGCCGCCGCTTGTTTCCAGGTCTTCAATGTCTGCCAAAAGCTCTATCTGCGCTTTCAGAGCCTTGGCTTCTTCGGCCTTAGCCTTAGCCTCGGTCATCTTGTTTTCTTCAGCCAGCTGCCTTGCTTCGTTTGTAACCTGTGCAAGCTGCTGCCTGAGTTCTCTTTCCTTCTTTGTCATGTCTCTTTTCCTCCATTTCATATACTTGTTATGTGATAAAAAAAAATGAACCTTACATAAGGTCCAATTCTAACAGTAACTTTTCTTTTTCATTACTGCTCTTAGGAGTTCCTTCTGGGGGCTTCGGTTTTTCCTTCAATGCTTCAGGCAGGTTCCTATAACCTTCAAAATAGTCAGAAACACATGCCGCAGCATTGTTCGCCTCACCAACCTCGATATTGAAATACTTGGCGGCTTCCTCGCCTGTCAGCCATGTCTCTTCGGCAACAAGCCGGCGGATTGTTTCAATGTCAATTCCTTCTTTGAGGTTTTCCTTGTAGACATTCATTATGCCTTCTTCAATCCTGTCCAGGTCATCAGCCATTTTTCTAAGCTCATCCGCATTTGCACCCCAGGTCCATGCCCAAGGTTTATGTATCATCATGAATGCGTTTGAAGGAATAATTACTCTGTCCCCTACCAGAGCTATTACCGACGATATGCTCCCTGCTACACCGTCAACATATACTGTTTTCTCAGCAGCATGTCTTTTCAGCTGGTTGTAAATAGCAAGTCCTGCAAACACAGATCCCCCGCCGGAGTTGATGTAAATATTCAACTTGTTTTTTCCTTCAATCTCCTTAAGGAAATTCTTTATATCGTCTGGACATACATCGGTATCATCCCACTTTGCCCATAAGGAGCTTACGATATCGCCGTATATGTACAGCTCGGCATAGTCCTCGGTTTGATTTTTTATTTCGAATTTACCCGTTACCTTCTCTTTGCCTGTCCTCTGGTCTTTGAACTTCAGCTCAAGAATCTTATTCACCCGCGCTGCCTCCTTTCTGCTCATACTGTTTGCCTGCCATTGTAATAGGAATCATACTGCCGTTGAAGTAGAGTTTGTCGCCGCCTTCCAGCGGAGGATCCTCTTCTTTTGCCCTGCATTCATTTGGAGTTTTGAATCCAAACTGTATGGCTTTTGCATAGGCATTATATCTTTTTTCAGTATCACCCCTTAGAATGCTGTCAACATTGAACTTCACATAATAGCCTGCCATTATTTCCGGGTCAAGGAATAGCTTATACCGCAGCTCATCCTCATACATTTTGAGGATTGCTTGCAGGGTATCTATGTAAAATTCTCTCTGCTGCTCTTCAATATTGGAAAACGTAGCTCTATCAAGGTCATTGATTTGATGGAGCTTTATACCGAAGGCGGCCGCAATCTGCCTTATTGTGAGTTTTGTATTCTCCAGGAACTGAGCATCAACCAGATTCATGCTTATTGGCTGGAATTGATAGCCTATAGGCAAAAGGCTAATTTTATGGGAGTTTTTAAGTCCGTTGCTCATTTCCTCGAACTTTTCCCGGAAAGTTTTCTGTGCTTCCGGGGTCAAAGTGCCCACATATTGCACAATACCCTTTGTTTGCATGCCGTTTTTAAAGAAATTATTGATGTATTGTTCCGCAGATTTGGCATTTTCCAGGCTATTTGACAGTATTTCTGTTATATCCAAGCCAGCTATACCGTCGGTTGTGAGCCCTTTAAAGTGCAATATTTCATCAGCCTGGAGCTTATACTGGTTCCCAGAATTATCTGTGTATACGTACCAGACTGAATTCTTACTGCTTATCAGTCCAATATCATCGACGTAAATTTTCATCTGTGAGCTGTTCAGAGGGTATATCCCTGTAATTTTACCGGCATTTTTCCCTCTTTCAGCAACATCAGGCCATGCAAATGCATTGCCTCTTATACTCCTTTGTGCTTCAATGCACTTCCAAAAGTCCGAAGGACTCATAAAAGGATTCGGCCTTACTGCGAGTAGTGAATATAGATAGTGGTCCGTGGCCTTTTTTATACCGTTGCTTTCCTGATAGATTTTCAAAGGTAATTTGCTCACCGTATCAGCGAGGAATTTTACACAGGAATAAAATGTTATCTCTTTCAGAGCCTTATTGCCTTTGATATTAACAGCATCCGGGTCAACCCCCAGCCACTCCAGCAATGTTTTAACATCGCTCAAATCCGTTTCGACCTTCTGTGCTTTAAAATCTCTTCTAAATATCACTTTTTCACCTCCTTAGAGGGTTTATCGCAAAATACACTCCGGCACCGAATAATACCACCCCCAAAGCATAGCAGCCTGCTATCCTGTTAATAAAAAAAGTAGTTCCGACTATTACGCCTAAACCACTTATAATCAAAATATCCTCGATGCATTTGCTAAGGAATTTAACTACGCTTTTCATCTAATCAACTCCAAATTTTATTCAAGAATTCTTCAGTTGCGTATTCTGATATATCAACTGCACTCTCACTAACCATTGCCCTTACATGAGATATTACCAGCGCTACGGCTGGGTCAATCCTATACTGTGCCTTTGATTTATCAAGCTTGATATTTTCTGCAGGATCCATTGTGACTATAGCGTTGTTCATTGCCCATGCCAGTACCGGATTATTGAAATGCAGCAGTTTTTTCTGAAGCACTAAAGACATAATATCCTTTGTCGGCTCCGATAATGTCCTATATCCCTGCCTTATTTCAACTGTTGTAAAACCTTCATTGGTTAAGTTTTGAGCCAGTTGAGTAGCATTCCAAGGGTCATAACAGATTTCCCGTATATCATAGTCATCTGACATTTGCATAATGTATGATTCTATGAATGAGTAGTCAACTACGTCTCCCGGAGTCTCGGTAATATACCCTTTTTTAATCCAGGTTCTGTACGACACCCCATCTTTCTTTTCCTTTTCAAGCACCCTGTTCTCTGGGATAAAACTGTGGGATATAACTGCGTAGCGGCCATCTTCAAACGGGAATTCAAAATTAACCGATGTCATGTCTGTTGTGGATGATAAGTCTATTCCAACATAGCATGATTTCCCTTTTAGATCTTCAATCTTGATATCATCATTTGCATCTATATGGCATGCCTTCCACCTCTCCATATCCATCCAGCGTATCTCCTGATTTACCCACATATTTAGGTGCTTGCAAAGGAAATTGTTCTGGGCTGCCGGTATCTGCTTTGCCCTTTCTGCTTTCATCCTCAAGTCTTCCAGTTTTACACTGACACCCAGATTAGGATTGGCCTTAATCCAGCACGATTCATCCCGCCAATCATCCTCATGATCTATTTGAGCAATATAGCAGAAGAACATATTATCTTCCGTATGCCCATTTAAGATGTTGCATCCATATTCGTATAATTCATAAGCGATACCATGATTATCAAAGCCGGCAGTTGTTATTCCGAATATAAGAGGCTGCTGCCTCGCCGCAGTACCATTGGCAATTATGTCATATATCTCTCTCGTTTTATGCGCATGAAGCTCATCAATTAGTCCCCCATGGATATTAAGACCATCAAGGGAATTTACATCGGATGACAGGGGCTCAAACTTGCTGTTTGTTCTAGGCATATTAATATTCCGCTGAAGCACTTCAAGATATTTTTTTATGGATGAGGATGCATTGACCATCCTCTTGGCTTCATCAAAAATAATCCTTGCCTGGTCTCTTTTGGTAGCAGCAGAGTAAACCTCAGCTCCCTGCTCTCCGTCTGCCATTGTAAGGTATACTCCTAGCCCTGCCAACATGGTAGATTTACCATTTTTCTTTGCGACCTGTACATAAGCTGTCCTATACATCCTCAAATCTGTTTTCTTGTGCTTCCATCCGAATATGCTGCCTACAATAAAGCATTGCCATAGTTCCAAAACTACCGGCTTCCCAGCCCATTCCCCTTTGGAGTGGCATAGAAACCCGAAGAAGTCCATTATACGTTCTGCGGCTTCAACGTCAAAATAAAATGGAAATGCTTTTGTTTTTGACTTCTTAAGCATTTCCATATGTCTTTCACAAGCGTTACGCACCAATTTGCCGGTTATTATCCTACCAGCCAGTACCTTTCTTGCGTATTCTGTTGTTCTATCCTTTACTCTATCCACTCTTCTTTCCGCCCTTCAGGAAGGTAAGCAACGGGTCTTCTTCAGTTTCCCTGGAATTGACACTCACCTTTGTTCTGGAGCTTGGTGTCATTCCAAATTCGCTTGCAAAATCCTTCATGAGTTTCATGGCATCATTTGCTATAGCAATCTCGGGTATAGGAAGCCTATTACCCTTTGGGCCTATGTAACTCAGCTTTCCATCATTATCTGAGGCATATGCTTTAATCTTTCGTGTTGCTTGGATCCAAATTGAATAGTTATGGCAATATGCAGCAAGTGTGTTATAGTCAACTTTGGCAAGAAGCCCAAGCAGGTGGAGCTCCGGTGCAATCCTCTTCCATTCCTTTTTAGCCTGTGTATCCAAAAAGTCCGGGGGCCCAGGAATAGTATTTTCTTGTTCAAAATGAGGTTCGTTTTGATTCAATTTTCGCTTACCAGGATTCCCGCGCAACTCTGCCAATTTTGTCGGCTGCGTTTTCGGCCCTCTGGCTCCCATGACTTTTCCCTCCTTTCAAAACTTGCGGACACACACAAACAACTTGCCGCGTGGTCTCCATTGAAAAGGTTGTAGAGATTATTGTACCCCCCTACCCTCCATCAACCTATGTCCCTTAACACTGTTGCAGTGTATGCATGCGCCCTGATGATTGTTCGGGTTCCAAAACCTTGGATCATCTGGCCCATCCGGTGGATCTATATGGTCAACGCAATTGGCAACTCTTGTACAACCAGGCAGCTGCAGTTTACACAATACATTCTCCGGCTGACTCAGAAACCATTTACTGTATCTTCTCCATCTACTGTCATAGCCTCTTTCATGCGCTGAACCTCTTTGCTTGTCATAATGTTTTTGAAGTTCCTTTTTATGTTCATCACAATACCCGTTTCGGGTTAGTTTATTGCAACCAGTTTTCAAACATGGTTTCAATGCTTTCTTCGGCATACTATCACCTAAACATCCTTTGTCTTAAGTATCTTCTTTAAGCCTTTCTTAAGCCTTGTATCCCAGGATGTGCGGCCTACATATCTTACTAGATACTCAACCAACTGTGCCAATTCCGGGTTTATTCCATTATGGTTTGTTTTATCCAGCACTATTGCTGTAATATCAGTGGTACAATATTTTCTTTCCATATACCTGCTATCTGTTTTAACCCGATATCCTGATGCATTCAAGTACTTAACCAGATTCACGGCTCCTCCCAACTCAATAAATTTCTTAAAAATAATCTGGTTTAGCGTATTTTCGGCTGAGTTTTTCAGTATCTCATTTTTAAGATTATTGAAAATATCCATTTCAAGTTGATTTTTATTTTTATCTATCATACAATCACCTAATATTTGGTAATTTTTATTAACATACTCTTTTATTGTGTTAAGTTTATAAGTTTTTGTATAAGCATTTATATTGCTTGCTTCTTGATGAGCGATTATATTTTTGTTTAACACTACTTCAATATGTTAATACTTTAAAATATTTTAAATTTTTCTATCGCTTTATCGGTATATTCCTGCTCAATTCCAATATATCTTAAAGTAATAACAGGGCTGGCATGATTAAGTATCTTTTGAAGTGTTACAACATCTTTTGTCTGCAAATAAAAATGGTACCCGAACGTCTTTCTCATTGTATGGGTACCAATATTCTCTATCTTAAATACCCTGGCAGCGTCTCTCAGGATCATATAAGCCCTTATTCTGCTGATGGCTTTATATGGGTTCTGTTCTGATGCAATGAGCATGTCATCAGGATCTTTATCCTTGCAGTACTCCTTCAATTCCTTTTTCAACACTGGGTTAATCTTGAATATTCTCTGCTTATCAGTCTTAATCTCTCTGATGTTGATGGTATCACGATTCTTGACATCAGATATCCTAAGCTTTAAAATATCGCTTATCCTAAGGCCCGAATAAATACCTGTAATGAACATGATATAATCACGCTCATTCTTATCCCTTAAGTAATTTGCTATTGACTTAACCAGTTCCGAGTCCCTAATCGGCTCTACATAATTCATGCCATCACCTTCTCAGACTTTCCTTAGCGCAGCTGCCGAATGGACAGTAAAATTTCATGCCTGTCCATGAGCCGAAATCGCATGTATTGCACTTATGCTTATTTATTTTTTCAAGCCTGCGCTCTTCCTTGGCCTTTTCTGCCTTCAAGGCGGCCTGCTTCAAGCTGCTCATACATATCACTCCAAAAGAAAATAGCCCGGATATTTCCGAGCTATCAGATTATTTTTCTCAATATCATAATAAATTTATTTTTCAATATTGTCAGTAGGTAAAAAGTAGGTTTTATTTTTTGCCGAAATCTCTTTTATGTATTGTTCGCTATATCCAAGCGTTTCGGCTATTTCGCTTATTCTCAAACCAGTTATATCTCTAAGGTAAACCACCTTAAAATCTATTCCATCAAATTTATAAACTTCTTCCAATATGGCTTTTTCCAATTGTTCTAAACGATGCAGCTTTGACGCTATATCATTTATTCTGTCTCTTCCGTCATTAATATGTTTTACTATCCTGTCCAAACTGGTTGCATTATAGGAGCCCTTTGGCATGCCATCAATATTAATTGCATTTAAATCTTTAGGCTTATCTTTGTATAATAGTTCTTCCCAGTATCTCAAATTATCTTCTGCGGCTTCTAGCATTAGCTGAAGTTGATCTCTTAGTAGATTTATTATTTCTTTATATTTTTTCATATCCCCAAACGTTGTTATCAACTTAACTCACACCTTTCTCCTAGGTAGTTTGCTTTACATTTCTCCTTTCTGTCAGCCTTCTAAAAGCTTTTCTTTATTTTTTCTGCGCTCCTCCATAATCATTTTTATTTCTTCATCAGAGATATTTTCATACCCCTCTCTACCCTTTTTTTTGAGAGCTTCTTCCAGCTTTTTGACATCATAGTCTCTGCCCTTAAAATTGTTAAATGTAGGCTTGTTGCTCTTCATACTATTTCCAATTTGCTTTAATTCAGACTTTGGTATCCCGTCAATGTATTCCTCATAGGACCTGCTTTCTCCTAAAAATGTCTTAGCATGCTTGATAAACCTTACCTCAGTGCCATCCTGTCTGCATTTCTCAGCATAATTCTGAGCAGCCTTTATCATGTCTGCAGGATCAACCTTTTGCCGCAGCCTGGCTTTCCATTTTGCAAAAGCTGCTGCCTTCTCAGTTTTTCGTGGATAGCAACTCCAAAACTCCTCAAAATCATCGGTATACTCATGCTTGCTTTTGCCAGGATCTACTTCCTGCGCTCCTCCGGATTCGTTATCCGGGTTCTCAGCCGAGGCATTTCCGCTATCGCCTGCATCGCCAGGTGCAGGCATATTATCGAATACCGAGTTTCGAGTATCGAGATACGAGTATCGAGTAACGGGAACATTTGCTTGCATTTGTTTGCATTTGATTTCATCTACATTCAAATGATTGCAAATGCTATCAACTTCTAATATTATAATTTTTCCTTCGTCGATTGATGGAAATTTGCTCTTATTAGCTCTTATATTCTGATGCTTTGCCCAAGTGTTCACTTGAAGGTATAGTTTTTCATCGACTTCATATAGGGTTATAAGCTTTTTAGATAGCTTTGCAAGCATCTGCTTAATATCTTCAAGGCTTACGTTGTCTATTCTTAATGGGTAGCACTTTGCTCTTACAATCTGAGGCCTTGCTTCCATCCTTCCGTAATCATCACAGTTTACAAGTAAGCGATAGAAAAATGCTTCTTCCTGAGAGCTTAATGCATCTATATCCTCGCTGATGCAGATGCTCTCTTTAATTATTCTATTAGGCAAATACATCACCTCCTACTTTAACTATCCGACAAGTTTAAGTTGTTTCAGTTTGTAGTTGTCCAAGAGTATATATATTGGCTTGTCCTCTGCAGTTGCCCAATTATCATGGAATGCGTCATATCAAATTCATTGTAATTTGTTGCACTGGTTCAAAATTCATCCATAATACTTCTGTCTTGCTTTGTCCTCTTTCAGTTGCCGTATTTCGCTTTTCAATACGCCATCTGTTCAAATATTTTTCATACAAAGGGTTTTCATATCCGCTTAATATTACTGGGCCTTTGTGACATTTCAACGCTTCCAGCAGCCTTATATGGTCTTTTTCTGTCATATCATAGGCATATATATAACTGTTGCGTGTATCAAGCGTATAAGGTGGGTCAGCATATATCAACACTGATTCATGATTGTATTTTTCTATTAATTCAACTGCATCCATGTTCTCAATCTGTACCGCTTTCAATCTTTCTGCTACTTCCATTACTCGATCTGGCACCTTACTCCATTGTTCTGGCATATTCGGGCATTGTCCCTGCGCTGAATGTCTCCATCCTGTCCGGTAGCCCGTCCTTGTTGCAAAAGCCTGCCAGCATCTAACAAGAAAACGCCTTGCATCTTCCAGACTATCACCTGTCTTTTCATAGCTTTGCAGATATTCATCCCTTGCCCAAGGAGTTAATTCGATTAACCTGGCCAGCTCAAGCGGTTTTTCTCTTATAACTTTGAACAAATTAACCACATTTCCATCTATATCATTTACCGTTTCAATGCCTTTCGGTTCTTTGTTAAACAGTATAGCCCCACTGCCAAAGTAAGGTTCCAAATATATTTTATGAGGCGGCATCTGTTCAATTATCCACTTTGCAAGTCTCCATTTTGCACCCGGATATTTTAATATTGGCTGCATATTTTCACCCCGTTATGTCGCAACATAATCATGTTATGCAACAACTCGTGATGTAGAATATTGCTATGCTCATGTATCCTCCTTTCTATTTCCTCGTTTGTTTTAGCTTTTCAACTATCTTATTCATGTGTTCTGTTGCCTTAGCCTGCGCAAACATTCTGTCTTGTTCTGTCTCTTCTTTATCTCCCATAATCCCTATGAACTGGCTTACTTTAAGTCCAAGGAATTCCTGTATAGTTTCGTCCGTACCTTCTTCAGCTACAAGGTAATAGCAGAGTATTGAGTCTTTGCTTTCGTCTACGCCAATTCTCTGAACTCTATCTTCCGCCTGACTGTGAATCGCAGGGCTCCAATCAAGTTCACCGAATACTACGCATGTTGCACTTTGCAATCCATCTATACCAGCTGCTGCTCTCAATGATATACAGCATATATTTGTACGGTTATTCTTGAAGGCTTCAACTGCGGCATCTTTCTGGTTACTTGTTTCCTTCCCGGTTATGAATACAGGGTGAAAGGCCTTGAGCTCTTTTTTATATTCATCCCATACAGCATGATGATAAGCAAACAGTAGAACCCTCTCTCCAGCTTCCAGGAGCATCTTAACGAACTCTGCAACATACAGAGCTTTTGCAATGCCTATGGCCTGCCTTGAATCATTGACCACTTCCCGGGTGACTCTCCCTTTTTCAAAGTAGTCTTTAATATCGTCTATGCCCTTTGCCTTCATGATTGCATCTTTAATGAGATCACTATATGTCCCAGTATCAAAGTCAACCGTCTGTACTACTCTGCGCTTTGGTGGTAACTCCTTCAATACCTGTTCTTTTGTCCTCCTGAGTAACAGACCTTCCCTTTTCAAATAATCACCCAGCAAATCAGGTTTTTTCACAATATCTGAGCCATAACCAGTGCACCATTCCCTGGTGAAACTGTCCCAATCCCCAAGACAGTGATATTCAAGGATATTCATTACATTCCAAATCTCCCCGCCCCGGTTGTATATTGGTGTACCGGAAAGTCCTATGACATTTTCGCATCTAGAAGCTACCAGAGAAGCTGCGCTGTATTTTTCTGTTCCATTGTGTCTGAGGTCCTGAATTTCATCAAATACTATTGCCTTGAAATTCATTTCTGGAAGCACTCTTTTCCATCCCCTGAGCAATAGGTAGTGAATGATATAAATGCTTGCTTCGGGCAGTTTATACGGTCTTAATCCCTTTATAATATGGACTGATGAGTCCTCCTTCTCGCTTATGGCATAATCCAAAAGTGACAACTGCTGTCCAGGTAATGTGATGAAGTTTTTTATCTCACGCTTCCAGTTCTTTACTAGATGCGGTGGTACTACTATTAATGCCGGATAGCTTTCTGTAGTCGCTAAGAATGCAAGAGCTGTTGGGGTTTTGCCTGTTCCCATTTCATCAGCAAGTAAGGTTCTGCGGTTATGAAGCAGAAATGCAAGTCCTTCTTTTTGAAACTCCAATAGCTCTCCGTTAAATTCAAGCGGCGGTGTAACCTTCTGATGCCTCTTGTTTAGCTCATTCCTCTTTAAAACGTGGTCAACCGTTTCCTGATATGCCTTCTCCCATCTCTCGGGCTCTTCTATTCTTAGCGGGTAACGCAGCATAAGCCAGTTCAGATCGCCATTAATTCTCTTATTGTTTGGGAATCTTGCAAAGCCACTACCTCTTCCGGAACACCCCGGGAACAGCCGTTTTGCCATATCTATTACACAAGGCTCACCCTCAATTATCCAAGAGTTCTGAAAGTCATCATGCTTAAGCGTTCCGTAGTAATATTCTGCTTCACCGACACTATTCAAATAAGCAGGTATCATAGTGCAATCCCCCATAGTTTATTAAGTCCGAATGAAAGGCAAGGCTTTCCATTTAACTCCCTAGGCACATCTAGATTCTTTTCAACAACTAGAATGATTCCTTTAACTTCCTTAAATCCTGCATACCTTTCAAGTTGCTTTGTTACCTGACTTTTATTAGGCTTACCTTTCTTAACTTCAATAGCAATTCCATCTCCAGTCAGAAAATCTACTCTATTTCTTGGACCTAGTTGAAATTCTCTTATGAATGAGATGCCGTCAGATGCTAATACCATGGCTATCTTATTTTGAAGGTCGAACTCTTCTACAACTGGATTGATTCTAAGTTTGCTTAATGCTTTCAGTACTGTCATTTCCATCATTTAAGACCTCTACATCTTTTTGCTTTATCTCAATACTGTTTATCTCGCAGAATCTATTTATAAGCTTTTCCGTAGGCGGAAAGCCATACTTCTCTATGTGCCATTCCTTGTATTTTTCTATTGCCTCCTTACCGCCCATGACTACGCCCCTCCTTATATCATACTAAGTTGCTCGTATCCGCTTTGAGCCTTTACCCAGGGTTCATACTCTTCAAAGCTGCACACGGTATGTTTCCTGCTGTTCACCCAACTTGCAAAGCAGTGATGTTTCTTTGTGGGATATGTGAGATTATAAGGCATTACATAAGGTCTTATTCCGATCTCGGTTAACCGCCTGAACCGGTACATATCCTCTTCAAAGGTTGTGTTATAGCCCGTCAGCATGTAGCACATATGCCGCCATTTCTTAACGAACTTAGACAGCAGCTTTATGCCGTCCATAACCTGCTGCTCAAAGCCCATCAAATCCCATGCATAGTGTAGGCTCCTGAGATGTTTTACTTCCGATAATGCCTGAGCAATTTCTGGTGTAAGCAATCGAACATCAATGCCTTGGCTGATATCTACTACCAGCCCCCTGTCCCTTATCTCATGAAGTTTGTCTATGCAATCAGGATCTGCAGTCAGGTTGTTGTCCATCAGTATAAGTACGTTGCTTCTTGGATTCAGCAACTCCCCTATACTTGTAACCTGCCTGAAGCTTCCTTCTTTTGGCGGCACGAAGCAGAAACCGCAGTTTCGGACACAACCCCGGGAAGTAAATCCCATACCGGCATTTATTATTGTTGCGGCCTTTTTTGTTTTGCTCTCTTTCGTTGCAATACCACCCTTTATCCGGGGAAGGATATCTGCCACTGTGTAGAGTCCATAATCAGGTTTGCAAGCCTCTATTTCGTCCGGAAGCACCTTATGTATATCCTTTCCTGTTCCGCCGACCTCCGCATTTGAGTACAGTTGTAGTAGCTTTTCAACTTTTGGCTTATTCCAGGTAAATAGACTACTTATATATACTTTGTCATAGCGCTTACCCGGCTGAGCAAATTCAACCTGTTTTCCAGCCGCCTTATAATAGCTGCTGATTTTCATGAGTGCCAAATTGGGAAGTTTTCCATCAACATCTATAAGCCCTATCAATGTAAAATCTCCCATTACTCATATCCCCCTGGCTCCCAGAAGCCATAGTCCATAAGATCGTCTGTGTTTTCTATCCAATCCGGAACAATCAAACAATCGTCAAATGGCACTTCCAGATACTCTCCCTGATGCTCACGGGATTTGTAGTAAATAATTCGATCCTCTATGTAGTAATCCGTTACGTACAATCGGTTTGTCCAGCCGCATTTAGTATATTGAAATATTGTATATCTACCTTGCTTGACTTCCGGCTCTGGGACCTCCACTGCAACCGGTGTCACTGCAGGCTGATTCATAAACCATGTTAGAAATAGCAGGTATATGACTATGAGCACCATCAAAGTTTTCATTGTCCTACTTGGATTCATTATGATATCCTCCTTTTGTTTTTTATAATTTCTGCAATTGTCGCAGTAAGATGGTTTTCCTTATACCACATAAAGTGAGCTTGTTTAGATAGTTCAGCTGCTGCCTTCTTTTCTCCATTTATCAGGCGCACTATAGCCTGTCCTAGAACTTTTTGCACTTTAGGGCTCATAATATCACCCTCTCTTATTGGGCTTTTGGCAGCTGTCCATCCTCAAGCATCTTCCCGACTGTGGCAATAGCAAAAGCTACCGTTACCGCATCGATTTTGTTCTTCATAGCTTTTGTTATCCGTTCAAGATTCCAGCGTAAATCAGTATATCCAGCCAACGCGCAGCCTGCATTCCAGTCTGGCACACAGCAAAAACCGCCCCTCTGAGAATCACCAAATATTACTCTTATGCTGGATCTGGATGATATCTGCATTTCATAATGACTGCCATGATTTATAAGCCTGGTTATCGTAGCAGGCCATTCTTCGATATTTTTCCCTTTACGCATTTTGCATGTAAACTTGATAGCATTCATACGGTTCATCCCTTTCAATGTTTTCTAGCTTAAAGCTTTTAATACTGTCTTTTGCATAAGGTATTCTGTCGTATCTGTGCTGAGGATAAAATATGGCATGCTGGCATGGTTTTATAATGTTCTCTATAATCTTAACTTTAGCCACTGAACCGGATCTGATTTGCGCTATATCCACCAAAATACCGATATATGTACCCCAGTATTCATCAATCGCAATAACTGGGCCGCCTATACATTCCAATGCTTCATTTATCTCCATATAGTCACCTCTTGCATAATTTGGTAAATTATAGTATACTTAAATTAACAACAATTTCTATTAGGCCTCTAAGCATATTGCTTTGGGCTTTTTTCTTTTTGGGTATTGTGAGAAAATATAATTGAAAATGCTGCAGCTATTGCTTCCTTGACTTCTCTTCCAACTTGGTGCCAGCGTTCTTCTTCGTTCTGGTCCACTGCTCCGTCGCATGCTATTTCAACCATGTCTCTGCTTACAAGCTGGATATCCCCTACCTCCTTTTGAAACCGCAGTACTGCCTTCGGCAGGTCCGAGAAGTCAATTACCGGCAGGAACATTTGCCCTACTTTTGATGATTTTCTAAGGTGCTCATAGGCTAACCAGTTGGCTTGATATACTTCTACCATGGAGCACACTATTTCATCCGGCGGTATTGTCCTGCCCGTTTCATAGTCTGACAAAGACCTGGTGCTTGTAAAAAGCAGCTCTGCTGCAACTTCCTGGGATATATCTGCAGAAACTCTGGCGTACCGATAAATGTTTCCGCACCCTTTCATCCTTCAAATCGACCTCCTTACATGTGATAATAAAAATATAATATCCCACCTTAAAACCTAGCCACATATCTCGGGGCTTCTGCCTTAACCTTCATAACCGATGTAACTAACATTTCCGTTGCTGCATACAACATAATATCCCTTTGCCGCAAGTGCCAATACTTCTTCGATCGTAAACATGCTTATCCCACCTTTCATTATTTTTTAGAAGGCTGCCCGGCCTTCTTTTTTCTAATAGTTATACTGGTTTCTCCAATGATTCTATAATTGCATCGTATGTTGGTACTCTCATATCCTCAGGGAGCTTCTGGATCCGGTCGTCGATTATCTGAGCAAACGCTTTTGCAACAAGCTTCCTAACTACTTCATCACTTGGCTTATGAACAATTACCTTCAACGGCTCCCTCTTGGCCATACTCCCTCACTTCCTTTCTATAGCCTATGAGCGATTCTGATTGTACTATGCTAGCTTGCTTGGATTTCTTTATTTTCTATTTGTTCAGCGTATTCAAGTATTATTCTTTTTAATGCTCCAGATTTTGTAGTTCTCCATTGTCTAGCTTTTTCAATCACATACTGGTCTATATCGTCAGGCATACGGAAAGTGAATCTTACTTTGTCATTTGTCATATTCATGACGTCACCTCCTTTCTATATTATACTATGTCATAATTGTGACGTCAATAGTCACTGTTGACTTTATTTAAAAAAAATTATATACTGGCGTCATAAAGACACCATATTAAGGAGGAACAATATTATGTCAGGAGAAAAGCGCTTTACGCTACGTATGGATGCCGACTTGTTTGAAGAGCTTGTTAATACAGCTAAAAAACATCGCCGCTCTACTGCAAAAGAAGTTGAATATGCTATAGCTCTGTATCTAAGAAATCTAGCGGAAAAGGAATACCGTGACTCCCTCGATATCGACAACATGACAAGTGAGGAAGCTGCAGCAAGCCTTAAAGAACTACGTGAGATATCAAATAAATATAATGCTTACCTGGATTACTCTCATACAGTTCCCGTTGAATGTCCCAACTGCCATAAAATAAGTGATATACCTATTAACGATGTACGGGTAAATCAGGGAATGTATTGTTTAATATGCGGTGCTAAATTCTTCCCTGATGGTACCATTGTCGAATAACCCCCTAACTCGCTTGTGTTTTAGATTTGTTTTTTGTGTCACTTTGTTGCACCATATCGATTAAAAAAAAATTATCGAAATTTTCTTTGGGAAATGCCTTTTTAAAACCAGCAAGAAATTGTTCTCCAGGATTACAGCTTCCCCTCAGTATTCTCCAAAGCTGCGATCTAGAAACACCAATAAGATTTGCCATTTCTGTCATACTTAATTTCTTTGTATCCTGTAAATTTATGAATTCTTGCTTATTTAATATGAATGACAATTGCTATCACTCTCCTTTTGTTGCATGCGTGTGTCACTTTTAATAATAATATATCACCCATGTCACAACAATGCAACACTTATTTTAGAAATATTTATTTCTTTGTTGCGTACATGTTACATTATGGTAAAATAAAATTAGAAAACACAGGGAGGATTCCATATGCTTCTGAAAAATGATAGTGAAACATTTGGTCAATATATAACTCGGCTGAGGGAAGCAAAAGGCTATTCTCAAAGAAAACTGGCTATGATTTCAGGATTAAGCAACACAACAATAGGACGTATTGAAAAAAGTGAAACTGAAAATCCTGATTTATTAACATTAACCACCCTCGCAAAACATCTTAATGTTGATGAATCCTATATATTACAAGCTGCCGGATATATTGAATCTAAAACATCTATTAAAAAAGAAAATAAAATAAATGATAAAATCGCACATGCAGTGAATGATGATCCGGAGCTTCTTACCTTCTGGGAAGAGATGAAGGAACGGGAAAGTCTCCAGTTGCTGTTTAAGCAAGCCAGGGCATTGGATGATAAGGATATTAAGCAAATTATACGAATAATCAAAGCCATAGAAGATGAGGAGGACAAGGAGGAATAGTAGTGCAAGATAAAGCTTATGAACTAATTGAGAAAATGTATGTTGAGTTTAGCAAGAAGTTTGAATCAATTGATGCCAGATTTGATTCCCTTGAAGCTAAGACAAATAAAAATACCATTTTGTTAGAGGCTCTGGGAACCAAAATAAACACTATTGCCGAAGTACAAGAGAACCAAATGGCTATGTCGCTCAGGCAGTATAACGAAACCATTAACCTTATAGAAAACAATAAAAGCCTGATAGAATCAGCAGTAATAAAAAACATAACCAAAACAGATGAAAAAATAGATAGAATTGCTGATGATATTGATTTCATAAAGCATAAGCAGCACAAAACGGAGGAGGACATACACAAGGTAGAGAAGCAGCTGAAAGCCATAAAATAGACATACAGCATATTGAGACGCAGGAGGGATTGAATGTACGATATATTGGAGGCCCCTCTATACAAGGCACTTGTTGCAGAAGATATAGCTTTTTATGATGTAATGAACGCATTCGATATTAAAACGACTATAGCCATGAATCTTTCCCCTTCCATATATGGTTTTGTGTATGTCAGCAAAAGAGGAAAATATCATATTATACTTAACGGGGATATCAATTATGAGACACAGTGCAGGGTGTTCCTGCATGAGATAAAGCACATAATAAAGGATTTACCTACCATGAACTATATCATAGGCATGGACATGCTCCACTATGAATTTGAAAAAGATGCAGATTCAATATGAATATATGAAGACTCGCATAAGGTTCCTCACGGAACTTTTTATATAGCTTTATATGGTAAATTGTGCTTATTGAGTAATATTTTGTCGAGGTATGTCGATACTTATTTGATGCTTATAGAAAATAATATAAATATTTAAAGGGGGATAAGTATGGATTTTATTGATGAGCTGAAACAGTTTTCAAAAAGGATCGAAGGTTTAAAGGATAAAATTACAACAGAGGAAGCTACCAAGACATCAATGATTATGCCTTTCTTCCAAATGCTTGGTTATGATGTTTTTAATCCACATGAGTTTGTTCCGGAGTTCATAGCCGATGTCGGTATTAAGAAAGGTGAGAAAGTTGACTACGCAATAATGAAGGATAATAGCCCAGTGATTTTGATAGAAGCTAAATGGTGTGGAGAAAACCTTGATAAGCATGATTCTCAGTTATTCAGATACTTTGGTACTACGACTGCAAAGTTTGCTATTCTTACAAATGGGCTCATATATAAGTTTTATACAGATCTGGATGAACAGAACAAGATGGATGCTAAACCATTCTTGGAGATAAATCTGCTGGATATAAAAGAATCCTATGTCAATGAACTGAAGAAATTCCACAAGCAGTCATTTGATATTGATACTATTTTCAATACCGCTTCCGAACTTAAATATTCAAACGAGATAATCAAATACATGACTACACAGCTTAAAACCCCTGAGGATGAGTTTGTGAAATTTATTTCAGGTAAAGTCTATACAGGGGTTAAGACTCAAAATGTAATAACCAGATTTAGAGAGATTGTAAGAAAGTCCTTGAATCAATTTGTCACTGAACTGATGAATGAAAAAATAACCTCTGCACTAAAGAGTAATGATACCCAAGAGGGACAGCCAACTACTCCAATTGCAGAGACTGTTAAACCTGAACCAGAAGCAGCAAGCAAACCTTTAGTGATAACTACCGAAGAGGAAATGGAATTTTTCTATACAATAAAGACATTCCTTAGAGAAATTGTTCCAAAAGAGAAAATCAGCTATAAAGACACTCAGTCTTATTTTGGTATTCTCTATGATAATAATTCGTGGAAATGGATATGCAGGCTTAAGCTGGATGGGAGTAAGAAATACATATATTTACCCGATGAGACCAAAAGTCCGGTCGCATATCAGATTGAGAATATTGATGATATTTATGACTATAAAGATAGAATTATTGAGGTTGTGAAGCGGTATATGTAATATATATAATTTAATTTGCTTAATCGTAAAGGGAAAGGGTAATCCGTGCCGGGCATATTCTTGCTATAGAAGGAAAGTTGAAGATGCAGTTAAGCTAAGAAAAAAGGGCATAAAGTTCTTATAGTTCATGAAAATGACTTTTGGGATGCTGTATAAGATTTATAGAGTATATTTATAGGTATCTTAGTCCTCTAATATTAGGGAGATAGGTGATAAATATGGCTAATAAATTTGGCGGAACTTGGACTATGATTAAATTAGATTTATTAAGAAAATATCTTGAGGCTTATGCTAATGTTTTCAAACACCAGACATATTATGAACTGGTCTACATTGATGCTTTTGCAGGTAGTGGTAAATGTGATACCCGGTTAGGTGTACTAGACGGTTCTACAAGAATTGCTCTTGAAGTCAACAGGTTTGATGAGTATATATTTATTGAGCAAGATAAGGAGAATTATGAAAAGCTTCTACAACTAGCAAAGGAGTACCCACATAAGAAAATTACACTTTATAACGAAGATTGCAACAATATAATTAGCTCTATATTAAGTCGATATGATTGGTTCAAGACTCGAGCATTAGCATTTCTGGATCCTTATCAGATGGAACTATCTTTTGATACACTTAAACAGATAGCAGCAACAAAGGCTATTGATTTATGGTATCTATTTCCTCTAAATCAAGTCACAAGAACCTTGCGAAATGATGGAAAGATAGAACCTAAAGATGAAGAACGCCTGAATATATTACTGGGAGAAGGCGACTGGAAAAGCAAATTGTATAGAGAAAAAATACAGCCTTCGTTCTTTGATACAGAAGATGATGTAGAAAGAAAGGATCAAGAAGATATATGCTGCTATTTCCGCAATCGTTTACTTGAATTGTTTCCTTCTGTACTGTGCCCTGTCTGCCTTAAGAATAGCAATAATTCCCCTTTATTCGCACTGTATTTTGCAATCTCAAATCCTAAGAAAGCGGCTCAGGATGCTGCAAACCGGATAGCAGGTTACTTAATAGAAAAAAAGAGAACATTCGTTTGTATTTCTCCCCAGAAAAGGTTATAATAGTATATATAACCAGTGGAGGGAATTATGGATACAATTATAAGAAAATCAATGCTTTACAAAACAGGTGTAGAGTATGGCGATTATACAATAAATCACGTCCAAGGGTGCTCACATGGCTGTAATTATCCCTGCTATGCAATGATGTTGGCAAAGCGTTTCGGGAAAGTAAAAGACTATGAGGAATGGTGCAAACCAAAGCTTGCAGCAAATGCACTCGACATACTAACCAAAGAGATTCCTAAGTATAAGCGAGATATAAAATCTGTGCACCTATGCTTTACAACTGATCCTTTTATGTATGGGTATGGTGAGATATCAAATATGAGCATAAAAATCATAAAGATGCTCAATAGCAATGGCATAAAAGTCACTGCATTAACAAAAGGTTTGCTCCCTAAAGAATTAGTTGACCTATCACCCGAAAATGAATATGGTATAACGCTTGTATCTTTAGATGAAGGCTTTAGACAAAAATATGAACCTGGAGCCGCACCATATGCTGATAGGATAAGCAGTTTAAAGTATTTACATAATCATGATTGTAAAACATGGGTAAGCATAGAACCTTACCCAACACCTAATATAATTGACCAAGATTATTATAAAATACTGGAATCAATAAAATTTGTAGATAAAATTATTTTCGGTAGATTGAACTATAATCCGCTTGTAAATAAATATAAAGGATATAAGGAATTCTTTAACACATTAGCATATCAAACAATTGAGTTCTGTAATAATTATGGACTGGAATATCATATAAAAGATGGAACAATTACAGAATATGTCCAATATATATAAATGCCTTCGGGCATTTTGTTTTATAGGAGGTCCCTTTATGAAATTTGCAATATACAGCCGCAAATCCAAATATACCGGTATTGGAGAGTCCATCGAAAACCAGATCACCATGTGCCGGGAATACATAGAAAAGAACTTCAAGGTTGATGAGGTCTTAATATATGAGGATGAAGGCTTCTCAGGAGGCAATGTTGACCGTCCGAAGTTCCAGAAGATGCTCCGGGATGCCATAGCAAACATGTTTGATGCCGTAGTGTGCTACCGGCTTGATAGGATTAGCAGGAATATCTCCGACTTCTCAAATCTTATTAATACCCTCCAGGAATACAACATATCCTTCATATCCATCAGGGAACAGTTTGACACTTCTACCCCTCTCGGCCGGGCAATGATGTATATTGCCTCCGTATTCGCCCAGCTTGAGCGTGAGACAATTGCTGAGCGCATCCGGGATAATATGCTCCAGCTTGCCCGTTCCGGCCGCTGGACAGGGGGCATAACTCCGACAGGCTTCAGGAGTGAAGCTGTACCCTACTTTGATAATGAAATGAATGAAAAGAAAATGTATATGCTTACCGACATTCCGGAAGAGCTGGAGCTGGTCAAAAAATTGTACAGCCAGTACCTCAATCTCGGCAGCATCTCCAAGCTTGAGACCTGGTGCAACGAAAACGGTGTGAAAAGCAAGAACGGGAAATACTTTGACAAGTCCGCCCTTAAATTGATTCTCTCCAACCCGGTCTATGCCGTAGCTGATGAGCTACTGTATGAATACCTTGCAAGCAATAATGTCGATATAGCCAGTGACAAATCCGAGTTCGACGGTTCCCATGGAGTTCTATCTTATAACAAGACACAGGAGATAAAAAGAAAAAGAAATCGCATCAAGGACATGTCTGAATGGGTTGTTGCTGTATCCAGACATAAAGGCATTATCCCCAGCAGTGATTGGATAAGGGTGCAGAAAATAATCGAACAGAACAAGGATAAAGCTCCCAGGTATGAAACAAGCAAAATCGGATTGCTGTCCGGCCTAATAAGGTGCAGCTGCGGCGCCCTTATGCGCCTGGGCTATGGAAGCAAAAGCACAAAGCCGGAGCGAAATTATTATTATATATGCACCAAAAGGGAACGGTCTAACGGTGTAAGGTGTGCAAACAAGAATGTTGTTGGCAAGGATGCAGATAAGCTGATAGTTGATGAGCTTATGAAATTATCCATGGGGCGCAGTGAATTTTCCGAAGCATTGAAGAAAAACAAATCAGCCTCCTCTAAGCAAGTAAAGGAACAATCAAAAAGAATATTATCCCTCAATAAAGAACTGGATGATACAAATAAGGCTATAGAAAACCTTACCATGCAGCTCTCTCTGAACTCTGGCTCCGCTGCAGCCAAACACATAATAAACCAGATAGAAAAGCTAGATCAGAAAGCCACTGAACTCAAGGCGAAAATTGAGAATCTTAAGGTTGAAAAGGAAGCGACTCTTATTGAGCAGATGAATATTGAACTGGTTAACCAGGCAATAAAGGACTTTCCTACTATTTTCAATGGTTTGGACATTAACGAGAAAAGAAAATATCTCAAGAACATTATCAAGGATATCACATGGGACGGAAATGCCATCCATATTAGTATCCACGGGGCTTAAAGGCTATTATCGCATTTTTGTAGACATAGCAGAAGCAGTATCAATGTCAGACAGGATAATTGTGCTTACAAGGAGGCCGGGAGAAGTTAAATCGGAGCATGATATTCAGCTGACTACCGGCGAAAAAAAGACTCCTATTATCTGCAGAGAAGCTCCTGAATTCAGGATATATTTCAATAAGATATGGAAGGAGCTGGATGTTCATGTATGAAGGATATTCCAATGAGCATAAGGAATTTATCAGAAAAGAAAGGATTACAAAAAATGCTGTTACTATTTCCAGGATAATAATACTTTCAGCAATATTTCTATTATGGGAAATTGCCGCAAATATGAAGTGGATAGATCCCTTCATCATGAGCCAGCCCTCCAGGATTGCAAATACCATCATAAATCTCTCTAAGGACGGTTCCCTGTTTCTGCATACCGGAGTCACCATATATGAAACCATAATAGGTTTTGTATCCGGCACAATTTTAGGGACACTTGTGGCAATTGTCCTATGGTGGTCAAACTTTACAGCAAGAGTCCTTGACCCTTACCTGGTAGTGCTTAATGCACTGCCAAAAACAGCTTTGGGCCCGATTATACTCGTATGGATCGGCGGAACCACCGGCTCAATCATAGTAATGGCCCTTCTCTTGTCTATAATTGTCACTATTCTCAATGTCTATCAGTCCTTCAAAAGCTGTGATGAGGATAAGATCAAGCTCTTAAAAACCTTTGGTGCCACAAAAGTTCAAATACTCAGAAAAGTGGTATTCCCATCCAGTATTCCGGAGATAATTTCAACGCTGAAAATCAATGTGGGGCTGTCACTGGTAGGCGTCATTGTCGGAGAATTCCTTGTATCAAAGGCAGGATTGGGCTATCTGATAATCTATGGCGGTCAGGTATTCAAGATGGACCTGGTCATGACCAGCGTCATTATACTGGCCGCGGCAGCCGCGCTTATGTATCTGTCAGTGTCGTGGATTGAAAAAAAGTTTGTTAAGATGCGGTAAATGCTTTGAAATATTAACTCCACTAATTCCGTTATACCGAATCAGTGGAGTTTTCTTTCATTCAAATCAAAATTGGTATATTATAATAACAAGTATAAGATATTCTTATTAAGCATTTATAACAAAGGAGGTATTACACGGTGAATAAGCCAAAACTGATTATATCATTCCTGGTTTGTGTGATATGTATAATGGCATTTTTTCTGTATAAAGACAGTCTTTACATACAAGAACTTAAAAACGCTAAAACTGCAGATATTTTATCCGGCACAGTAAACACCGGAACAGATAATTCGACGGAAGCGCAGGTTTATAGATTATTCCATGAATTCCGGGAAAAAGAAAACATGTATACTGATGAAATTCTAAAAATCATAGATAGAATCCACTGGAGGGAATACAATAAAAAGTATGGCGTGGATGCTTATGCTGCAATTGATTTATTGGAATGGCTTTCCCAAAATCCCAGAATACGTATTGAGCAGGACGAAGAAGCCATGGCAAAAATATTCCGTGCAACAAAAGGCCTGGATGGGGCACTGACAGAGCAATACTGCGTTATTCTGGGCAACTTTTTCAGGAGTAATAAAGGCAAGTTCGTTAAGGTCCTCAGCGATCAATATGATATTGATACTGAAAAAATATGTGGTTTTGTTGCATATAATTGTGCTTACTATGATATGAATGAGCAAGATATTAAAGCATATTTTGAAAGCAAAGAACTATCCGATAAAGAAAAAGAAGTTGTAGACGTATTGACTAAGGCATTTGCCAATCCCTACTAAAAAAAATAAGAGGGTAGAATAAAATGTTTCTACCCCATAATTATATCTAACAGCTCCTTTGTGTCATGAACTACATAATCCGCAGATGAAGCATCATCCTGGAAGTCCTGGGCAGCGCTCCATTTCACCAGAGCGGCCGCAACAGAAGCTCCATGGGCACAGTGAATATCAAAAACACTGTCTCCGACCATTAATGCTTCCGAGGGCTTTGCTCCCAAAAGCTCCAGGGCTTTTATCACCGGAGCTGGGTTTGGCTTATGCAGCTCTGTATCTTCAAGTGCTAGGATTACATCAAAGTATTTCTTGATATCAAATAACTCAAGACCCATAATCGCTACCCTTCTCCTTTTGGCGGTAACAAGAGCAAGGGTACGGCCTTGATTCACAAGCTCGGATAAAAGCTCCTGAACCCCTTCGAATATAGTAACTGTATCGTTATGCCTCGACTCGTTATACTCAATATATGTATTGAACAATTCATCCGCCTTTTCCTCGGAGTATCTCCTCAATGTCACTTTCAGAGGCTCCCCGAAGCATTTCAGGATATCCTCCTCGCAGACCTCCAAGCCGAGG
>Ga0116191_1000725_pt1 | contig 28381 bp, 29 predicted proteins | sample AD_UKC111_MetaG_FD_89897 | JGI IMG/M metagenome (GOLD analysis project Ga0116191, IMG submission 89897) | Active sludge microbial communities of municipal wastewater-treating anaerobic digesters from Hong Kong - AD_UKC111_MetaG | ecosystem: Engineered > Bioreactor > Anaerobic > Digestate... | reverse complement strand
CCTGGGCTCCCCCCGCCTGTGCATAAATCAGCGTTTATGTTTTTGTATGTACACCATACATTTTTAGACCCGTAGTGTTTCTGGGAGTTTCCGTCCCAGCATACTGCCGTTTTGCCTACAAAAGAAGCGTTACATTTTGCATTATCAGGGTTAGAAGAGTTCTGTGTTGCGCCCACGTCCGTTCCGGTACAGTCTCCGATGCCCCAGTACACCCATTTATAGGAACCTGTCGGTGCGCTGGAGGGCCGTGAAGTAAACGCCCTGCCACCCTTTACCAGTGTATAACAGAGTGTTGCCGTAGCCCCCGGCCTTCCGCTTGCAAAAAGCTGATATTCCCCCGCCGGCAGTGTGACGGGATTGAAAAGCCGCTTCTTTTGCGCAACTGAATATATTGCATAATCAATGGTAGTTTTGTTATATGTTCCTCCTGGATCCTCGTTTTTGAACGTCAGTTGTGTTGCTGTACTCATCTGTGGATGGTAAAGCTCCTGTAATTATCGGTGGCACCATGATGACCCCACTCCACGGAGGCCTTAACACATTCTTTATACCAGATATTTTGAGCTTCTGCAGGCGGGCATGTTATAATACTGGAGAAAAGCACAAAATATAATGTTGGCAGCAAATACATCAATAAAGATAAAAATGATCGTTTTTGACTGTTCATGGCGGCCTCCTGTTTGATAATAATGTCTGATATGTAATATTATCTGATAAGAAATGGTTAAGCCAATGGAATTAAAAGGGGTGCAAAATACGCAGCATTATCTAAAAAACAAATTTCATGCCGTTTTATAATAAATCTCATAAAAAAGCTTGCCCGAGGGTTTTCGATTGATGTTTCAATGTTAAGTGTTTTTCAGATTACAAATATAACTAAGAGGTAGCCAAATGAAAATCAATCTTACAAAGAAACAGTATGAAACATTGGTTAAACTTGTATATATGGGCGTCTATATGGTTGAAGTCTCGAGCGATCCCGAAGAAAATGAATATACCGAAATGGAAGAATATATAAGCTCACTTGCAAAGAATTTCAATCTTGAACATCTGGTAGAGTATTATGAAGACGAAAAAAGATATTATCCTTCCTTAGAAATTGAGGATGACGAAGAAATAGTCGGATTTATTCAGAATTATAATGATGATATTTTCTGGGAAAAGCTCATTTATAGCCTTGCAAGATGTGATTTTATTAACGAATACAGAGAGGACAAGATAGAAAAGATGACCGACGAGGAGAGTTTCGTTAAGTTTCAGCCCTTTGTACACAAATATGAAAAAGAATTTTCAAAAAACGGTCTGAAAAATATAAAAATATGATCCTGGACAGACATATCGTGCAACCTTCTTTTACAGGATGCGTTTAGCAGGGATTTCATGATGCAGTAATGGCAGAAGGCGTATGTAAAGGGTGTTGCAACTGAACATTCAATCGTGGGATTCTGCCCAACTTTTTCCTAATCCCAGAGAAACCTTAAGCGGTACGGACAGCGTAATCACGTTCTCCATCTCTGTTTTAACGATATCCTTGACGATTTCGGTCTCTTCGTTTTTTACCTCGAGCACAAGTTCATCATGAATCTGCATGATAAGGCGCGAATGAAGGTCTTCTGTTTTTAGCTTTCTGTATATTTTTAGCATTGCCAATTTTATGATATCGGCTGCAGTGCCCTGAATAGGTGTATTCATTGCTACACGTTCTCCAATCTGACGTACAGAGTTGTCATGATTATTTATCTCGGGTACATAACGGATTCTGCCTAATAGTGTTTTTACGAAACCGTTGGAGCGAGCCTCGTTAAGGATACGTTCAATATAATGTCTGACGCCTTTATAGCGTTCAAAATACGCATCAATATATCGTTGCGCCTCTCTTTGAGAAATGCCGAGCTCCTTTGCGAGTCCATATCCACTCATACCGTAAATTATACCGAAGTTTATCACCTTAGCGGTTCTGCGCATATCTTGGGTGATATCACAATGTTGTACGCCAAAGACCTCTTGTGCTACATTGGCATGGATATCCTCGTTTTTCATGAAGGAATCAATGAGAAGTGGGTCTCCTGATATGTGTGCAAGGATGCGCAATTCTATCTGCGAATAGTCTGAGGATAGCAAAATAAAACCCTCTTCGGGGACAAAAGCCTCCCGTATCTTTTTCCCTTCTTCCCCTCGAATTGGGATATTCTGTAGATTTGGGTCGCTGCTGCTCAATCTGCCGGTCGCTACTACCACCTGGTTGAATGATGCATGTATACGACCTGTTTGTGGATTAACAAGATTAGGCAGTACGTCAACATAAGTACTTTTCAGCTTCGAAAGCGTTCTGTAAGAAAGGATTTTCTGTGGAAGCGGGTGGACGGCGGAGAGTGTTTCGAGCACTTCGGTGTCTGTAGAGAAGCCTGTCTTAGTTTTTTTCACCGTGGGCAGGTGCAATTTTTCGAAAAGAATACGGGACAATTGCTGGGGAGAATTAATATTAAACGGTTCTTCGGCAAGGGCGTGGATTTCTTTGATGACGGTATTTAGCCTTTTATCAAAATCTCTCGACAGACCCATCAGTATCTGCCTGTCTACCTTTACCCCAGTGTATTCCATATGCGCAAGCACCTCTATAAGAGGTATCTCGATATTGAAGAATAGATCCGTAAGCCCCATTTCAAGCAATTTTTTAGACAAAACATCCTTAAGGTCAAAAAGCGAAGATGCATTTTCAATTATCGTGTTCTTGGTATTTTGGAGAGTTGTCTCCATGTCAAGGAAATCATCCAATATTGCGTTGATACTGTAATCCTTTCTCAAAGGATTGATAAGATAGGCAGCGAGCATCGTGTCGAAGCATCGTGACGACTCGAGGGACAGAAGGGCAGCGTGTTCGATTGAAGCAAACGCAGGCTCAAACCTCAGGCTGTTGTGCCCATTAACTCTTTGGCCGCTCGAGCCCTGATGTTTCAGTAATAGAATATATAATGACTTCAAGTTGTGGGTGACGACTTCACCGGCGCCTGTTAGAATCTCAATCAGGTCGTTTTCGCTCTGTGAAAAGAAGATACGATTTCCATCGAAGGCAGCAAAACCTTCCAATTGCATATCATAGGTGTTTTTGCCCGTTAAATATGCGAATACCGATACTTTTTCCAAGTTCAAGCCTGATAGAGATGTTTCTGGCCAGGTTTTTTTATCGGGTTCTCTTGTTTTAAGTTCCCTATAAAGGGTTGTAAATTCCAGTTCTCTGAAAATATTGCGCAGAGACTCCACATCAGGTTCCCTATGTCTGAGCTCATCGATATCTATCTCTATAGGCACATCGACTCTGATCGTGGCAAGTTGTTTGCTCATTAAAACGAGTTCTTTACCGTCAATAAGCCTATTTTTTATGGATGTCTTTTTGATATATTCGATATTTTTATAAATATCATCGATTGTGCCGAAGCTTGCTATGAGTTCCCTCGCAGTTTTCTCGCCTATGCCAGGCGCCCCTGGTATATTGTCAGAGGTGTCTCCGCATAAGGCCAGATAATCGGTCATAAGAGTAGGTTTTACGCCGAACCTTTCTGCCACCTCTTTCTCCCCGATGAGGAGATTTTTCATCTTGTCCAATACTAAAACGTTTTTTGTAACGAGCTGGGTCATGTCCTTATCGCCTGTAACGATATAAACGGTGTTGTCCCTTTCTTTCAATGTTTCAACCAGCGTTCCTATTATATCATCGGCTTCGAAACCATCTTTTTCTATTACAGGCAGACCCATGGCATTAAGTATTGTTTTTACATAAGGAATTTGGACAGACAGGTTGTCGGGCATCGGTTGTCTCTGGGCTTTATACTCTTTGCAGATCTCTTCCCTGAATGACGGTGACTTTGAATCAAAAACAACGATGAGTCTGTCAGGTATTTCCTCGTTGAGGAGTTTTTTAATCATGCTGAGGAATGCATATGTGGCATTTGTAGGGACTCCCTTTGAATTTGAAAGGTACGGGGTTGCATAAAACGCCCTGTATAGGTAAGAATGACCGTCTACGAGGAAGATTCTTTCTGGAGTTTTGGGTTCCGTGTTCTGAGTTTTTAGTTGAGAATCGTTTGCTTCATCGTTCATGATATATCACCGTCCTTGTGATTCCCGATACCCCTCTATCCATGCAAAAGTTGGGAATGTTTTGCATCCTTTGCCCAATGGTCTTAGCTCAATGCCGTTCGCATTACTATAAAGGGAAATATGTCTTTATCTTGAATACCTTTTTTTCGGGAAATCTATATATTTTCAACGAATATTTTTTTTCTAGAGCATTGAGATAGCCTTCTATGTCATCAATCATTTTTTCGCTTATGGTAAACCATATATTCAGCTCACCGTCCCTTTCATAATTGTGGGTAACACCTTTATGCCTGTTTAGTTCATCGATGAAGGCTGGCAAATTGTCTTCATCTACACTCACCCCGCAGAGGGTACTTGCATATTTAAGTTTTTTACGTTCAAGGACAGGGCCTATCCTGCGGATATACCCATCGTTTTTTAGACGCCTCACCCTTTCGAGCACATCCTTTTCATCGAGGGAAAGGTTTTTACCTATCTCTGCAAAAGGCCTTCTTGCTATAGGGAATTCTTCCTGAATTGCATTTAGGATTTTTTTGTCGATATTATCCATGATTGTTTGCGATATTATAACAGCGAAATGTAAAATGTGAAAGGCGAAAAGGACAATAAATGGTAACGTGATTTGTAAAAAGTCGGATGCAGGCCTGCAATAACACATCATATCAAAAGTCACAGGCTTTTATATTGACACTATCGAGCACTGCTGATACCATTATTCATTGCAAATGGAAAAACAAAATTACATAAGTGTGACTGCCGGCATTATAGAGCATGATAACAAGATTTTGATTGCAAAGAGAAAGAAAAACATCGCTTTTGGCGGCAAATGGGAGTTTCCTGGCGGGAAGATAGAGGATAATGAAACCCCTGAAGAATGTTTGAAAAGGGAACTGAAGGAAGAATTTGGCATTGAATCAGAAATAGGTGAATTCGTATGCTCGACGCAACATCCCATTAACTGTCAAACTACAATTTTTCTTGCAGTATACAGGGTAAGCCATATCTCTGGGAATTTCTGTCTTAACGACCATGATGAAATAAGGTGGATTGAAAGATCCGAACTGAACCAGTACGATTTCCCTGAAGCAGATTATGCAATAGTAAAAAGACTTATGGAAAACAAAACCTGAAGAGGGTTTACGGTTAAAGACACTTTTTCAAGGCTTATTAATTATGTTTAACGTTTATGGCCAGTTATCAGCCATGAACAATGAGCCAATCATTTGGAGGTCAATATGCCATTTGTAAACATAAAGATTACCAAAGAAGGTGTGACTGCCGAAAAGAAGGCGGAACTCATAAAAGGGGCTACCCAGTTGCTCGTTGACGTTTTGGGCAAGAATCCACAGACAACCGTTGTAATTATTGAAGAAGTCGAAACAGACAACTGGGGCATAGGCGGAGAAACCGTTACCGAAAGGCGCAAGAAGGTATAACGCTATTGGCAGTCAAGATAATCCGAAATCAATTAATGAGCTTTTTAAGTCTTTCTATAATGGTTCTAAGCCCTTTTTCCCTATCTTTGAGGGCTTCCTTGAACTCTCTTTTGTTGGTCTTGACGATTTCAACCTCTAAATGAGATTGATATCTTTCAATAACGTTGAGCAGTAGCTCTGCCTCTTCTTTATTCATTTCAAGGGTTATCATGGCGCCCTCCTTACATTGACGTTCTTCTTAGTATTTTTATTAGCACAAAATTTAAATATTGCAATAACCGTGTGTAATTATGAATAAATTGGTTTCATGCGTTGACAAATCAAGTGGTGAGCATTATTTATTAAGAACGATGAATAAAAATGAAAGACTGAAGGATTTAAAAAAATCGAGGATGGCCAAGCAGGTCATTTTTGGATTGTTGTTTATTGTGTTGCTTGTTGCCGGTTGGTTTTATCCGTTAATAGGTTATTTTATTCCTTTGTGTATGGTTGCTGGTATAGGCATGGCGAGCATTAAAGGGAGGAAGTGGTGCAATTGGTACTGTCCGAGGGGTTCCTTTGCTGATGCGTACATGAAGGCAATAAGCCCGGAGAAGAGGATACCTGATTGGCTGCGTTCATCGCCGGTACGGATAGGGGTACTTGCCTTTCTCATAGGAATGCTCACATTTCAGATAATACGCCTGTGGCCGGACCCTTATGCTATAGGCAGATTTTTCGTGATTCTCCTCACCATAACCACGGTAGTTGGAATAATACTTGCGCTTATATTACATCAGCGCTCATGGTGTTATATTTGTCCGATAGGTTCAATGTCGAACTGGGTGGGGAAAAACAGGGATCAACTAAAAATTGACAAGGATGCATGCGTATCATGCAAACTATGCGGAAAGAACTGCCCCATGCAGCTTACTCCTTATGAAATGAAGGAAAATCAAGAGATGTCTTTCAAGGGGGACTGCCTTAAATGTGGTCTCTGCGTGGCGGCATGTCCGAAGGACGCACTCGGTTTTCCTAAAAAATAAACAACCTTATTCGTACTCTTTAGGCACTGCACAGATTAATATTAACGGTTTATCTGCCGATTTGTTCTTGTATTGATGCACTTCGTCAGGGAGAACCAGTAAAAAGTCTCCTTTTCTGACAGGGTGTTCTTCTCCGTTTTCCATAACAACAGCCCCATCACCATCGATAATATAGTTTAAATGTTCGAAGCCATGCTGGTGGTATGGCGTGTGACCGTTGGGCTCTATCGTAAACACCCTTATTGAATATGAGGGTGTGCCATCAGCCATTGAAATCGGTATCTGCTTGTATGCATCCTTTGCCCCTTCCATGTTTACCTTAACCTTTTCCACCTTGTCGAGATTGGTTATTTTCATAGGAAACCTCCATTTTTTGAATCATTTAACATATGGGACCTTTTATGTGCATTGTGCGTTAATAACTTGCATATTATACTTCTAATATGCCATGATATGAAAAAAATATTTTGACTGTATATCCTGTAAAATAGACGGTCTGCAAAATAAAGCAGGATAAGCCAAAAGAATATTAATTCTTGAACGGATTCAATTTTGTTTGAATTCGTTCGGAAGAAATCATAAACTCTATTCCATTTTAAATCAAAAGATACAGTATGGTAAAGAGCCGAATCGACCTCAAGGGTTTTGCGATAATATTGCTTCTCACGCTTCTGTGGGGGTTTAATTATCCTGCCATAAAGGTTTCAAATGTGGGATTCTCACCTATATTCAATGCCCTGCTCAGGTCGGTCGTTGCTTCTTTTCTCGGGGTTGCCTACTGCATCGTAATAAAACAACCGCTTTTTCACAGGGATATGCGTTTATTTCATGGTTTTATAGTGGGGATGCTTTTTGGACTCGAGTTTGTCTGTATTTATCTCGGGTTGTTTTACACCAATGCCTCACGTGCCGCTATACTCGTGAATTTTTCACCCTTTGTAGTTGCTATAGGTGCGTTTCTCTTCCTTAAAGAAAAACTCGGTATTACGAAGATAACAGGCTTGATTCTCGCTTTTTTAGGGGCATATCTTGTTTTTGCGGGAAAACCTTCAACTTGGAATATATCTATGCTGAAAGGCGATATTTTGGAGATTGGAGCTGCCTTTCTGTGGGGTGCAACAACCATATATATCAAAAGATATCTCGCAGAAAAGGTACATCCTATTAATACATTTCTCTACCAACTTGTGTTTTCCATTCCCATTATGTTTATCTGTGCCTTTGTCCTGGAGCCAAAATGGATACTCGATATTAATGCAGCAGCCATATATGCCTTCGCATATTCCTCTGTTATTGTGGCCTTTGCCTCATACCTTGTCTGGTTTATGCTCATACATACATATCCTGTTTCGGAACTTGCAGTTTTTACGTTTTTGACACCTGTATTTGGTGTTGCTTTCGGTGCGATCTTTTTGGGGGAGCAACTTACGAAGGGACTGATATTCGGGCTTTTATTTGTTAGCGCTGGCATATATCTGACAAATTACAGAAGGGTTAAAGCATAAGATTGGCAAATCAATATGGGATTGCCAATATCTTTTTAATGCGTTATATTTGTTTGTTAAAATGATTTTAAGGTTTTGAAGGGAGGCATAACGATGAGATCTTTAAGGTATTTTTCTTTGATATTTGTGATATTCTGTCTCCTTGTATCATGCGAAACCGTACCGATTACAGGGAGGTCCCAGTTAAGCCTTGTTTCTGACGGACAGATGAATGCGATGAGCCTGGATTACTACAAAGATTTTCTCTCTAAAAATAAGCTTTCCAAGAATCAGGCACAAACACAACAGGTAAAAAATGTGGGAACAAGGATTGCGAATGCGGTTACACGGTTTTTTGCCCAGCAGGGTCAGGCCAGCCGTGTTGCTGAATATAAGTGGGAATTTAATCTGGTTGAAAGCAGTGAGATGAATGCCTGGTGTTTACCTGGAGGCAAGGTGGTTGTTTACACAGGCATCCTTCCGATAACAAAAGATGAAGCGGGTCTCGCAGTTGTTATGGGGCATGAAATTGCACATGCAGTTGCCGAACACGGCAAGGAGAGAATGAGTCAGGGGCTTCTCACCCAAATGGGCGGCGTTGCCCTTTCTGTAGCGCTGTCACAGCAACCGGCGGCTACCAGCGCTCTATTCATGCAGGCCTATGGTATTGGGGCACAGGTTGGTGTGCTCCTTCCTTACAGCAGATTACATGAATCAGAGGCAGACCGCCTGGGTTTAATCTTCATGGCGATGGCCGGCTATGACCCCAATGCAGCGGTTTCGTTCTGGCAAAGGATGGCACAGACAAAAAAGGGGTCGTCTCCGCCTGAATTTTTAAGCACACACCCGGCAGACCAGACGAGGATTAACAACATTAAGAGTTATATACCGGAGGCGATGAGCTACCGGAGATAAATAAGGGGACATCGCATAAAGGACAGCTTATAACGAATGGCATATCGAAGACATTGGATATTGTCGAGAGGCAAAAAATGCTATGCGAACATCGAATTAATTTTGTGAGGAAAGATGGAAAGAATTAGGACTTTAAGGGGATTCAGAGATATTTTCGGTGAGGAGATCAAGAAATTCAATCTTATAGAAGATGTCTCGAGGAAATATTTCGATATCTTTGGCTTTAGGGAGATAGAAATACCTGTGCTTGAGAAGACAGAGCTATTTGTGCGAAGCATAGGCGATACGACCGATATTGTTGAAAAAGAGATGTTTACATTTATTGATACCGGTGGTGATTCGATAAGCCTAAGACCTGAGGCGACGGCAGGGATGGTTAGGGCATATCTTCAAGAAGGGATGTATGCTAAGGAGAGGGTATCGAAAATCTTTACGATTGGTTCCATGTTCAGGCACGAAAGACCGCAGAAGGGAAGATACAGAGAATTCCATCAGGTCGATGTTGAAGCGTTCGGAACCGATGATCCGCTCATGGATGCGGAACTGCTTTGGATGACCTCACTCATTTTAAAAGGTCTTAATGTGATTGATTATAAAATCGAAGTCAACAGTGTGGGCTGTAAAGATTGCAGGGAATCGTTCAGGGACATTTTGGTATCGTATTTCGAAACAAAAAGGGATCGCCTTTGTGAAGACTGCCTCCGACGCTTGGAAAGAAACCCTCTGAGGATTTTCGATTGTAAGCACTCTGAATGTATTGATATTACACAGCATTCTCCCTTTCTGTATGATTCGTTATGTGACGGTTGCAGGACACACTTTGAGAGTCTTCTGGTTTATCTAAATAGATTTGGCATTGCTGTTGAGATAAATAAAAGGCTTGTGAGGGGGCTTGATTATTACTCCAAAACAGTCTTTGAGGTAACTTCAGACAGCCTTGGCGCTCAGAAGGCGTTTATTGCCGGTGGACGCTACAACACACTCGTAGAAGAGATGGGCGGTCCGTCAACACCGGCGATTGGGTTTGCGATAGGCGTTGAAAGGCTTGCTATGATCGCCTCTTTGGAGGTTAAGGTCAAAAAGCCTTCTTTCTTCTTTGCCTATATAGGTGAAGATGCAAAGCGATATATCGTTCCCTTTTTGAAGGAATTCGTCGGAGGGGATTTATCGCTTAGCTATCTGTATGAATCGAAATCCTTAAAATCACAGATGCGCTATGCAGATAGTCTTGACTCGGACTATGTGCTGATCCTCGGCGATGACGAAATCGCAAAGGGAATTGTTATTATGAGGGACATGCATAGCAAGATGCAGTATGAATTGCCTCTCGATCCTGAAGAGATGATGCGGGAGGTCATGAAAATCGCCTTTCGTTGAGATTTTCGCAGTTGTCTCAATTTATATTGACCCGTGTATCGATAGGGAGGAGTTCACGACCGTATGTCTGTCTGCGTGTGTTCCTTCAACAATTTACTTTTATACATCAGATACGTCAGTATGATTGCAAGTGCAAACCTAAAGGCAATCAGGATAAACCCGTTGGCGCCTATCACAACAAAAATAAGCGTATCTTCTATCATTGCGTGGCAGACCGAAAGGAAAAGCAATATGAGAAAGGCCTCTTTCTTGTTGATATTTGATGTCCGTATGGAGTAGATGATAATGCCTGCGCCGTATGTAAGTCCGATGATAATGCCAGTAACAAGAGGCACAAGTCCGTTATGGGTGATACCAAATACCGAGAATCGTATCTTTTCGATCTGAGACTGTTTGTGTTTGAGAAATTCATAAGAAATTGTCAAGGGCAGTATGATGATAAATAGTTTCAATATGAGACTGAGGGAATCCTTCAGTGCTGTTAGAATAATTTCCATAATAGGTTAAACAGAACCCCTGAAATTAGACTGAAAACAACCCTAATTGAAAGCATGACCCAACCGTTTACACCTGTTTTTTGAGTTACCGGTGTCTCTACAGGAAGTGCATGAGAGATGCCAAGCATCAATGCCATGATAGTTATATCCTTTGTGGAAAGATTGAGGGGTGTCAGAACCGCAATAGCTGCATATAGATTGATTAGATACCCAGCTATAAGTCCAAGCGCAGCCTCTCCCGGCAATCCGAACCACCCCATGAATGGCCTGAAGAATCTGCTTATTATATCTATTAAGCCGAAATATTTTATGAACTCGATAGCTACATAACAGGGCACGATAACCTTAGCCATGACGAGGATGATGGACAGCCCGTTTAAGATACCCCTTTTGAGTGAGTTATAAACGAAAACTTTCATATAAAATCCGTGGATGGTTGATGGTGAACAGTAAATAGTAAAATCATCTGTTTTTTTGATGACCGTAAACCGTGAATCATTGACATCATTGATTATACTCGAGTCCCAGAAGAAAAACGTGGGCAAAGTTAGTATATCTTCCGTTTAACCCTTGAAGATATGAATGACGATCTTCAAAGAAAGTTGCCTGGTAACCGAAATTTATTTTAAATGCGTCCTTCTTCAATGTGCTCCCTATTGTGAATATATTTCTCGTGCTGTCCGGTAACTCTGGCCCGAGCGTTTTTCCTGGCACAGGGCTTTTGTCATACATGTAGCCACCCCTTATATCAAGATATTTGTTTACGTTGAAATTTGCACCGAGGGCTACACTTGGTGTGTTGCGCCAGTTTTTATATACAAATGCGTCGGCCATACCGTTATTGGATGTGATCTTGTAACTGCTCATAGATGACCATCCGGTATAGAGTATATCACCCTCAAGGGTAAGTGCACCCAGTTTTTTTGATAGACCTGCGACGGCGACGAACGGCAACGTGAATGTTGTTGATGCAACCGTTCCGCTGGAAGCCAATGGTGGGGGCAAACAGAAGAACGCCTTGCCGTTGAACCTGATTTCCGTTGAGCTTCTGTATGTAAAGGACAACGTATAATCTTTGGGGAGCCTGATTGTGATTCCTGCATTATACCCTATGCCGTCTCCATCGCCGGTGAGCCTTGATACTCCATCAGGCAAACCCGGCGCAACAAATATGTTCTGTTTCATTTTTACAGAGCTCGTTATATAAGATACGCCAAGACCGAAGGAGACATCGTTGTTTGCCCTGAATGCAAAAACGGGGTTTACAAACGTTGTTTTGAGCTCAGCGAAGGTGCTGAAACGGCTTCCTGCCCAATCCTGCGGCCATTCGGTTGATAGCCCAAAAGGTGAATAGACGCCAACCCCGAAAGACATATTGCCATGGGTGTATTTTGCAAAAAATGTCGGCAGGTGATGTGTGGATGATTTTGCATAGTATCTCTTTCCTGTTGTTTCTTCATACCTTGTATTTGGTGCAATCATTGTGTCTCCTGCCGAAATGCCAAAACCTTGCTGAAAAACGAGCATTGCAGGGTTGTAAAAAACTGCCGACGGATTATCTATAGATGATATTGCAGCCATTCCCATACCGTTTGCTTTTGCATCCTGGTTGTAAATAAGAAAGGCAGCGCCAAATGCATGAGAGTGTATCAAAAAAACTAAAAATAAAATGATATATGTTTTTTTCACTTGAACCCCCCACTGTTTAAATTCAAAGCAAAAAAAGCATACAAACCTCTGACATAAAAATTATTATTAAAATTATTATTGACAAAGGTTGATTATTCAGTCTAATTACCATTTAAGAATAAAAAAGACAAATAAATAATTTTTGTGTAGCCGTTTTTTTATTAATTTTATAGAATAGCTTTAAACATTTATTTTGTGATTTATAAACGGGCTTGGAGGCAAAAACATTGTACATGTCTTTGCCGAATATTGTGATGGTTGTGAATTATGAGGGTATCGTGTGACATTTTATTAAAATAAATAGTGAAATTTGGTCAAATCATGTTATATTTCAGAAAAAGAATCGAAAAAGCTTTTTAATCACTCGTTGTGAAGGAATAAAGGGTATGATGTTGTTAGTAATAACGTGATTATTAAAAAAAATTAATTTACTTATTCGATAGGTTGTAATAGTATTTAATAACAATGAAAGGAGGTGAAAATAGATGAAAAAGCTCTTGGTGTTATTTATAGCCCTAACTTTTTTTGCAAGTTTTTCATTAGTGGGTTGCGGTCCATCGGCTGAGCCGCCAAAACCGGCTCCAAAAGAGGAAGCAAAACCAGCAGCACCGGCTCCGGCTCCAGAGAAGGCAGCTCCGGCTCCAGAGAAGGCAGCTCCGGCTCCAGAGAAGGCAGCTCCGGCTCCAGAGAAAAAGTAGTTTTTTGTTATCGGGGTATGCTCGCTTTTGCGGGAATACCCCATTCGTATGAAAGGGGTGAAATATGAAATTTAAATCTCTATTACTTGTTTTAATGGTTTTTGTTTTAGGTATTACTTTAGGCGGTTGTGGATGTTTTATGCAACAAATGAAAGGTGAAACCCCTCCTCCGCCTGCACCGCAGGCACAGGTGGTAGCACCCGAGGTAAAGAAGGAAATACCTGTAGCACCAGCACCAGCACCAGCGCCAGCGCCAATTGTTGTGCTTAAGGATATTAATTTTGATTTTGACAAATACAACATAAGACCTGGTGATGCAGAGATACTTAAGGCCAATTCGGCTTGGTTTAACGCAAACCCCGGCAAGAAGATAAGGATTGAAGGTCATTGTGACGAAAGAGGCACAATTGAATACAACCTTGCACTTGGCCAGAAGAGAGCCGATGCCGCAAAGGCTTATTTGGTGAATCTTGGAGCTGATGGGAAGCTTATCGAGACGGTAAGTTATGGCAAGGAAAGACCGCTCGATCCAGGACACAATGAGGCAGCATGGGCAAAAAACAGAAGGGCGCATTTCCTGGCACTTCCGTAATGTGATTGAAAATGAGGAGGGTACTAAAACTACCCTCCCTTTTATTCAAAACACAAAACAGCTTTCATATTATTTAGATTTAGACGAACAGCTCAAAAATGAGATTGAGGCTGTATCTCGTCTCTATCCTCTAAAGATATCCGAACACTATCTGAATATAATGGACAGGGGTAACCCCCTTTGTCCGATAAGAAGGCAGTCGATTCCCTCAGTAGAAGAGCTTCTTGAAATTGGCTTATTAGATCCCCTTAATGAGAAGGGATATTCTGAGACCCCCGTGTTCATAAAAAAATACCGTGGTAGGGGTGTTTTTCTTGTAAGCGCTGAATGTGCAATGCATTGTAGGTTCTGCAACAGAAGAAGATTTGTCGGAAAAGGGTGGAATCCACGTAAATACCAGAATGAAACGCTAAGATATATCGAAAACAATAACGATATCAAAGAGGTGATCCTCTCCGGTGGTGATCCCTTTATGCTGGCTGCCGATGAACTTGAATATGTGCTCGGATATTTACGAACGATTAAGAGAATAAAGACCATAAGAATAAGCTCAAGGGTACCAGCAGTATTTCCCAATGGTCTTTGTTCGGAGCACTTTAACGTTATCAGAAAAAGCAAACCAATCTGGATAATAATACATGTCAATCACCCGAAAGAGATAACCCCTGATTTCGTTGAGAACGTTAAAAGATTAAGGGATGCAGGCGGTATTGTTTTAAGTCAAAGCGTGCTTCTAAGGGGCGTGAATGATTGCCCGTTTATACTGATGAATTTATTTGAGAGCCTTGTTGAGTGTGGTGTTAAGCCTTATTATCTGTTTCAGTTTGATGAGGTAAAGGGCGCTATGCATTTTAAGGTAAATATTCAAAGTGGGATAGAGATTATGCGATTTCTAAGAAAAAATCTGTCTGGACTGGCGCTACCTTATTACGTATGTGATATACCAGGGGGGCTTGGCAAGGTACCAATTGATTATCGGTATGTGAAAAGAAAAAAAGGCAATGCAGTTTATTTTGAAGGTTTTACCGGTGAAACCGGTGTTTATGTGGACGACGGAGAGAAAAGCCATTGTATGAAGTGTGGATTATGTAAGTCAACTTGAAATATCTAACCCCTGATTTCTATTTCTGTTTTTTTGAGTCAACAGGTTTGAAAATCGCTGTCATGTAATGGATTGCCGAGTATATGCTGAAAAAAAGTGCGAGATATAGTACTATTAATCCTGTTTGATGGATCAGTATATCGAGTCTTTTTAATGGACTATTGAAGAGCATACACGCAATACCTATTATTTGCAGTGTTGTCTTGAATTTTCCCGCAAAAGACGGATAAATTGCGATACCTTCCATTGCATAAAAAGACCGGAGCCCGTTTATTAAAAATTCACGTGCCACAAGCAATATCGTAACCCACAAAGGCACCATCCTGTAATATGTAAGGGTTATGAGAACCGATGACACGAGCAGTTTGTCAGCAATAGGATCAAGGTATAATCCCAATTTCGTCGTCATGCTCATTTTTCTGGCCAGATAGCCGTCAAGTCCGTCCGTGATACCGGCAATGATGAATAGAAGACAGGAGGCAAACAGCAGTTCTTCGTTTTCGGTGGAAATTAGAATAATTATGACTGGAATAAAGAGTATTCGGATGATGCTTAAGCGATTCGGAAGCGTCCATACCGACGCCTTTTCGTCTTTAACCTTCATTCCGGTATTTCAACTTATTATAGAATTGTTTGACTCTTTTTATGAATGTTCTGGTTTCTTCGATGGGAGGGACGCTCATTTTATTTTCGATGACCTTCGACGGTCCCGCGTTGTAAGCGGCCAACATAAGCTCGAGATTGCCTCGAAAGGTTTCTTCTAAATATTTTAAATATTTTGTTCCTCCCCTGATATTGTCGTCAGGGTCGAATGGGTCTGCAACCTTCATTAGCTTTGCTGTGTCGGGCATCAGTTGCATAAGCCCTTGAGCGCCTTTTGGGGATACCGCATATGGGTTGAAATTTGATTCAGCCATTACAACCGCCTTTACAAGAGACGGGTCTACACCGTACAGACTGGAGTGGTATGTAATCAGTTTATCATAACTGGTGTTATTGAGATTGTTATACAGTTTAAAGCCTTGCATCTTATCTGCTACGACAATATGATATTGCCTGCCAGCCGGTTTGATATTTGTAAAATGGTAAATGCCGCGTTCATCCAAATAACCATAAATACCGCTATAAGCACATATCGGCGTTACAGATATGACTGCAAATATAATGATTTTCAGTAACATCGTTTTATTTTCTTAAACTTTTCCTTTCTTGTCAAGTATTTTAAGGCTTTGAAACGGTTTCAAGGATAAAAGAGAAGTCGGTTCCTTCGCCTTTTTTGCTTTTGACTTCAATGTTGCCGCCGTGGTCTCTGATAATCTCATATACAATGTATAGTCCGAGCCCAATTCCCTTACCTGTTTGCTTTGTTGTAAAGAAGGGTTTAAAAATGTCTTTGACAAGATGTTCATCTATGCCGTCACCGTTATCGGCGATCGAACATATCAGTTTGTTATTTTCACTATTGAATGTTTTGATGGTGATTGTGCCTTCTTTTTCGCCTATTGCGTCGATTGCATTTTTTATAGTATTTATGAATACTTGGCATAGCCTTGCATGATTTCCTATAATGATGCTGATTTTAGCGCCATAGTCCTTATTGATGCTGATTTTTTTAGTTTTGTATTGGGGATAGAGAATTCTAAGCGCATCCTCTATGGTATTGTGAATATCGATAGCATCCTTTGCTTCATCCTTTTGTCTGGAAGAGTCGAGCAGGCTTTTTACAATGTCACGCGCCCTCTTCAATTCTCTGAGAGAAAACTCGAGGTCTTCGTACAATTCACCTTTTTGCTCAAGGTGGTCGATGTGATATTCAATTGTACTCATGACACTTGCTATCGGGTTATTTAGCTCGTGTGCTACCCCTGCGGCAAGTCTGCCCACAGCAGCGAGGCTTTCGCTTTGAATAAGCGCCTTTGTTCTTTCCTCGACAAGTCTCTCAAGGGATTCAGAAAAATCGCGTATTTTTTTGTATGCCTCTGCATTATCGAATGCAAGGGCAATATGATTTGCAAGGATTGATATGATTTCAACTTCCTCTGCCGTATAAAGACTCATCTCATCCTTCTCACCCAAAATAAGACGTGAAGGGTGAGACTTTGACAGTATCGGAATAGATAATCTGAACCCAAGTTTCCACAATGGGTCTGATTCCCTTATTATGAATGAGGTTTCAGAAAATTCAGACCTGGGGATTGCCTGTATGCTACACTTTTCAAGACCAAACATGTTTGATAGGCTTTTAGATATTGTTTCTTTTATGTGCTCAACATCGTGAAGAGTAAGTATCTCTAAGCTTAAATCTTTTACTGCCTTTCTGTTTTGTATAAATTTTTGCTGGAGAAAATGGACGAGAAACTCCTGTATTTTATCTTTAGATATGTAAACCAGTATAAAAGTCAGCACCATGGATATTACGTTGATGATGTCGATATCGATAAACTGAAAAATGTTTTTGAGAAGCACCTCGTTTCCGATAAAAAAACCAATGGAAATCAAAAGCAGCGTTATGAATGTCAGACCTCTATTGAGGAAGATCTTCCATTCCATTATATCGTGCTTTGATATCGCATAACCCAAAAGGCACATTGGCACAAAAACAAAGTTGCCCATAGGATATATTTCGTGACCGCTCATGATGATTACATCGAAATGGTTTACAAATGCGGCCAAGCCAAAGCTTAAAAGTATGTATTTTATACGTGTTCTGTGCACAGATATCTTTGATTCTTTGAGGTTTTTAAAGAGAAGGTACAATGATATAAAAAGGCTTGCGGTACTGAAAATGCCGAAGATATAAAAAAGAGGACCCGATATGGCGAAATAGCCAAAATAATAATCTTTAATCTGCTTCAGATATAAGGGGTGTTGCGCTAAAGGCACGAGAAGAATCGAAACTGCATAAAATATTTTTACAACAGGCATCCACTTTCTGTAACCGGTTACAAGGACTGTAAAATGAAGATAAAGTGGTATTATAAAGACAAGAAACATGTGGTCTATTCTGCTTATTTTTAAGGCGGTTGCCTGGTTTTGGATAATGGTAAGAATGGTTTTGTCTGTGTTGAGAAAACAACCTATAAGGCAGATAAGAGAAAAAAGAAGATTAACAGGCGACCTTTTTGCCTTTAAGATACCCATGAGGGAGAGTATGAACAGGATAATTGCACTCAAAAGAGGTGGTATACTGTAAATGCTCATATTGGGTTGTTTCGACATTACAACATGTTACAAACTTGTTCAAGAATTTTTTTTCATTTTTGTTGATTATTATCGGCCATAGTGTGATATTTTAAATATATGAAACAGAGGATCATTCAAAATGCCGTGTCATTTGTCTTGGCTGGAGGTATTGGTGCCCGTCTGCACCCTATGACAAAAGACAGGGCAAAGCCTGCGGTTCCTTTTGGAGGAAAATACAGGGTCATTGACTTTACATTGAGCAATTGCATCAATTCAGGCATTAGAAAGATTTTTGTGCTTCCTCAGTATAAATCACATTCACTAATAAGACATACAAGAGATGCCTGGAGTATACTGAACCCTGAACTTGGCGAGTTTATTACCCATCTTTCGCCTCAAATGCGTGTCGGAGAGGACTGGTATAAGGGTACCGCGGATGCGGTTTACCAGAATTTATACCACCTCGACCAGGTTGATGGAGAATATGTTTTGATCCTTTCCGGTGACCATATCTACAAGATGGACTATGGACAGTTTATCAGATATCATCAGCAGAAAAAGGCAGACCTTACAATATCTGCAATTGAAGTGGACATAAGCGAGGCATCCAGATTTGGCGTTATACAGGTCGATGAAACAGGGAGGGTTTGCGGTTTTGAAGAAAAGCCATCAATACCTAAACCTATCCCGAACAAACCGAATAAGGCATTTGTTTCGATGGGAGTCTATGTCTTTAATCGAAACACACTTATCAATATCCTTAACGAGGATGCAAAACTGGACACCTCTCATGATTTTGGAAAGGACATAATGCCTTATATGTATCCGAATCACAGGGTCTTCGTTTACAAGTTCGGGGTTGGGGCTAACAAGGATTCAAATTACTGGCGCGATATTGGAACCATTGATGCCTATTGGCAGGCAAATATGGATTTGGCCTCTGTAAGTCCTGTTTTTAATCTCTACGATAAAAAATGGCCAATCAGGACATACGAAGGCCAATACCCCCCTGCAAAAACAGTTTTCGCTGACGAGGACAGGGGCAGGGCAGGCAAGGCGCTCGATTCCATAATTTGTAGCGGCGTTATTATAAGCGGTGGAAGGGTTGAAAGGTCGATACTATCACCTGGTGTAAGGGTAAACAGCTATGCTGAGGTAACCGAGTCCATCCTTTTTCATGATGTTACGATTGGGATGCGCGCGAAGGTAAGAAAGGCGATAATCGACAAAGGTGTCAGGGTACCAGATGGCATGAAGATCGGTTATGACCTTGAGAAGGACCGCAAACGTTTCTATATATCTGAAGACGGTGTTGTGGTGATACCAAAAGGCGAAATTCTCTGACTGTGCTTGTGTAGGAGGCAGCCATCTCGCTTTGTTCAGTATGGTGCTCTTTATCTTGCGTTTTGTGTCTTATGCCCGCCAATAGATATGCAAGATGTGTTTTTCATATAAACCATCATGGGGTGGGTGAAGGGTTTCGAACCCTCAACCCCCAGGTCCACAGCCTGATGCTCTAACCTTTGAGCTACACCCACCGTACACCCGTTATTTATCATACGAAACATTAAAAGTCAATAAAGGCCATACCTTACTGTTTTTAGTGAGAAACTTCCCGATAATTATGGTAAACTCTGCAACCGTGAAATCAAACGATGGATATAAAAAGCTCTTCATCAAGGGTTCGATTCTGGTGTTTGCTATGTTTTTTGCGATATTTTATCCTAACACCCTTACCTCTATATTTACCTACAAGATTATCTTTTTCAGGGTGTATCATGTGTTTTGGCTACTTACCATGCTCATTTTGATCAAGAGGCTTATACCCCGCTTCAATAAAAGGATCAACCTTGGAAAGATATACGAAAAAAATTATTTACCGGCAGGGGAAGACAATCCCAAAAAACAAAAGAAACTGAGGGACTATACAAAAAAAATGAATTTTGGTGCAATTAGAACTGCTATATACTGGATTGTGCTTGTCTTGATGATGGGTTTCTGGCATATGGTCGGACTTCTAAACACTATGTGGTTGTGCATTATTGTAATTTTTTATATTTTTATGGACGAGTTCTGTGCTACGGTATGGTGTCCGTTTAAGGCTATTATCCAGAATAAATGCTGTAATACCTGCAGGATCAACAACTGGGGATATCTCATGGCCTTTTCACCTTTAATTTATGCCCCTTCATTCTGGACGTATTCTATTATCGGCATGTCAATAGTCATTATCATTCAGTGGGAATATCTTCTCTATAAACATCCTGAAAGGTTTTATGAACTATACAATGCAAACCTAATGTGCAAAAACTGTCTGAAAAAATGCAGAAAGATGTCGTGAACCGTTTAGCACATTTTGGTAACGTGATTCTGCAGAATTTTTTCCAATCGCTCGCCAACCGCTTCGAGTGCATATTTCCTTGCAATATCATAGCCTCTTTTGATAAGCCGGTCACGTAGTGTCTTATCTTTGGATATTGCAATAACCCCTTCTGCAATCTCTTCAGGTTTATGGACATCAACAAAATATGCATAATCGTGGGTCTCATCGAATGCGAGAAAAGGAGAAACCTTTGTAAGTATGACTGGGGTTCCTGTGCTCATAGCCTCGACAGGCGGCAAACCGAATCCTTCTATCTCTGTCGATGCAGCTATGAGTATGTGACTTTCCCTATATAGGTTTGCCATTTCCTGTTCTGATATCCTAACGAAAAATCTGTCGACTACTCCAGTTGTTTTTTCGAACTCAGGTATATCAGCAGGAGAGACCCTTGTGAGAAAAACATTTTCGCCGCGCCTTTTCAGAATCTCTATAGCCTTCCATATGTCCGGTATCGCCTTATATTCTAACGTTGCATTTCCCACAGATAGTATTTTCAATACGCCCGAATAATCAAGCCCCTGTTCTTTTGGATAAAAGATGCCCAGGTCAATGCCGTTGGGAAGCAGATAGCATTCTGTACCGTATCTGTTAGCTACAGCCCTCACAAGGTGAGGCGATATGGCCATTTTTATAGAAGGGATCTTGTAAAGTGCATCAAACCTATTTAATTTTCTCTTCCATCCCAATATCTTCTTGAGATATCTTATTTTTGTGCCAATACCTTTTTTGCGGAATCTGTCCGGTATAACCTTCCCGTTTATCCTCTCAAGCACATAATCCGGTTCAAAACCCTGCATAAAATGAAAAAGCGGAATCCTTCTTTTCCGGGCGATCTTCCATAGGACCTCCACGTCTTTGGGCGTTGTAACGACTATGGCATCGGCCTTCGGGATATGTGCATCATCAAACGAGGGCACAATCTCAGGTATCACCTTAAAACCCCATTCCTCGTCAATGAATCTTGCAACGAGATGAACCTCATGCCCGCGTTTTCTCAATAATTCAACATGCTGAAAAAACACCTTTACCCCGCCTGTCATACCGACATGGCGAATGGCGTAAACTATTCTCATCCGATATACCCCTTTGTATTACTAAAACACTGAGCAGTGAAACTATAAAAGCATCGACGATAGAATGTCCACTATTCTCTCTGCCGCCTTTCCATCTCCGTAAGGGTTCGCCTTCTTTGACATGCCTTCATAGACATCTTTTTTGTCGAGCAACTCGAATACATTTTCAACAATAGAGTCCCTGTTTGTGCCTACAAGCCTGACAACACCCGCCTCAACACCTTCGGGTCTCTCAGTGGTATTTCTCATAACCAGTACAGGTTTTCCAAGCGATGGCGCCTCTTCCTGAATACCTCCGGAGTCGGTCAGGATAAGATAGGATTTGTTCATAAGAGAAACGAAAGGTGCGTAATCGATAGGTTCAATAAGCACTACATTGTCGATATCCTTGAGTATTGCATTTACGGGCTGGCGTACATTTGGATTTAGATGAACAGGATACACAATTATTACATCATTTCTTTTTTGTGCAATGGTTTTAAGTGCTTGACAGATATTTTCAAATCCTTCGCCAAAACTCTCTCTCCTATGGCCGGTAACTAAAATCAGTCTTGAATTATTAGTTTTGTTGAGTTTTGAGTTGAAAAGCCCTCGAGCCCTCGAACCCTCGAACCCTCGAACCCTGTCTTTCTGATTCACCTGACTTTTGACCACATGCATCAACGCGTCTATCACAGTGTTTCCCGTGACCCAAACCCTCTCGGACGGCACATTCTCCTTTATAAGGTTTGATCTGCTCCATTCGGTAGGTGCAAAATGAAAGTCAACTATGGCGCTCAAAAGACGTCTGTTTATATCCTCTGGAAACGGATTATACTTGTTATACGTTCTGAGTCCTGCCTCAACATGCGCAACCGGAATCTTTAAATAGAATGCCCCAAGACCGGCAATAAATGCTGTGGTTGTATCGCCTTGCACCATGACGAGGTCTGGCGCTGTCTTATCGAGCACGGATTTAAGACCGTTTAAAACGTTTGTGGTAATATCGAATAGGTCTTGATTGTTCTTCATGATATCAAGGTCATAATCAGGCTGTATGTTAAAGATGGAAAGCACCTGGTCGAGCATCTCTCTATGCTGTGCAGTTACACAAACGATTACTTGAAAATGTTTGTCTTTTTTTAATGTGTTAATGACAGGCGCTAATTTGATTGCCTCTGGGCGCGTGCCGAAGACAAGAAGTATCTTTTTCATGTTATGTCCCGCTTATCTTTATCCCTTCAACGAACAGAGAAGGCGAACCACAGATGCCATAAAACCGGATATCGTTGCCGACCTCTTTCACATTGTTTAATAATTCAAAAACATTACCCGAAAATATAACACCATTGAATGGATATCTTTCACCGTTTTTGCAGAGGTATCCTGTTGCGCCCAGAGAAAAATCCCCTGTTATAGGGTTTGCTGTATGGGTACCCATCAACTCCTCGATAATAACCCCGTTTGTTATGAGCTTTCCTATGTCTCTATGCCCGTTTTCGATAAACAAACACCTTGGTGAACATTTCGGTGGCTCCTTTATACCGTGTCTTATGCTGTTGCCTGTAGATGGTAAACCGAATTTTCGTCCATAATAGCTGTCGTAAAGAAAAGACAAAAAATGACCACCCTTCACAACTTGCCTTTCCCCTGAAGGTGTACCCTCTCCATCGAATGGAAAACCGTCCATGCCTTTCAGGCCAGAATCCATAATATTCAACGTATCGGAAAAGCATTTCCTATTTTCTTTTCCTTTTAAGTTTGTCTTATCCTTATAGAGATTTTCCCCCAAAAAAGAGTGAGATAATATCTCAAGTATATCACTTGATGCCTGTGGTGATAGTATCCCTTCATAAACGCCTGTATCGATCTGTCTGTTTGAAAGAAATGAGATTGCCTTCTGGGCTATGCCAGACCCGAACTTTTCTGGATTGATTCCGCTTAAGGTATAATTCCACAACCAGTCATACCATGAAACTTCGTTATACTCTTTTGCAACTGCCATAGCGGATATGGTAAAAATGGTCTTTTTTGATTCTGCCGAAAGACCGTTCGAGTTTATTATCGTTGCATGGATTTCGTTTTGCTGGAGTTCGCAGTTTCTCGTAACAACGATCCTTTTGTCGTAATCGAGTATAGTCTTTTCCATTTGCATGAGCAGTTCAATCTTATATTCATCTTTTATTTCAAGGCCTTTACTGTCGCAAATGTCGATCTGAGGATAAAATGAGCCTTTTTCAGGTAAAACAGCATCAACATCCTCTTCCATAAAAGGCAGAAGTGTTACGCTGCTTTTGAGCAAGGTGTCGGCAGCATTGTATTCATTTTCATAAGTATATGTGAAAACGAGTCTGTTATCCTTAATCGCCCTTAACGCTATACCTTCCTCTTGTTTTATCTCAAATCCAAAAAGCTCTTTTTCTCTGCATGCGAATGTCTTTATCTTTTCGTTCAAGAAAAACAACTCCCAGCTGTCAAACACACTGTCAATCTTTTCGGCTATTTTTCTGTAATCCATTATCAAACCTCTTTTCAAATCATGAGGCCAAAGCCTCCCATCTTCGTTGACTCAAACAATAAACGATGAGCATTTCGCGCTAAACGCTTATTTTCATAGCCATTGCGATTTCATCGCACTCGGGGAATTTGGGGCATTTAATACAGTCCGACCATATCTTCTGCGGAAGGTCTTTTTTATCAACAACACTGAAGCCGCATTTTTTAAAGAAACCTTCCTGGTATGTAAGCAGAAATACCTTTTTCAACTGGAACGCCTTTGCCTCTTCAATGCAGGCATTTACTATTTTTCGTCCCACCCCTCTCTTTCTCGATGATTCGACAACACACACCGAACGTATCTCGGCAAGGTCTTCCCAGCAAATGTGAAGCGCACCGGTGCCTACGACTTTGCCATTATCGACATAAACAAAATAATCCCTCATGTTGTCATACAATTCGCCCAATGACCTCGGCAACATCTCGCCGTTCGATGCAGCCGCGTTTATTATACTGTGTATCCTTTTTATATCTTTAATCGTTGCCTTTCTCAGCATTGCACAACATCTCCTCTGCCTTTTGAATTGTTAAATCTGTTATGGTAATCCCGCCCATCATCCTTGCCACCTCAGAGATTCTCTCACCTTTTTCAAGTTTTCGGATAGCTGTTTTGGTTGTATCCTTTTCCTGTTGTTTTTCAACAAGATAATGGTGGTCACCGTACACAGCTATTTGCGGAAGGTGGGTTATACATATCACTTGATGGGTTTTTGCAAGTTCCTTCAGCCTTCTGCCGACGAGGTCTGCCACTTTGCCCCCTATGCCGGCGTCAATCTCATCAAATATAAGGGTTTTGTGTTTTTCGCCACCTATCACCCTTTTGATCGCAAGCATGATCCTCGATAACTCTCCACCGGATGCAACCTTTCTTAGTGGCTTTAACTGTTCACCAGGGTTAGTGCTTATAAGAAATTCTATGTCGTCTCTTCCTTCTTCGTCAATTGTCCCTTTATCGTTCACCGAAACAGTAAATTTTATGCCTTCCATCGAGAGATAGCTCAATTCATTAATGATGGACTTTTCGATCCTCAATGCACCATCTCTTCTTGCTTTGGAAAGTCTTTCTGCAAGTTCTTCCGTTTCTGTTTTTAACATTCCCTTTCTTTGTTCGAGCCCTGATATGTCCTCCGATAGCGATGTCAGATATAAGAGTCTTTTTTGGGCACCATCTTTGTAAGTCTGAATATCTTCGTATGTCTTTCCATATTTTTCCTTTATTGTATATATCCGCGATAATCTGTCTTCAAGCATCTGTATTTCATCGGTGTCGATAGAAAGCGTTTTTTCCAACTTGCTTAAATCTGAAACGATGTCCTCCACATCGAAAGAAACAGATTCAATCCTTTTTTGCAGTCCTGCCATTGTCTCGATGTGGCTGAGTGGTTTTAGTTGTGTCAAACATGTTTTGAAAATCGTATGTACAGAACCATCGCCCTCGTAAAGACCCTCTAAAACCCCATTTAGGCAGTTTTTAATCTTTTCTGCATCCTTCAAGATTTTAAGCCTCTCTCGGATTTGCTCATCCTCGCCTTGTTTTATATTCTCTCTTTCTATCTCTTCTATCTGAAAAGCAAGCAAGGCACTTTCCTTGTCCCTGCCCATTGCCTCTTTTTTCTTTTTCTCGAGTTCTGCGCCAACCTCTTTTAACGCTTTTACCTTCGTCGTAAGAATTGCCCTTTCTCCATTTAGGGAAAGAAGATTGTCTATAACACGTATATAACTCCCCTTGTCAAGAAGGTCCTGAAATTCATTCTGTCCGTATATATTTATCAAGCCTTCTCCCAGTTCTTCCAGTCTTGCGAGAGTGACGGGATCGTCATTCAAAAAGCCTCTTGACCTTCCGGACACACTAATGACCCTTTTCAGAATGAGCTCTTCGCTGTCGTTTAAAAAGTGACCAATCACCTCTGCCTGCTGTGAATTGCTTCTGATTATTTCTGATGATGACTTTGCACTCATCAATGTAGATAATGCATTTATTATAATTGACTTGCCTGCGCCTGTCTCTCCGGTTATCACGTTAAAACCGTTTTCAAATTCAACCTTCAGTTCATCAATAATGGCAAAATCTTTCACCTTCAGTAAGGTGAGCATTGCTATCTTTCCCCCCATTTTAATTTCGTTCTCAAAATTTCGAAATATCCCTTTGAAGAAGACTTTATCAGACTTACAGTGTGAGTTGACTGTTTCACAACAACTTCATCTGCATATTCAAGTGGAAATCCTATTTGACCATCAAGAGTGAGCACAACGCGTTCATCTTTTGATAAAAGTATAGCCCTTATAGTTGATTTCTCTGGAAGGATGATAGGCCTGTTTGTGAGCATATGCGGACAGATTGGTGTCACTATGAGGTTTTTTAGGGACGGATACAATATTGGCCCTCCTGCTGATAAAGAATAACCTGTGGAGCCTGTTGGTGTCGACAGTATAAGACCATCACCCCTGTAAGTAGCAAGGTAATCATCGTTTACATATGTTTCGATGTCTATGATACGGGCGAGGGCATCTTTTGTTATAACTGCATCATTTAGGATACTGAATTCAAAGACATTTTCTCCTTCACGGTTTACACTGACATCTATCATAATTCTTTTTGAGATATCGAATCTGTCGCTAATTGTTTTGTTCATCATAGCAGATAATTCTTCAACAGAAATCTCTGTAAGAAAACCAAGGCTGCCGAGATTTATTCCGAGTATCGGCACGTCGTTTTCCCGTCCGTGTCTTGCAACGCTCAAAAGTGTGCCATCCCCCCCAAGCACTATGATAAAGTTTGCGTTTTTTCCTATATGTTCTATCTCTATCTGCTTCTCATACCCAATGGAACGGGCAGATTCTTCATCGAGGTAAATTTCATTGTCACTTCCAAATTCATCTATAAGTTTTCGTGCAAGGCTTAACGCATCATTTTTTCTCTTTTTGCATACGATGTGGATTTTTTTCATTTTATCATCCTTTAAATCCCGTGATATGTGATTTGCGATGTATTAACCAAAATTCCAACCTCAAAGCAAGCACAAATATAACAAAATTAGAAGTATTTTGGAGATTTAGATGTTGCATATATCATATATCGGTTTCATAGATATTTATCTTTTAGGCGTTTGGAGAGTTCATTAAGTAATCCGAATGCATTTTCGACTGTAGCCGTCTTGTCAGGATTAAGCAGGTTGCACGTAGCCGGTGCAAGCATGCTATTTTTTACGATCAAGTCTATATCGAGCCCCTTTTGCTCCAGCGTTTTCCACATTGTCTCAAGCCTTTTCGTAATGGTTTCAATGTTCTCATGATAAAATTCGTCAAAATATGTGGGCACGATCCCCCAGCCTATGACGTTGCCCTTTTCAAGAAAATCTTTTACGCCTGGGTATGTAACAAATATATCCCCATAGGCATATGCGTTGAACGACAGTATCTCTATGTTTAAGGATAGCAGAAAATCCCAGTCGGGTCGTCCGCATAGATGTAAACCCCTGGGGCCTTCGATGCCGTCAAAAAAAACCGTTAATTCTTTCTTCGCCTTAGTGCTATCATATCCGCACATTGCATTGAAAATAAACTCTAAACCGGGGTCGTCGACCCAGACAAAAGTCCTCTCGTTCTTCTCTTTCAACTCCCTAAACTGCGTGTTGACCTTTTTCTGTATGAAAGAGAATGCAAGTGAACGTATCTCATCATTATAAACTATAGGTTTATCGTTCTCGTCAACAATTTTTAATGTAAGGCTAACCGGGCTTATCACCTGCCCCCTGATCGCATTAAAATGGATCATTTTCTTTGATAAAAATTTTCTGTATACAGCTGAATACCTGTCAGACAAACCGAAAAACGCCGGATTGTCCTCATTATCGAGATATTTGGGAATATCGTCCATAAATTTGTTTGAATCTACATGAATCCTCGTGTTTTTTACATCGACTATAGCCCCTGGAAAATTCTCCATTGCTTGAACATACATATCCTCGTAAAAAGAAAGTCTTGGCAGCTGTGGCCAGAAGGGGATATCCATAGTAAGGGCAAGGTTTATTGCAGCATCAACATCCTCATGTGGCATAATGCCCATGGCTGTTGTGCACAGACATGGATTGAAATTCAAACGCTTATTCATACAAAATCCTTAACAGGAATGCATGAGGTTGTCAATTTCTAAAATATTTGTTTTTTTTGCATACAAAATTTTGTTTGACAATTATGTTTTTTAAATTATAGAAATATAACATGTCGATTTTGTAGACGTTTTAAATCCTTGAGGGGAAGGGAGTAAAACATGAATGCGATTGTTGTATTGATT
>Ga0116191_1000722_pt1 | contig 28435 bp, 22 predicted proteins | sample AD_UKC111_MetaG_FD_89897 | JGI IMG/M metagenome (GOLD analysis project Ga0116191, IMG submission 89897) | Active sludge microbial communities of municipal wastewater-treating anaerobic digesters from Hong Kong - AD_UKC111_MetaG | ecosystem: Engineered > Bioreactor > Anaerobic > Digestate... | reverse complement strand
GTGCGCAATGGCACGCAGGTAGGTGCCGGCGGAACAGTGCACTTCGATGCGCAGGCGGCTGCCCTCGCACTCGAGCACGCTCAGGCGATGCACGGTAACCTCGACCGGCTCCAGATCGACGTGAACGTTCTTGCGCGCCAACTCATAGGCGGGCTTGCCGGCGATCTTCTTGGCCGACACAGGCGGCGGCGCCTGGAGAAACGTTCCGCGGAACGGCTCGAGCAGCGTCTCGATGCGGGCGGGGTCGAGCGCGTATTCGCGGTGCTCGCCGGTGGGTGTGCCGTCGCGGTCGTAAGTGTCGGTGGCATGGCCGAAACGGACGACGGCGTCGTAAACCTTGTCGCCGTGGATGTAGAACTGCGCCAGGCGCGTGGCGCGGCCGATGACCAGGGGAAGAACGCCAGTGGCCATGGGATCCAGAGTGCCCAGATGCCCTACCCTGCGCGTGCCGGCCAGGCGGCGCATCCGGTTGACGGCGTCGTGCGAGGTCCAGCCGGCCGGCTTGTCGACTACGATGACTCCGTCCATGCTTCAGAATTCCAGGGGGAACTTCTTCTTCAGGAGGGCACTAAGCTGGCCTGCGGGATCGTTGCCGTCCACGCCGGCATCTTTGAGCGCGCTTCGCGTACGGGCGCCCAGTACGCCGTCGATGCGGCCGGGATCGAGACCCAGGCGGATGAGTGCGGACTGCAGGAAGGCGACGTCCTGATCGTGCACGGCGTCGAGTTGGACACCGATGGAGGCGATAGCGCTGGCGGCCATTTGCGTGTAAGGCGGCATGGCCGCGCCGGCCTTTCCTTTGCGGACGTAATCGTAGACGGCCTGGTGACTGCCGCGGCAATCGAAATGCCAGGCCTCACTGCGGGAAGGATCCGGCTTGTCGATGATGGGCGTGAAGCCGTGAGCCTGGGCGATTTCCCAGAATTTCTTTAGAGACACGCCGATGGAAGATAGATCGATGTCGATGGCGCGTCCGCCTTCGTGCATACTGCCGCCCGGCGGCGGGCTATAGGCTTTCTTCTTCTTCGTTGCGTAGTCCTTGTGCGCCTGCCATTGCATCTCGTAGCTGCGGAACATGTCGCTCAGTCGCAGGTCGTGGCCGAGCGAGTGAAGGTCCTGCACCACTTTGTCAAGTGCGGCCGCCATATCCGGCGCGGCCTTGGCCATACGCCCCGGCAACGGAGCGCGTTTATAAATGGAAGATACTTTCACGGCGACAAGCGGCGTGAGAAGTTTTGGCATGATGCTTTAAACTTAACAGAGTGGACGAGGAGATTGTAGGCAAAGCATACGACCGCCGTTTGATGCGCCGCATGCTCACCTACATGTGGCCTTACCGCGGCCCGGTGGCGTTTTCTCTGGTGTGCCTGCTGGTGAACGCGGTGCTGCAAATCGTGGGGCCGCTACTCACCAAACTGGCCGTGGACAAGTATCTTGTGCCGCAGCCGGCACCCACGATCCTGGACCGTTTCCTCTCCACCTCCGCCTGGACCGGCATCACGCAGATCTCCCTGCTGTACCTGGCCGTGCTGATAGCAACGCTGCTCATCGAGTTCACACAAAGCTACCTGATGCAATGGACCGGGCAGCGGGCCATGTTCGATCTGCGGCGCCAGATCATGGAGCATTTGCAGAAGCTGGACGTGGCTTTCTATGACAAACACCCGGTGGGGCGATTGGTGACGCGAGTGACCACGGACGTGGACGTACTGAACGAACTGTTCAGCTCCGGCATCGTGACCATCGTGGCCGACGTGGCCATGCTGAGCTTCGTGCTAGCGGCTATGTGCAAGCTCAGCCTCGCGCTCACCGGCATCCTGATGGCGGTGACGCCGTTGGTGGTCCTGGCGACGATCGTGTTCCGCCGTAGCGTGACGGAGAGCTACCGGCGTATCCGCGTGGCCGTGGCCAAGATCAACGCCTACCTGCAGGAGCATGTCACCGGAATCGCCGTCTTGCAATTATTCAACCGCGAAAAGCGCAGCACGGCCGAGTTCGAAACCATCAACCGCGAGCACATGCTGGCCTTCAAGAAAGCCATCTTCGCTTACGGCTGGTTCTACCCGGTGGTGGAGTTCCTGGGAATGTTGGCCGTAGGCGGGCTGCTGGCCTACGGCGGGTTCGCCATCCGGCGCGGCGAGTTGACGCTCGGCGTGCTGATCGCGTTTTTCCAGTACGGCATGCGGTTCTTCCGGCCCATTCAGGATCTGAGCGAGAAGTACAACATTCTGCAGTCGGCCATGGCCGCGAGCGAACGCGTCTTTGCCCTGCTCGACACGAAAGTCCAGATTGCCGCGCCATCGTCACCCCGGCCGTTCCCGGCGCAGGCCGCTGCGATCGAATTCGACGCCGTGTGGTTCGCCTACAAGGGGGAAGACTGGGTGTTGCGCGACATCAGTTTCGCTATCCAGCCGGGCGAAACCGTGGCCGTGGTAGGGCACACGGGAGCGGGCAAGACAACCTTAATCAGCTTGCTTTTGCGCTACTACGACGTGCAGCGCGGCTCTATTCGCGTGGGCGGCATCGACATACGCGAGTTCGACCCCACGGACTTGCGCCGCCACTTCGGCGTCGTGTTGCAGGACCCGTACCTATTCACCGGCACCATCGAGGACAACATCCGCCTGGGCACCGCGCGCATCACGGACGAGGAATTGGAAGAGGCGGCAGACAGGGTGAACCTGACGGACTTCATCCGGAGCCTGCCAGAAGGATTCTCGCAGAGCGTACGCGAGCGCGGCAACGGCCTGTCCACCGGGCAGAAGCAGCTTATCAACTTCGCGCGCGCGCTGGCGCACAACCCGCGAATCCTGATCCTGGATGAAGCCACTTCGAGCGTGGACACGGCCACCGAGTTAAAAGTGCGCGACGCGCTGGACCGGCTGGTGGAGGGACGCACCTCGATCGTCATCGCGCACCGGCTGTCCACCATTCAACGCGCCAACCGCATCCTGGTGATGCACAAGGGACGCTTGCGGGAGACCGGCACGCACCAGGAGCTACTGGAAATGCGGGGAATCTATTGGAAGCTCTACCAACTCCAGTACAAGGATCAGGAGGCACGCACTAGGGTATGAGGGAGCACCGCCGGCGATGAACCAGAAAGCGGGATTCGTGATTGACGGGATTGTACCCGTCATCCCCACGCCTTTCCATGAAGACGAGGAAATCGCCTGGGAGAGCCTTGCGCCCATGATCGCGTTCGCGCGAGCCGCGGGGGCCGCGGCCGTATGCCTGCCGGCGTACGCAAGCGAGTTCTACAAATTGAGCGAGCAGGAGCGGCTGCGGTTGATCGGCGAAGCCGTGCGCGCGGCCAACGGCGCCATCCCCGTGGTGGCGCAAGTGAACGCGCCGTCGCTTGGGCTGGCGTTGAACATGGCCCAGGCCGCCGCAGGTCTGGGCGCCAGCGCCATCGCGACGGCTGTGCCGCGACTGTTCGCCGTGCCGGAAGACGATTTGTTCGACTACTTCGACCGCCTGCTGAAGCAGGTGAAATTGCCCGTCATCATTCAGGATTTCAACCCGGGCGGCGCGACGGTGAGCGTCGCGTTCGTGGAGCGGCTCCACCGCGCGCACCCGCATTTCGAGTACCTGAAGCTCGAAGAGCCCATGATGGCGGGCAAAGCAATGGCGGTGCGCGAGGCCACCGGCGGAGGCGTGAAGGTGCTCGAAGGCTGGGGCGGGATGTACCTGCTGGACCTGGCGCCTACGGGCATCGCGGGCGTCGTGCCAGGGCTCGGACCGGTGGACCTGCTGGACAGGGTGTACCGGCTGGCGAAAACGGGAGCGCGGGAGGAAGCCTGCCCGGCGTTCGAGGCCGTGCTGCCACAGATCGTTTACAGCCTGCAGAGCCTGGAACTCTATCATCACGCCGAAAAGCGTCTGCTCCAGGCGCGCGGCGTGCTCGACACGGTGGTGGTGCGACGTCCGCGCATCACGTTGTCGGATCACGAGGCCGCGCACATCGACTTCATCAACCGCCGGATTCTCGACATATTGGACGACTTCGGCCTGCCGCGCAATCCGGCGGCGTGAGCGGCGGGAGCCCGCCGCCATCGAGAATTTGTAATCTGAACAAAGGAACACAATTATGGCAAAGACGGAAATCAAGCATCCCGACAAGCAGGTTTCAACCGGCGCTTATTCGGCCGGCGTCCTCATGGATGGCTGGCTGTACGTGAGCGGCCAGGGGCCGCTCGATCTGAAGACCGGCCAGGTGGTGCGCGGCACCATCGAGGAAGAGACGCGGCTTACGCTCGAACGCATCGGCAAGATCCTCCAGGCGGCCGGTTGCAGCTTCGACGACGTGGTGAAATGCACCTGCCACCTGCTGGACATCAAGGACTTCGACCGCTTCAACTCCGTGTACGCGGAGTTCTTCAAGGGCATCAAGCCCGCCCGGACCACCGTGCAGAGCGGACTGGGCGGCGGCATCAAGGTAGAAATCGACGCTATCGCAAAGGTGCCCGGCAAGTAAGCAGGATGACATCGTGTGGGGTGGGTCGCGGCCCCACACGATTGCTCATAGTGTGCTCCCCACGTGGAGCAGGGCGCAGGGGGCCGCGCCAAGACGGAACGCGAAGAGGCGGCTGGGAGCGTCCTCAGGCAAGAGGAGCAATTCATTGCCGGTTACCGCCATGCCCTCCTGTGTATAAGGCACGTTGCGATCTGTACGCCCGGCTTTGAGCCGGCACAAGAGGCGCAACGAAGGGAATTCCATCCAGTCGATGGCGCCTTCGCGCCCCGGCAGCAGACCGCCACCCACCAGACTGCCGGAGTGGAACTTCAAGTCCTGGTAGGCGTTCCCGTTCGGGTTCCTGACGCAGTCGCGCTGCCTGCCAGCGTAATCCCATAAGTAGATCTCGCGGCTGTCCCAGTTGCCGCCCGCCAGCAGGTCCGCATTCGCCGCGACGCAGCCGATGCTGTCGGCTACGACGAACGAGGATTCAAGCGCCAGGCTTCCAAGGTTCCGGCGCTGGATGACGGTGGAGCTTCGCGGACGGTACTCGGAGACCGGAATCCAGATGGAACCGCCGTATACGCAAATCCCTCCGGGATGAAAGCGCTCTCCTTCCTGTACTTCGATGTGGCGGAGCAGATCGCCACCGGGATAGGAGAACTCGAACAGGTGGCCCTTGCGCGTGGCACGCTCGACCGACGTCACGTATACACGGCCGTTCACAACATGTATGCCCTGCACATGATGCGTATCTGCGTTGAGGGCAACAGTGCGGACAAGCTCCAGCGATTCCAGTGACTCGTGTCTACCGGCTGCACGAGGCTGCGCGCCACCGGCGGACAACGCCGCCAAAGCCAATCCACGCAAACGAAACCTTGCCGAGAGCACCCGTGTCACATCCTTTCACGGCCATGATGCCAGAACCGGCCAGTTCCCGCTTGCAGGCGACCGTCCGGATCTGCGAGACTCGAAGTTCATGCCCCTCCCCTTGGAATCCAGGTGGGCTATTCGTTTTCTCCTGATCCTGCTGTTGACGGTGGCGGTGCCGCACGCCAACACACAGCCGCCGGGGAACGTCTCCGCACTTCCCCCGAAGGAAAGCATCTCTTACACCGTCGAATGGCGATTCATCCACGCCGGAAACGTGCGGCTCAATTGGCAGCAGGCTGCCCGGCAGAGCGGGATGGCCTTTAACGCGGGTCTTGAACTCGAATCCGCCGGCCTGGTTTCACGGCTTTACAAAGTGGACAACCGTTACAACGTGGCGCTCTCCGATCAACTCTGCGCCATCCGCTCCCTGCTGCTGACGAACGAAGGCAGCCGGCAGCGCGAGACCAAGGTGGACTACGACAGGAATCGACGCAAGGCCACTTACGTCGAGCGGGACCTCAGGCGGAATGCCACGGTGGCGATGCGCGAAGTCGATATTGCGCCCTGCACGCACGATGTGCTGGGCGGGTTGTACTATTTGCGAACCCTGCGTACGACGCCCGGGCAGGTCTTGCAGATCCCGGTCAGCGACGGCAAGAAGAGCGTGCAGGCCCGCGTGGAGGTCCAGGAGCGCGAGCAGATCGCCACGCCTGCTGGAAAGTTCCAAACCATCCGCCACGAGGTGTTCCTGTTCAATGACGTCCTATACCATCGCAAAGGACGCCTTTTTGTCTGGCTCACCGACGACGCGCGAAGGCTGCCCGTCCAGATCCGCATCCGGCTGCCCCTTTACATCGGAACTATCACGCTGCAACTGAATAAGGAAGAAAAGTCATGAAGAAGTTCGCGTATCTGATCGCGGTGTTAACGCTCGCCGGCACCCTGGCGGCGCAGACCAATCCCCTCATGCCCCCTCGCGAGGCATTGCAGACATACGAGCGTGCCCTGCAGCTTATGGAATCCACGACGGTGGCCACGCCGGAACTGGGCCGCGCCGGATTGCCGGTTATCGAGAACTGCCGCACCGCGTTAGGCGCGCTGCGCGAAGCGCCGGGGCAGAACCACCCGGGCCTGACCTACACTTTCGTTTCGAACCTCAAGACCTTTTTGATGTTGGGCGACGCGGTGCCGAAACCTTTTCCGTATCCGGAGCAGGCGCGGAAGCAGTTCGCCGAACTGCGCGACCTGTCCAATCGCATGGAATCTCATTTCCAGGCACTACTGGAGCAGAAAGAACGCAGCTTGCGCAGTCCGGACCGCGACAACCTGCAACGTTACGCCGAGGACAATTCGCGGCTCGGCGCGCCGCATCCCGGCAAGCCGCGCGTAGTGTTTTTCGGCGACAGTATCACCGATTTCTGGCGCCTTAACGAGTACTTCCCCGACAGAGATTTCGTCAACCGCGGCATCAGCGGCCAGACCACTGGCGAAATGCTGGGCCGGTTCAAAGCCGACGTCATCGACTTGAAGCCCGCCGCTGTGCTCATCCTCGCCGGCACCAACGACATCGGCCGCCAGGTTCCACTGACAACGATCCAGAACAACCTGAGCATGATCGCAGATCTGGCCGTGGCGCATAAGATCAAGCCGATCTTCGCCACACTCCTGCCTGTGAGCGACTACCACAAGAATGTGAATCCCAACTTCGCCCAGACGCGCCGCCGCCCTCCCACGCAGATTCGCTCCCTCAACGACTGGCTGATCGGCTTCACGCGCGAGCACGGCTTCGTTTACCTTGACTACTTCTCGAGGATGGTCGATTCATCGGGCATGTTCCGTGCCGATCTGTCGGACGACGGCCTGCATCCCAACGCCGCCGGCTATCGCGTCATGGCGCCGCTCGCCATCAGTGCGATCGAAAAGGCCGCACCGGGCGCCGCTCCAGCGCCTGCTCAGGAGACTCGCAAGAAGCGCCTCGGCGTATTTTGAATTAAAATCCGAAGATATGAAACTTCGGATCTTGTTGTGTGTGTTGGGTGCGATCGCTTCTCTCCACGCGCAGCAGAAGGCGGCGGATACGCCGCCGTCGAACGAGGAGCAAGCACGCATCCTGGACGCAGTGCGCACCTATGCCTCCGATTACACCAAACGCCTGCCGGATTTCATCTGCACACAGGTTACGCGCCGCTACCTAAGCGACACGAAGCACGCGAGTTGGAACCAACGGCCGCAGGTGATCGTGGCGCGCCTCAGCTTTTTCGGACAGCGGGAGGACTACAAGGTCATCTCGGTCAACGGCCAGCCAACCACAGCCGACCTGGACGAACTTGGCGGCGCCATCTCGCGGGGTGAATTCGGCACTCAGGTAAGAATGCTGTTTGCGCCGTCATGCCGCGCCAGTTTCGCCTGGAAGCGCTGGGCCAAACTCCGGAACCGCCGCGTGCATGTCTACGCTTACAGCATCCAGCGGGCGAATTCCCAATGGCACATTAAGTATGACCAAAGGAACAGTGTCCCTGCCGGTTACAAGGGCTTGATCTACGTCGACGGCGACATGGAGACGCTGGCGAAGGTCACGGCCGAGACTGACGATATTCCACCCAAGATCCCCATTCTGAAGGCCTGGACTGAACTCGACTACGACTTTGCGAGGATCGGTGGAAACCAGTATCTGCTGCCGCTCCGCTCGCAAACGCGCATGAGGACGGCGCGGGAAGAGTGTCAAATCGAGATGGAGTTCCGCGACTACCGGAAGTTCGGCTCGGAATCGACGATCTCGTTCGACACGCCCGAACCACTGCCCAAGGAGCGCACCGAGGAACGGCCGCTCAAGTAGGTGGCGCCGCAAAAGCGTGACCGCCGTTTTTGCGACACAATGAAGGTATGAAGTCCCGGCTAGCGCTCCTGCTACTGGCTGCAACGGTCGTCGCCATGGCGCAACAGAAGTTCACGGTTGACCAGCTTGTAGCGTTCATTCAATCCTCGATCCAACTCAAGCACGAAGACCGCCAGGTGGCTTCTTACCTTCGCAAGGTGACTTTGACGCAGAAACTGACCCAGAGCGTGGTGGAGGATCTACAGGGCGCCGGAGCGGGTCCGAAGACCGTTGAGGTATTGAAAGCGCTAGCCGAAGCTTCCAAGAGCCTGCCCCCACCGCCGCCGCCGAAGCCGAAACCCGGTCCCGTCACGATTCCGCCGCCTCCAGAAGAGGAGCAGCAGAAGGTGCTCGATGAAGTTCGCGAGTATGCGGCTAATTACACCAAGCGCCTCCCGGATTTCATCTGCACACAAGTCACGCGGCGTTACTTCGACCCTTCGGGACTGGAGTTCTGGCACCGCGACGACACCGTCACCGCGCGCCTGAGCTACTTCGAGCAGAAGGAAGAGTACAAGATCATGACGGTGAACAACGCGCCGTCCAATCTCTCCTACGATCAACTGCGTGGATCGAAGTCGGCCGGCGAGTTCGGCAGCATGTTGCGCGAGATCTTCGCGCCCGAGAGCCGCACGCGCTTCCATTGGGAGCGTTGGGCGACCCTGCGCGGGCGGCGGATGCACGTGTTCTCCTACCATGTCGCGCAGGCGAACTCCAAGTGGCACGTCACTTACGAGAACAAAGAGGACATCGTACCCGCTTACGGCGGCTTGATTTACGTGGACCGCGACACGTCCATGGTTATGCGCATCACGTTCGAAGCCGAGAACATCCCACCGGCGTTCCCCGTGCAACAGGCGGGCACGGTGCTCGATTACGACTTCATTCCCATCAACGAGCGTGAGTACGTGCTGCCGCTGCGCGCCGTGGTCCGCATGCGCTCCGGTAAGTATCTTTCAAAAAACGAAGTCGAGTTCCGCATGTACCGGAAGTTCTCCGCCGAAGCGACTATCACCTTCGACACGCCCGAGCCGCTGCCCGCGGAGAAGACCGAGGAGCAGCCCCCGAAGTAGTCGCCGGATGCTTAAGCCCGGCGCGCGTTCCATGCCTCGGCGAGATACCCTGCGGCGATCGCCGCTTGCGAAACAGCTTGCAACATCGCTACCGCCACCCCTCGCGGGAGCGGCCGCATTGAAAGCGGCTTCCAGAGAAGGTTGAAATAGACCCGCATGTCGCCCTGGAGAAACCGGCTCGTCTGCCCGCGGAGATTCCAATAGCGCCATGCGCCGCGGCCGTAATGGAAATGCTGGCGGCAGAAGCCGGTCCATGTCAGGCGGTGCTGGTGGTAGACCACGGCGTCCGGCGCCCAAAGGAAATGTCGCCCGAGCGTCGACCAACGGTAGCAGAATTCGCGATCCTCGCCTCCCGCCTGCCGGAAGCCGGCGTCGAAGCCGCCGGCCGCCAGGAAGCTCTGGCGTGGAACGGCGAAATTGTTCGTGGTGAAGAAGGCGCGCCGTCCGGGCGACGCGCCGAAGTAAGAAATCAGGTAGTCGGTCTGCCACTGGCTGGCAACCGAGAACATGCTGGGCAGCGTGTTGACGACGCGCCCGCCCACGGCAAGGTCCGCCGAGGAGCCGAGAGCCAGGGCGAGCCGCTCCAGCCAGTCCTGGGCGGGGCTGCAGTCGGAATCGGTAAAAGCAAGCCACTTGCCGCGCGCATGGTTCGCGCCCAAGTTCCTGGCGGCGCCAGGGCCCGCGTGGTCCTGCCGCAACAGGCTGACCGGCAAGCGATCCGCAAAGTACGACACCACTTCGTCGGCCCGCTGCCGGCCGCCGTCATCCACCAAGATCACTTCGATGCGGTCCCGGCCGTAACGAAGGCGCGTCAGCGATTCCAGGCAGGCGGAGAGCGCGTCCAGCCGGTCATGGAAGGGGATGACGATGGAGAAGTCCATGGAGTCTACCGCCCTCCTCGCAGATAACCGCGCGCCTCGCCGAGCGACCATGCGGCCAGGCCCAACAGCAGCAGGGGCGTTGCCAGCACAAACTCTCGAAGGTAGCGCCGGTTCCGCAACACACGTCTTGCGATCCGCAGCCAGAGAAGGGCGGGCAGCGCAGGCGCACCGCAGAAATACAAGAATCGCTTCCCCAGGCCGAACTTCCGATCCTTCACCCGCAGACGGGCGAAGCTCTCGCCGTGAAAACGCTCGTGGCCCGCGAACGAACCCAGCCGCTCCAAGCCGTGGTGTGCCACACGGATGGCGGGGACGAATCGCGCTCTGCGCCCCGAGCGCGCCAGTTTCCAATGGAGCGCCGTATCCGAACAGTAGGCGCCTTCCAAAAACGGTCCAAACTCGTCGAACAGTTTTCGATGGAGCGACAGGTTGCAGGTGGGGATGTCGTCCATCCAGCACGGCCTGCCCGGCGGCATCCACTGGCTGAATTCGCAGAAGTAGCCGGCCCAGTCCAGCAGACGGCCGCGCGCGCCGTTGTCCACAACGCCGCCGACCGTCGTGTCGGAACCGCGCTGCGCCGCCATCATCTGCTCCAGCCAATCCGGGGCGGCTACGCAATCGGAATCAATGAAAGCCAGCAACTGGCCGCGGGCTTCCCGGATGCCCGCGTTGCGCGCGTCGCCGGGAAACTTGCGCGTCTCGAAATGCAGAAGCCGTACCCAGGGGTAGCCGTCGCGGATGATCCGGTCGGTACCGTCGGTGGAACTGTCGGAGACGATCACCTCGAAGCTCGACGTCGTCTTCTGCGCAGCGAGCGAATCGAGGCACCTCCGAATGGTGCGCCTCCCATTCCGGCAGGCGATGATGACGCTGAGCTGAACCTGTGTCGTTGAACTGGATGGCATCGGTTTCAGCTAGACCATTATGCCCGGTCTTCACAAGAGTTCGCACGCGTCATCTACAGAAAAAAACTGCAGCCCTGCTGCTGGAATGAATCATCTCTATCAGAAGAGCCGCCTGCAGCAATGAACGAGGACCAAGTCTACCCACCCGCCCCGGATTTCGTCCACCGAGCGCACGTTTCCGGCATGGACGCCTATAAAGCCCTGTACGAGCATGCCCGCACCCAGCCGGAGGACTTCTGGCGGAGCTTGGCCGAGAAGGAGCTGTTCTGGTTTGAGAAGTGGGACCACGTCTTCGAATGGGATCCCCCACGGGTCAAGTGGTTTGCCGGCGGCAAGACGAACGTGTGCTACAACTGCGTGGACCGGCACGCCGAAGGGGCGCGCGAGGCCAAAGTCGCCATCCAGTGGATCGGCGAGCCGGGCGACGAGCGCGCCATCACGTATCGCGAATTGCTGCGCATGGTAAGCCGCTTCGCCAACGTCTTGAAAGCTTGCGGCCTGGCGGCCGGCGACCGGGCCGTCATCTACATGCCGATGGTTCCCGAAGCGGCGGTGGCGATGCTTGCCTGTGCGCGGCTGGGCATCGTGCATAGCGTGGTCTTCGGCGGCTTTTCTTCCGAAGCCCTGAAGGCCCGCATCCAGGATCTTGGCGCGGCTGTGGTTCTGACCGCCGACGGCGGCTGGCGGCGCGGCAAGGAGGTCCGGCTCAAAGACGCCGTGGACCAGGCGTTGGAAGACTGCCCTACCGTACGCGACGTGATCGTCCTGCGGCGTACCGAATCTCAGGTAAAGATGCGCGACGGCCGGGACCATTGGTGGCACGAACTCGAAGCGGCTGCGAGTGACGACTGCCCGGCCGAGCCACTTGACGCCGAGCATCCGCTCTACGTTCTGTACACTTCCGGCACCACCGGCAAGCCCAAGGGCATCCTCCACACCACGGGCGGATACCTGCTCCAGACCACCATGAGCATGAAGTGGGTCTTCGACATTCGCGACGAGGACGTTTACTGGTGCACGGCTGACATCGGTTGGGTGACCGGGCACAGCTACGTCGTCTACGGGCCGCTTTCGGCTGGCGCGACCACGGTCATGTACGAGGGCGCGCCCGATTACCCGGCCTTCGACCGCTGGTGGCGCATCGTCGAAAAGCATAGGGTCAGCATCTTCTACAGCTCGCCCACCGCCATCCGGGCGCTCATCCGCCAGGGAGACCAGTGGCCGAACGCCTGCGACCTGTCCAGCCTGCGCCTGCTCGGCAGCGTCGGCGAGCCGATCAATCCGGCCGCCTGGGAGTGGTACTACCGCGTGATCGGCAAAGGCCGCTGCCCCATCGTCGACACCTGGTGGCAGACGGAAACCGGCTCCATCCTGATCGCCGCCATGCCCGGCGCCGTGCCCCTGAAACCAGGATCTGCCACGCTCCCCCTGCCCGGCATCCTGCCCGCAGTGATTGACTTCTCGGGCAACCCGGTTCCGGATGGCCAGGAAGGCTTCCTCATCATAGATCGTCCTTGGCCCAGCATGGCCCGCACCCTCTGGGGCGATCCGCAGCGCTATGAGGACCAATACTGGCGCCGCGTGCGCGGGAAGTATTTCACCGGCGACGCCGCCCGCCGCGACGCGGACGGCTACTACTGGATCCTCGGCCGCGTGGATGACGTCATGAATGTGAGCGGGCACCGCTTGAGCACCATGGAAGTCGAATCGGCGCTTGTGCGCCACCGCGCCGTGGCCGAGGCCGCCGTTGTGGGCAAGCCGCACGAGATCACCGGCCAGGCCGTCTGCGCTTTCGTCACGCTGAAGGAGGGCAACTGGGACCACCACAGGCTCGGCGGAGAACTGCGCCAGTGGGTCGCCAAGGAGATCGGCGCGTTCGCACGGCCCGAAGAGATCCGCTTCACCGAGGCGCTGCCCAAGACGCGCAGCGGCAAGATCATGCGGCGGCTGCTGCGCGAAATCGTCACCTCGCACACGGTCTCGGGCGACGTGACCACCCTCGAAGACCTGAGCGTGGTAACACGTCTCTCCAGCCAACCTTCCGACGAAGACTAGGTTCAAGATCCGGGGACAGGCTACGTGATTCCGGAATTGGGCGAGAGATGCAACGCGGTGGCGGCACTATCTCTTCTATGGCTCGTTTCGCTCGTCTCGTAGTCCCCGGATGCGCCCATCATGTCACCCAACGTGGCAATCATCAGACCGACGTCTTCTTCAGCGATGAGGACCGACGCATCTATCTGACCATCCTGCGAGATCACCTACTGCGTTGGGAGGCTCGTATAATTGCTTGGTGCCTCATGACGAATCATGTCCACTTCGTCGCCGTTCCGTCGAAGGAGGATTCTCTTGCACTGGTGTTCGGCCGGACGCACAACGAGTACGCGCGCTGGCTGCAAGCGCGACAGCGACGTGTGGGGCACCTGTGGCAGAATCGCTTCCATTCCTGCCCCCTGGACGGCTGTCATCTGTGGGCGGCGGTTCGGTATACGGAATTGAATCCGGTTCGCGCCGGCATGGTTCGTACGGCCGAAGACTGGCGCTGGTCGAGTGCGCGAGCCCATCTCGGTGCCGGGGATGAATGGGGCGTGGTTGATCTGAGGCCATGGCATGAGCAATGGACAAGCGAAGCGTGGCGCGAAGCACTGGGCTCTCCTTTCCGAGACACCGCCTTCGCGGCACGACTACGCGAAGCAACACAAACCGGTCGGCCTTGCGGCGAGGCTGAATTCACGGAGAGGCTGGAAGCGGAGACAGGGAGATCACTCAAACCACGGAAACCCGGCCCCAAGCCGAAATCGATCGTCGAATACGCCGGGGCGAATTCCGGAATCACGTAGCCTGTCCCCGGATCTAGCTGACGAATTTGAGCAGCTTCTGGCGGATGGCTTCGGCCGTGGCTTGATCCGCCGTTGCCACGAAGACGGTGTCATCGCCGGCTATGGTGCCGACGATTTCGGGCCAGGCGGCTTGATCCAGGGCGCGAGCGAGCGAACTGGCGTGCGCCGGCAGGGTGCGCAACACCAGGAGGTTCTGCGCCACCTGCGCGTCGGTTAGAAACTCCACGACGACCGACTGCAGACCGGGCCCGGCCGCTTCCTGGCGGATCTGGCGGTATCCCTCGGGAGTCTTCACCAGCCCCAGTTCCCGTATGTCCCGCGACAAGGTAACTTGCGTGGCGTTGAGTCCCTGGTCTGCCAGTGCGCGCGCCAACTCTTCCTGCGTGTGCACGCGCCGCGACTCGATTACCCGCAGAATCTGCCCGTGGCGGTAGCTTTTGTTCATGGGGCCATGCGTGTGAGCCGCCGCTCGGCCTCGGCCAGCGCCAGGGCGACCGTTTCAGGACCCGTTCCTCCGAATATCTCTCGCGTCTTCATCCCTTCCCGGGGATCGAGCAACCGCTCCAGTTTCGGATCCAGGTCCTTGGGCTTCTCACCCTTCGAGACGCTGTCGAGCACCAGCTTGCCGACGATCTGGTGCGCCTGGTGGAACGGAGTGCCACTGCGGGCCAGCGCCTCGGCCATATCGGTAGCCACCACCCAACTACGCTCGCACGCGGCGAATGCCACCTCCGGCTTGAGCGTCGCCGACTCGGCCACCACGCGCGCCATCTCGAGCGACGCGCGTGTCTGGTCCACCGCCTCGAACAGCTTCTCCTTGTCCTCCTGCATGTCGCGGTTGTAAGTGAGCGGCAGCCCTTTCATGGTGAGAAACAACGCATTCTGGCAGCCGAACACGCGCCCGCACTTGCCGCGGATCAACTCGAGCGAGTCCGGGTTTTTCTTCTGCGGCATGAGGCTCGACCCGCTGGTAACTTCGTCGCCCAATTCGAGCCAGCCGAACTCCTCGCTCGAATAAAGGATCCAGTCCTCAGCCAGCCGGCTCAGGTGCAGCATGATGGTCGAGGCCGCGTTCAGGAAGTCCAGCATGAAATCGCGGTCGGCGGAGACGTCCATGCTGTTGCGCGTGATGCCGTCGAAGCCCAATTCGCGCGCCAGCGCTTCGCGGTCGAACGGGAAGCCGCTGCCGGCCAGGGCGCCCGAGCCGAGCGGCATCAGGTTCGTCCGCCGGTAGGCCTCGCACAGCCGCTCGTTGTCCCGCACGAACATTTCGAAGTACGCCAGGATGTAGTGCGGCCACAACACCGCCTGCGCGCGCCGCGTGTGCGTGTAGCCGGGGATGACCGCATCGCGGTAGCGGGCGGCCAGTTCCAACATGGCGCGGAGGAACGCCGCCAGGTCCACGCGCGTGGCGATGATCTGGTCGCGCAGCCACAGCCGCACGTCGAGCGAGACCTGCTCGTTGCGGCTGCGCCCGGTGTGGATCTTGTCTGCCAGTCCGCCCACCGCTTCCTTCAACTTGCGGATGACCAGCGTGTGGACATCCTCGTCGGTCGCGCCCGCATAGAATTCGGGCTGGCGCGAATCCTCGAGTATCTTCTCGAACGCCTCCGCCAGTTGCCCGCGCTCGAGCGCCGTGAGAATTCCCACCCGCTCAAGCGCGCCGGCGAAGGCGATGGATCCGCGAATGTCCGCGTCGATCATGCGCCGGTCGAAGGCGAGCGAATTCGAGAAGCGCTCGAAGACCTCCGACGGTCCCTTCTGAAAACGCCCGCCCCAAAGTTTCATACGCTCACTTCTTGGTGACGGAGGCGCGGATTTTGATCGGCAGTCCCGTCAGATTGATGAAGCCAAGGGCGTCTTTCTGGTCGTAGCTGGCGCCCATGGTGAAGCTGGCGATGTCCAGCGAGTAGAGCGAGTAGGGCGACTTGCGCGACACCGGCTCGATGTTGCCTTTGTACAGCTTCAGCGTGACCTCGCCCGTGGTGGTCTCGGCCGTCTTGGCGAAGAACGCGTCGAGCGCCTCGCGCAGCGGCGTGAACCACAGCCCGTTGTAAACCATCTCCGCGTAGTCGAGAGCCAGCTTCTGCTTGTAATGCAGGGTGGCGCGGTCGAGCGTCAGCGCTTCCAGTTCGCGGTGCGCCGCCATGATGATGGTGCCGCCCGGCGTCTCATAGCACCCGCGCGACTTCATGCCGACGAAGCGGTTCTCCACCAGGTCGACGCGTCCGATGGCGTTCTCGCCGCCGATGGCGTTCAGCGTGGTCACGATTTGCGCGGCGCTCATGGCCTTGCCGTCCACCGCCACCGGCACGCCCTTCTCGAAACTCACGGTAACAGTCGCGGGCTTGTCCGGCGCTTCCGCAGGGCTCTTGGTCAACATCCAAATGCGATCTGGAGCCTCGTTGGCCGGGTCTTCCAATTCACCGCCTTCGTGCGAGATGTGCCACATGTTGCGGTCGCGGCTGTAGATCTTGGCCGCCGACACCTTGATGGGCACGTTGTGCTTGGCCGCATACTCGATGGCGTCCTCGCGCGACACGATGTCCCACTCGCGCCACGGAGCGATGACGGGAAGCTGGGGCGCCAGCGCCTTGTAAGTGAGTTCGAAACGCACCTGGTCGTTGCCCTTGCCCGTGCAGCCGTGCGCCAAAGCGTCGCAGCCGCTCTTAAGCGCCATCTCCACCTGATACTTGGCGAGCAGCGGCCGGGCGATCGAGGTGCCCAGCAGATACTTGTGCTCGTAGACGCCGCCCGAGCGCACCATGGGCCACAAGTACTCGCTTGCGAACTCCTCGCGCAGATCGGCAACGTAGACTTCCGAAGCGCCCGTTTTGCGCGCCTTCTCTTCCAGGCCGGCCAGTTCCTCACCGCCCTGGCCGACATCGCCGCACACGGCAACCACTTCGCAGCCGTAGTTCTCCTTCAACCACGGAATGATGATGGATGTGTCCAGCCCGCCAGAGTAAGCGAGCGCAACTTTCTTCGGTTTTGTCATATGATCTGGTCCTTCTTTAAAGCATCATCAGCAGCAGCGCTTTCTGCGCATGCAGGCGGTTCTCCGCCTGGTCGAAGACCGCCGATTGTTTGGATTCGATGACCGCGTCCGTCACTTCCTCGCCGCGCTTGGCCGGCAGGCAGTGCATGAAAATGGCGTCGGGCTTGGCCAATGCCATCAATTGTTCGTTGACCTGGTAGGGCTGGAAGTCCACGCGCCGCTGCGCGGCTTCCTCTTCCTGCCCCATGCTGGCCCAGACGTCCGTGTAGACGGCGTCGGCCCCGCTGACGGTGGCTTCGGCGTCGTGCGCGGCCGTGAGGTTGGCGCCAGTTTCGGCAGCGAGCTCCAGGGCTTGGTTTACGATGCGCGTCTTCGGTTCATAACCGCGCGGGGTGGCGATGGCGAAATTGACGCCCAGACGGGCACAGGTAATCATCAGCGAGTTGGCGACGTTATTGCCGTCGCCCACGAAAGCCATCTTCAAACCGGCCAGCGTCCCGCGGTGCTCTTTCAAGGTGAAGAGGTCGGCCAGCGCCTGGCACGGGTGGTAGAGGTCGCTCAGGGCGTTGATCACTGGCACCGAGCTCCAGCGCGCCAATTCGTCAATTGTGCGTTGAGAGAACGTCCGCGCCACGATCACCTGCGTCCAGCGGTCCAGGTTGCGCGCCACGTCCTTGATGGGTTCCCGGCCGCCGATGGGACCGGACGAGACGACTGAGTCGCCGCCAAGTTGCTTCACGGCCAGTTCGAAAGTGAGCCGCGTCCGCAGCGAGGGCTTCTCAAACAGCAGGCTCGCGTAGCGGCCGGCAAGGGCGCGCGAATACTGCTCGGGATGGCCCTTCACCTGGGCAGTGAGGTCCAGAAGAGCGTTCAGCTCTTCCAAAGTAAGGTCGAGGTCGCGGGTAAAGTCCGGCGCGGCCATTTTGGGGAAGGCTCGGCTCGGCACGGGGGTGATCACGGTAAGACTCCTGTAAACAGGATGGCGCAATGAATATTTAATCGCCTCTATGAATAATTACACATCCGGAGGGGTGGGGTCAACGCAGGGAAGCGGGCAGGAAAAAGGGGTGGCCAGCTGCTGGCCACCCCTGGTAGAGCTTTGCTCAGCCGAAGCTAGAACATGTACTTCAGGGCGAGCTGAATAAGACGCGGCTCATTTGCGGTCGTGATGCGCCCGAACGCGGACGAAGAAATGCTGGCGTTCGGTTGGCCAAACTGGGTGTGGTTCCACAAGTTAAAGAACTCCGACCTGAATTCAAGCCGGTGAGTCTCGGTAATTCTGAAACTCTTGAACAGGCTCCAGTCCCAATTGTTGAGGCCAGGTCCATGCCACACATTGCGGCCCAATGTGCCATACCGGCCCGCGCCCGCCGCCCAAGAAGTACCCGAACCCACGCGACGGAAGAACGGGTTGGTCGCAGCCGTCGAGGTCCCGCCACCCGTGCCGTCGAAGTAAGCGTTCAGCTTGCCGGCAACGTTGGCCGTTCCGCGAGGATCAAAGAAAGTGAGTGTACCGCCGATGTAATCCGGGCGGCTGTCACCAGCCGAACCAGAAAGGGCACGGTCAGTGGATTCGTAGATATTGAACGGCAGTCCCGTCTGGAAAACCGTGACGCCTGACATTCCCCATCCGCCAATGATCTTCCCGAGAACGCCCTTTTGGTCCTTCATGATGGGAAACTCGTACAGGTAGGTGGCTACATAACGATGACGAATGTCATGCAGGGAGTTGCCACGATCAGCCCTGGCATTATCCCATCGGCCCGAGCCAGTTTGCGCGCGCAGCCCTGAACCGTTGTCAATGGAGTGGCCCCACGTATAAGCGTGTGTCATCATGAAGCCCCTCGCCATCCGCTTCGTCAAGCTGACCTGCAAACCATTGTAATTGGAGTTGGCGTCGGAGAGCTGGTTCGTGATGCCGGTATAAACAGCTCCGCCGTACGCATCGTTTTGCGGATTGTTCTGGTTCAATACGCGGCGCCGGTCGGTATTGCCCGTTGTCGCGCCCGGTCCCGGGATGGCCGGATTGAGTTGGCGGCGGTTCAACAGCTTCACGCCATTGGTAAAAACGTAACCGGTCTCGAGCAGCCAGTCCTTGCTCATTTGGAACTGCAATTGAAGGTTCGCCTGTTGTCCGTACGGCGTCCGGAAGCCCGGATCCATCACCGTGATGCCAATAGGAGCCAATTGCGTGAAATCGTACTTACTTCCTTTTGCGGCCGGCTTGTATGGGAAGGGCTGGGGAATCGGGTTCACCAGCGAGGTGCGATAGGGGTCCTTGTACTGGTTGTACAAGATCAGGGTCTGCAAGCCATAGGGAGGAACCCCGAGGAACTGGAGCGTTAGCTCGGACATTGGGTTGTCATAAAAAATGCCCCAGCCACTGCGCATGCTCAGCTTGCCGTTACCCAGCACATCCCAAGCGAAGCCTACGCGAGGCGCGAAGTTGTTCAGATCTTCCCCATATGTGGAGCGCGAGACGCCGGCATCGCCAGGATAGTTCATACCCACCGGGGCTGTCGGCCATACGGTGGACTGCTGCCCCTTGCGGAACGCGACCGCTTGATCGTTCAGTTCCTTCAGCCCGTTGTTGTACTCCCAGCGGAGACCGAAGTTGAAAGTGAAGGTGGGCGCGACCTTCCAGTCATCCTGCCAGAACCAATTGAAGGACCTGGTACGGTATCCTTGGCGGCCTGAGTTGGACTGATCAAATTCGGTCGCCCAGCCGTTGGCAAAATCCACCAGAGGGTCGCTCAAGCCGGGAATACTGTTGCCGTAGCCCTCGGCGAGCAAGCTTCCGTCACTGTAGATGTAACCATTATTGATGAAGTCAAACAGCTGGTTCTGCGCATACGTCCGAATCTCGCCGCCGAACTTCATATAGTGCTTGCCTCGGGTCCAGCTCACGTTGTCGATGTACTGAAAGGTGTTGTCGTGGCGTGCCTGCGGTCCCTGGTAGGTGTTGCCGAACGCGGATAGCCCTGCAGCGCTCAAGTCCACATACGGAGGACCCGCAGCGCTCGGGTCGTCCGGGATGATCCCCGTGAGGCCGAGCGATTGCGGAGACTTCGTGTTCTCCGGATACACGCTATCGCTTACGCGGCGGTGGAACGAAGCGCGAAACTCGTTAAAAACACTTGCGCTAAACGTGTGCGTGTCGCGAACGACCACATTTTCGTACATCGTCGTCCCGCGCTGGCCGAACCCGGGCATCGTCGGGCCCTGGAAGGCAAACGGATCGACCGCCTCCTGGGGTTCGCGGAAGTAGCTGACCGAGAATCGGTTGGCATCGCTGATGAAGTAATCCAACTTCCCCAAACCTTGGTCGCGGCGCAATTTATTCGCAGGAGCGCTCAACAGCGTGTTCGTGCCGTAGTTTGCCGCAGGAACGAGCGCTATCAGGTTCTTTGCTTCCGGTGTACCGTATTGGTTGATCAGGGCGCGCTCAGAAGTGGTAAACACCGTGGCGGAATTCGTCACACCCTGGCGGCGGCGGAATCCAAGATAGTTGACGAAAAAGAACACCTTATCCTTCTTGATCGGTCCACCCAACTGCATATCAAAGTCGTTCGTGTTCCACTGCGGCCTGCGGGCAAACCCACTGCCAGGAAGCGTTGTCGTCGTACCGCCGGCAACAGCATTCTGGAAGAAATTCGTCGAATTCAGCTTGGTGTTGCGGAAAGTCTCGGACAAGCCGCCATGGAAGGAGTTCGAGCCCGAACGCGTCGTCAACATGACGATAGCACCGGAATTCTTACCGTACTCGGCCTTCATGGCGCCCGTCACAACGCGGAACTCCGCCAGGGCGTTCGGCGAGATCTGCTGCACGGCATCGGGGACATTAATGGCGAGGTCGTTCGAATCGCCGCCATCCAGCATGTAGTTGTTGGATTGGGAACGCTGGCCGTTGACCGTGAAGGGGCCAATCGTGGAACTAGCACCAGAAGTCGGCGTAATGCCGGGTTGGGCCATGGCCAGCGACAGCGGGTTACGCCCCGCAGCACCTGAAATGATCGGCAACTGGTAGACGTCGCGGAGCACCTGGCCCATCTGCGCGTCTTCGGTATTGACCTTCGTGGCCACTTCTTCCACCGTCACCGTCTCGGTGACCTGCCCAAGTTCCAGCGTCAAATCCAGGCGGAGAACATCGCCGGTGGATAGGCGCTGCGGGATCGTCGTGGTCTTGCGGAAGCCCTTGGCTTCCACTTCCAAGATGTACTCGCCCGGGACCAAGTTAATAATCTTGTAAGTTCCGGCCGCATCGGTGGTGGCCGAAGAGGTCGCATTGGTACCGGCGTTCCGCGCGACTACTTTCGCGCCCGGAACCACGGCGCCATTCGGGTCCTTGATGACCCCGCCGACGGTACCCGTAACCGCTTGAGCGAACGTGACGGGGACGATCAGGGCCAGAGCCACTGCCAGAGCAATGGCCAGTTTGAACGCAGTAGAGGACTTCATCAGTCTCCTTATCTCCTTTCCCTCTCAAGGTTGCCACGGTCTGAGCAATTCGTCTGCCAGACGATAACACATTAGAAACAAACACCTTAAAACTTGGATCTTCCCGAAATCCATATTGCTGGAATGCGTCTCTACAGGATACCGGACAGGCGGGGTATCTCTGTACACTCTACAAGCAACTACATGAAAAGCCCCACGCTTGAACGTTCCCTCGCACAACAGTATACTCTAACACCTAGTATTTGCAAGGAATTAAAGAGCTTGTTGATTGTCGAAATAATCGACAGCAAAGACGCGAGACTTTGAACTCCGAAGTCTGAACCAGCGCCGGTAATCGCACCGATAGATTTTTTGTATACGCCCGGGCGTGGTGCTTTGCGCTATACTGCTACGATAGCCTCTATGTTTTAGTTTGGGACTGTCCGTAAGGACCCACCGTTCGTGGCTTCGTGAAGGCTGAGATCCCTCAAGTTCTTGTATTCTAAGGGCTTGGGTGTGGTTTTCGAGTTCTGTCCATTGCTTCAGGTCTTGAAACCCAAGGCAGGGTGAGAACCCTGGCCGGTGAACGATAAGTTGTCCCAACAGCTACATATAGGAAAGGAGATAAGGAGACTTTATGAGGTTCTCTGTTTTGAAGCTAGTCCTTGCCATGGCAGTGGCGCTAGCAATACTGCTCCCCGCTGCGGTCGCGCAGGAAACCACGGGGAACATTGCGGGAGTCGTGAAAGATCCGAGCGGCGCCGTGCTGCCGGACGTCAACGTCACCGTACTCAACAAAGCCACAAACCGTTCCATTGTGGTGAAAACGTCCGCGGAAGGCGCCTATCAGGCGCGCGACCTGGCGCCAGGACGGTACGCGATCACGTTCGAGAAGTCCGGATTCGCCAAATCCGCGCTGCCGGACGTACTCCTGTTGTTGGGCAAAACCGTCAAGGCCGACATGCAGTTGGCGATGGGGACCGTCGCCACCACCGTCGAGATCTCCGCCAACGCCCAATTGATTGACACCAGCAGCACGATGGTCGCCCACAATGTGACGGCCGAAGAATTGGACAATCTGCCGAAGGCGAGGACCTTTCAAGGCGTAGCGCTGCTGTCCACGTCGGTCAACACCGGTCAATTGGAAGGCGGCTATCAGATCAACGGCGCCACGGCGGCCGAAAACAATTACTACATTGACGGCGTCTCCACAGTCAGTCAGATCGACGGAAGCGCCCGCCAGAATGCGACCTTCGAATACATTCAGGAAGTCCAGGTGAAAACCGCCGGACTTGAGGCCGAGTACGGCGGGGCCCTCGGCGGCGTGGTCACTGCTGTGACACGCTCTGGTGGCAATGACTTCCACGGGGAAGCGCACTACTATTATTACGGCAATGCGATCAGCGCCGGCCCGGTGCAGCGCCTCCAGATTGACCCGCTGACCGGCACCAGCGCCTCGCTGATTCAGGACGCCAAGCAGAAGTCCGACAACCACGAGTTTGGCGGCTCCATTGGTGGGCCGATCGTTAAGAACCACCTGTGGTTCTTCAGCTCGATTTCGCCGCGTTACCTGCGCCAGACGAACGACTACCTTTTCGACAACGGCAAGACGCCTGGCAGCATGAGCCGCAAAGCGTACTTCCAGAATTGGTTTAACAAGATCTCGTGGGATCCGACCAACCGGATTCGCACGAATTTCACCTGGCTTTATACCCCGCAGCGCCTTACCGGCTCGCTGTACGCGTATGACGGCATGGGCTCGACCTACAGCACGTCGGACGTCGCCACGGCAGCCGGATCCAGCACACGCGGATATCATCAGCCGGAGCAGAGCTACACGGCAGCGGCCGATTTCACGCTGTCGAACACGTCCCTGTTGAGTGTTAAGGGCGGCCGCTACTACCTCGACTATAAGGAAATCGGTGTTCCTTATCGGTCTTACGCCTGGTGGAGAGGGTCTTCGATCGGGATGGCGGGCGTCCCCGCCGACCTGCAGAAAGCGTTTGGCTATGCGACGCCGAGCGCCGCTCAGACGCTGTGGGACATCACGACCCGCACCTATGCCCAGGCCGATTTCAGCCAGTTCGTGAAGTTCGCCGGCACGCATAACATCAAGGTTGGCGTGGGCACCACGAAGAACGTGAACAACGTCAACATTTCCGAACTCGGACCGGACGGCCGCATTCTGCTCTATTGGGGCCAGACCTGCACATCTTGCGTGGCTCCCAAGACCGGCACGTACGGCTATTACGTCGTGCAGGACTATGCGATCAAGGGTTCGACTGGCGCGAACATCAACCACTTTTACATTCAGGATTCCTGGCGGATTCTCCCCCGTCTGACCCTCAATGTCGGACTCCGGACCGAAAAAGAGACCATTCCCTCCTTCCAACGCAGCATCAAGGACTACGCGTTCCGGTTCGGCTGGGGCGACAAATTGGCCCCGCGTATTGGAGCCAGCTTCGATGTGTTCGGCGACGGCCGTTTGAAAGTTTCGGGAGCCTGGGGCCGTTTCTATGACTGGACCAAGTACGACCTGGCTCGCGGCACCTTCGGCGCCGAAGTCTGGGTCGACTACTACCGCACCCTGGACACGACCGACGTTCTCAGTCTGAACCTGAACAATATGCCGGGACAGAACATCTGGCCCGGAGTGTACCGCAACCGGCGCGTTCCGGGATTCGAATATGTGGATCCGGAAGTGAAGCCGATGAGCGCGGACAACATGAACACCGGCGTCGAGTACGAAGTGAAGCCGGGCACAGTGTTCTCAGCACGGTGGACCCGGAATAAGTTGAACCGGACCATCGAGGACATGGGCTTCCTGGATGCCACGGGCAGCGAGCAATACGGTTACGGTAACCCTGGAGAAGGCCGGTATGTTTACGGTCCGGTCTCCGGCGAAACCTGCACCACGAAGATCAACAACGGCCAGACCTGCGTTACGTTGATGCCGAAGGCCGAGCGCGTCTATGACGCGATGGAGCTTTCACTGACGCGTCGGTTTACCAGCGGTTGGTTCGCCAATTTCAGCTATGTTTACAGCAAGCTGTGGGGCAACTACGCGGGACTCCAGAACACCGACGAAATTCGTCCCCCGAGCTACGGCGCCTTCGGCGCGAACCAAGGCTTCTTCAGCACGGGCTATAGGCCGGGCGGCAACGCCAGCCGTAGCTGGGACCTGGACGAAGTCTACTATGATGCGCACGGAAACGCTGGCGTCTATGGGCGTCTGCCAACCGACAGACCGCATGTGTTCAAGTTCTACGGTTCGAAGACATTCAAGACGGGCACGGAAATCGGCGGCTTCTATCGCATCATGAGCGGCACTCCGATCACCACCCTGGTGGCGACCATGAATGACATCCCGCTGATGGTGGAAGGCCGCGGCGACGCCGGAAGGAATCCGGTGTTCTCGCAGACCGACCTACTCGTGGCGCAGGAGTTCAAGTTCGGAGAGGTTAAGAGACTCCGCTTTGAATTCAACGCCAGCAATCTGTTCAACCAGAAGACCAACATGTACACGTTCCAGAACTACAACCGTGAGGATCTGTACGACACTTACGGCATCGACCTTTCCGGCACGGACCTGAACAAGGGGTTCGACTGGAAGTCGATGGTGAACGCGCTTGGTCCGAATGCTCGCGATCCGCGGTTCGGCAAAGCGGCCTGGTTCAACCCAGGATTCGCCGGCCGGGTCATGGTGAAGTTCATCTTCTAAATCGCCAGCCGGTAGAAACGGTTAAGGGGAGGCCTGCAACGGCCTCCCTTTTTTTATTGCAGTCCCTGGGCGCGATTCAGTTCCCGGTTCCAGCCGGCTGGCACGCAAAGTCCCAGACCTGTATGTTCCGCTGGCCTTCCGTATACTCCACAACCGCGTATTCGCCGGGCGCCAGGGGATTGATGGGCCAGATCTTGTAGAGTCCCTCTTCGAGTTGCCGTTTGAAGGTGGGCACCTCGTCTTCCTCCTCGACGACCTCCTTTGAAACAGGGATGATGCTCCATTTCTGAACCACGCGGGCATCCTTTTTGGGAGCCAGGCGAACCAGCTTGAGGCGCTCGTTGTACGCCATGCGGAAGTAAAACTCCGGCTTATTCTGGGCGACCCTGTTCTTGGACGATGCTCCGTCCAGTTCGACAGTAGCTTTACCGGCCACCACGGGTACGGGGCTGAGGACTTTGAGCACGGAGCGGCCCTTGTTGGTCACCACTTTGGATTCCGCCTGCTTGAACGCGCGGAGGTCGTTCCCTTCGACGAGGTAGACACCTGTTTCCTGGGGCACGCGGGCGATCTCGGCGCGTTCGGCCTTTTCCGCGCGGTCTTCGGCCTCCAGGGCCTTCACCTCGGCGCTGCGGGAGGCCTCGCGTTCCTTGATTTCGCTCTCAGTACGTTTGAGGTCCACCATTTCGAGCGGGATCTCCTCCCACTCGCCGCGCTCGCTCGAGTAGTAGCGCACGCGGTCGCCCTCCACCTTGTACTCGCGCACGATCTGGTAGGTGCCGTCTTTCAGGTAGAGGCGGGCGGTGGTGGCCAGCGCCGCCATAGCCAGCAGGAGGAACACCAGAATGGTCCGCGGTCTCATGAGCAGCACCTCCGCACTTTCCTATGATAGAAGCATCATGCGATATCGGAAACTCGGCAGGACGGGTTTTGAGGTGAGCGAAGTGGGCTTCGGCGCCTGGGGCATCGGCGGCAAGCAGTGGCTCGGCGCCGACGACGAAGAAGGGGTGAGCAGCCTGCGCCGCGCCATCGAGTTGGGATTGAACTTCATCGACACGGCGCTGGCTTACGGAGACGGGCACAGCGAGCAACTGGTGGGCCGCGTGGTGCGCGAGATGAAGCACAAGATTTTCGTCGCCACAAAGGTCCCGCCCAAGAACCTGCTGTGGCCCGCGCGTCCCGGCATCGGCATCGACCAGGTGTTCCCTTACGAGTACATCATCCGCTCGACTGAAACGAGCCTGAGGAACCTGGGGCTGGAGACGATCGACCTCCAGCAGCTTCACGTCTGGAACCCCGAATGGGTTGCGCGGGAGGAGTGGCGGCGCGCCTTCGAGGACCTGAAGAAGTCCGGCAAGGTGCACGCAGTGGGCATTTCGATCAACGAGCACCAGCCGGATTCCGCGCTGGAGTTGATTGAAACCGGACTCATCGACACGGTACAGGTGATCTACAACATTTTCGACCAGACGCCCAGGCAGAACCTCTTCCCGCTGTGCCGCGCTCGCAATATCGGCGTGCTGGCGCGCGTGCCGCTGGACGAGGGGGCGCTTACCGGCGCCATCACCGAAGACACGAAGTTCGTCGAGGGCGAGTTCCGCTGGTTCTATTTCCGGGGGGACCGCAAGCGGCAGGTGGCGGAGCGCGTCGCCGCCCTGCGCAAGGACCTGGCAGGCGTGCCGGGAACGCTGGCCGAAATCGCTCTGCAGTTCTGCCTCTCCGAACCCGCCGTCTCCACTGTGATTCCCGGCATGAGACATATGCAAAACGCCGAAAGTAGTTGTAGGGTATCGGATAGGGGACCGCTTTCAGAGGAGACTCTGAAGGTGCTGGAACGCCATGCCTGGAACAAGAACTTCTACGGTTAGCCTGCTATTGCTGTGGCTGGCCGTTGCGTGCTTCGCCGGGGCCAACCCCGACTACTTTCCTCTCCAGGTGGGCAACACCTGGGTATACCGGACCAGCGGCGCCGGAGTATCAATGGAAACGCTGGAGATCGCGCGCTGGGGCTGGATCGAAAACCGCATCTACTATCTGCTGCGAAATGCGTCTGGCGGCGGGCAGTGGGTCCGCATGGACGATAGCGGAACGCTGTGGGCGTGGGACGACGCCGGGAAGACCGACAAGATCCTGGCCGCGTTCAACGGCCGCGTGGGCGACAGTTACCCGACGGCCATGAATCCGTGCAACAAAGCCGCCATGGTGGCATCGCGCAACGAGAAGTACTCCGGGCCGGTCGGCGTGTTCGATTGGGCTCTTCTGATTGGTTACTCGGCATCGGTGTGCGCTGACGCCGGATTGGAGCGTGAGCTGTATCTGCCCTGGGTGGGAATGATCCACCGCGCGGAGACTACCATCGCCGGGCCGCGCCGGTGGGATCTCGTTTATGCAAAGCTTGGCGGCATAACGGCGATCAGCGAGAAGGAGGTCGCTTTCGGGCTTTCGCTCGACAGCGCGGTTTACTCGGCAAACCTGATGCCGCCGGTGATCAATCCGCCACCCGTCCCGGTGATGACCGCGCGCTTACACTTCCGAGTGGTGCAGGACCAGCCGCTGACACTCACGTTCGGCTCCGGGCAGACTTTCGAATTCGTGATCAAGGACGAGAAGGGGCAGGTGGTGTACCGCTGGTCGGACGGCCGCGCCTTTACGCAAGCCATCAGGCAGGAGAGTTTCGGACCGGGAGAGAAGGTCTATCCAATCATAGTGCGGCTGGCGGACAAGGCCGGACAGCCTCTCCCGCAAGGCGACTACACCGCCGAAGCCTGGCTCACCACTACACCAGCCAAGGGCTACGCCGCCAAGGTGGCCTTCAAGATCCGCCATCTTTACTGAAGAAGGACCTCGCAAAAACCCGCAAAAACCCCGTCAGCCTGAACTGCGTGAGTTTTCGAGCGAGAAGGGTACGGCTCCCGGGGCACTATCTCATGTATGCCGCGACGAAATCGATGCGTCCTGGCCGGCGTGCCTTGCCACATCACACAACGGGGAGTTGACGGGCGTGAGACTTTTTCCGCCGACTCGGACCGCGAGACCTACTTGAGCCTGCTGCGCCGGAACATGGCGGACACAGAAGTCCGCGTTCTCGGCTGGTGTCTTATGACGAATCACGTGCACATGGTGGCTATCCCGGCGAGGGAGGATTCGCTTGCCGTTCTTCTGCGACGTGTTCACGGACGGTATTCGCAGTACTACAACGCGCGCTATGAGAGGAGCGGCCATTTGTGGCAGAACCGCTACTTCGCTTGCCTGCTGGGGCCGAAACACCTCTGGGCGGCGCTGGCTTACGTAGAGCAGAATCCAATGCGCGCCGGTCTGGTGAACGCGCCTGAAGAATATTGCTGGTCGAGCGCCACGGCGCACCTGACGGGGCGGG
>Ga0116191_1000719_pt1 | contig 28489 bp, 20 predicted proteins | sample AD_UKC111_MetaG_FD_89897 | JGI IMG/M metagenome (GOLD analysis project Ga0116191, IMG submission 89897) | Active sludge microbial communities of municipal wastewater-treating anaerobic digesters from Hong Kong - AD_UKC111_MetaG | ecosystem: Engineered > Bioreactor > Anaerobic > Digestate... | reverse complement strand
TTTGGCCATTTTTTTCATTTTCCATCTTGATAACCGTTTTCCGCATCTGATGAGGCTTTTCGCAAAATTTCACGGCCTTTATACTTTTAGTCTTATTAAAGATATAAGTTAGATTTAACAATCCTTCAATATTGGATTGTATTTATAGGTATCATGGATATTCCCCAGGGTCACTATCTTAAACCTCTAAAAAGCATAGCAAAGCGTGCAATACTGACTTTATTTGACATTAATATCTCTATCTCTGAAAAATTGATAAAAAGATTGCCCAGTTCTTTTAAAAAGCCTCTGCTTAAGAAAACCTTATCTTTGCATCTACAATTATAGCCCCTTCATTTTCTTTGTAGATTATGGCCGGATTTATATCGAGCTCTTCTATATGGGGGTTTTCTATGATTAGCCTTGAGACACCTACTATTATACTTTTAATGGAATTTATATCTGAAGGTGGTATGCCTCTGAAGCCTTGAATTATCTTATAGGCCTTCAATTCCTTTAACATCTCCTCGACTTCATCTTCATCTAAAGGCAGTATCCTCATAGACCTGTCTTTTAAGATCTCGGTATATAGACCTCCTAATCCAACAAGGGCAACATGCCCGAAATCTTTATCATTTTTCACACCAATGATGATCTCTATACCTGGTTTATACATGGGCTGGATGATATATTCTTCTGCATTTATATCACCCATTGCCTTATAGAGTTCGTCTTCATTGTTTATATTCAAGATGACGCCTTTTTTCTCTGTCTTATGGAGGATATGTGGGGATGCATTCTTTAAAACTACAGGATAACCCATAGAAGATATATAAAATTTAGCCTCTTCTAAATTCTTTATAATTCCTTGCTCTGCCACAGGAAGTCCATAATCTTTAAGTAATTGAAAGGCATAGGCAGGGTGTATCATCCCAAAACCTGTCTTTTTTATAGTGGTTGATCTTTCTACTGGATATGATCGTTTTTTGCTCAATCTCTCTCTATTTGATAATCCTTTTGTGTGTTCCAGGTATCTTGCCATTGCCCATATGGCTCTATCACAGTCAGAAAATATGGGGATCTGTGCACTGTCTCTTGTGGAAAACCATTCGTCCTTATTGGTGATGACAGAGAGGGCAACGGGCTTTTTGAAGGCACGGGATATCTGTTCTGCATCCTTTATAAACTCTTTAACCTTTATACTGTCTGTCTCAGAACTGTATGTAACTATAAAGATAACACCATCTACATTATTTTCTTTTATGGCTACCTTAAGAATATGTGTATATAGGCTCAAATCATATACATCACCCACATCAAGGGGATTGGTCGCCCTTATAACATTGAGCTTTTTTGATTTTACAAAATTGAGAAGTCTTTGAGAATATCTGGCAAGCCTAAAGCCATATCTCTCTACACTATCTGCTGCAAGGACGCTGTGACCACCTGAACGGGATATGACAGCAAGCCTATCACCTTTAATTTTCTCAAGGCAGAAAACCTTTAGGCAATCCACCATCTCATGAAAACCCTTAACCAATATCACCCCTGCCTGTTTCATGGCTACTTCTGCCACTTCATCGTCACCTGCAAGGGCTGCCGTGTGGAATTGGGCTATCTCACGGCTTGTGTGGCCTCTATTTGCCTTGAGGAGAACGATGGGCTTTTCGGTGGATGATACAATCTCCAGAAATCTTTTACCATCGCTAAAATGTTCGAGATAGATACCAATTGCATCTGTTTCAGGGTCATGGATGAGGTATTTTAGGCAAGCGTTTTCATCTGTGGCGAGTTTGTTTCCGATACTTATCACCTTTGCAAGTCCAAGGTTTTCGCATGAACTTATCATGCATGTGTCATAGAATATGCCACCGCTCTGGGAGATAAGAGAGACCCTGCCTGGCTTCATATAATGAGGGCTCAATATAAAAAAGGGCAGGACAACGCCTTTATCTATATTTACTACCCCAAAACAGTTGGGACCTATAATATTCATACGATATCTTTCTCTAATATCTTGGATCTGTTTTTCCAAGTTGTTTCTTTCAGATGAGAATTCTGAAAATCCACCTGTCTCAATAATGGCGTGGGTGATGCCTTTTTTACCGCATTCTTCCAGGACACCCGGCACTTTTGGGGCAGGAACAAGGATCACGGCCAGATCAGGTGTCTCCTCTATACTATTGATGTTTGTAAAGATCCTTCTTTCTCCATCAAAACCTTCAGAAGGGCCTATAGAGTATATATTGCCCCTGAAATTGAAACGCTCAAGATTGCCTGTTATAATCCTGCCCAGATTTGTAGTTGTTTCTGATACACCAAATACAACTATACTTTTGGGGTTAAAGAATCTATCCATATCCATATTTTTATCCTCCACAAAAAAACCCCATAAGTATACATACACGGATAACGTATGACAATAATAAAGATAAAGAGGATGAGGCGTAAAGCGTGAGACATGAGGGAGTAAAGGGTGAGGAGTTAGTTATGTCTTACGTCTCACTTTTTCGTTTCCTGCTTTACCTGCCCTTCTTGCGGTATTTTATCATTGCAATAAACTGCAATGATTATACTTGACATAACCCGATTACTTATGTTTAAAATAAAATCAATGCCGAGGTAGCTCAGTCGGTACAGCAGCGGACTGAAAATCCGCGTGTCATTGGTTCAATTCCGATCCTCGGCATTTTTCATTGATGAAATATGAAGATCTTAAAAATCCTTCCATTCCTTTTTTTATTATGGGTATTCGAGCTTTATGCAATTACACTGGACGAGGCTATCAAAAGGGGTATGGAGGTCTCTTTTCCCATCAAACAACAAAAAGAGTCTGTAAAGAGCACAGAATATCAATATAACTCCACCCTTGATCCATATCTACCCAAGGCAAATGTCCAGGGAGGATATACAAGGTATCTCTATGGTAGCCCAACATCATCAAGGACATCAGGGGCAACAGGCACCCTAAGGAATGATGTCTATAATGCCACAGGTTCTTTGTCTTACAGGCTATATGATGGTGGTTTAAGGTCTGCCAGACGCCAGGGTTCCATATCAACGGTAGGTAGGGAGAAGGAAAAGCTTGAGTCGATCAAGAATGACATTCTATTCAGTATAAAAACTGCATTCTATACAGCTTTGGGCAAAAAAAAAATTGTAGAGAAGAGGAAAGAGGCATATGAGACCGCCAAAAAGATCCTGGAACTCACAAAGGCAAAGTATGAGGCAGGAGTTGCCAAGAAGAGCGATGTCCTCCAGTCAGAGGTAAGGCTCACATCCTCCAAGATTGAACTCTTTGATGCTCAAAAGGATTTTGAGAAGGCCATTGAGGACTTAAATTCCCTACTTCTCTTTGGTCCTGATGATAAAATTGATGTGGAAGGCAATCTTGCAAGCCCGAGCTTTAAGGAAAGCCTTGATGTCCTTGCTGAGAGGGCGCTTAAGGCAAGGCCTGATGTGAACTATCAGCTAAAGGAGATAGAAAGGCTTGATATGGTCTATAAAGAGAAAAAGAGTGAATGGTATCCCAAGCTCGATGCAGAGTTGCAACAATCAAGGGTGGACAAGACCGTCATCCCCAACAATAGGCAGGATACCTTTGGATTAACATTAACGTATCCCCTCTTTGACGGTGTGGGTAGGTATTATAATATGAAGGCAGCTGCAAGTGATTTAAGCGCAGCGAGGTTCAGATTAGAGGAGATAAAGAGGACTGTAAGGCTCGAGATAGCCAAGGCGTATAAGGACTATGAATTGAGCCTGGAAAATATAAGGCTTTATAGTGAACTATTGAGAGAGGCTAATACAAATGTTGAACAGGCAATGGGCGAATACAAGGTGGGCAGAGGCGATATACTGACACTTCTTCAGGCAGAAAAAGACCTGGCAAAGGCAAACGAGAACCTCATTACCTCCCTATATCAGGCAAATAATTCTCTGGCAAATCTAAAAAAGGTTGCCTATCTTATGGATTATTAATATGGAGAAGAAAAAGAGATACCTAATCTTTGGCCTGATCAGTCTAATAGTAATTGTTGTCATTATTTCATTTTTAATAATGAAAAAGAATAAGAACCATATGAGAAATGAAGAGGTCTATAAGGTAAAAAAGGGAGAGGTCCTCCACTCTACAGAACAGACAGGTATTATAAAATCTCAGGTGGGCGCCATAGTGAAGGTTGGGACAAGGGCAACAGGGGTCATCACAAGGCTTAAATACCAGGTAGGAGATTTTGTTCAAAAAAACGCACTCATTGCAGAGATAGATGACAGGGAAAAACAGGCTGAAAGAAGAAATCTCATAGCCCAACTGGAGGAGCAAAAAAAAGACCTTGAGGCAAAGGAGGCACAATATTCATATAATAAACTCAATTATGAAAGAGAAATGAGGCTCCTTGAAAAAGAATTCACCACAAAGGACAATGTAGATAAAGCCAAAAGGGAGATGGATGTGGCAAGGGCACAGGTAGAGGTATCAAAGGCAAGGATAAAAGAAGTGACAGAGAAGATAGGCAGCCTTGATGTGTCTTTAAGCTACCACAAGATATATTCACCCATATCAGGTTATGTATCTCAGGTAACAACCCAGGAAGGCGAGACTGTGGTGGCAGGGCTTTCAGCAGTTAACCTTATTACCATCATAGACCCCACGAAACTGGAGATGTGGATATATGTAGATGAGACAGATATAGGCCGTGTAAAAAAGGGGATGAGGGTAGAATACTGGGTAGATGCATACAGAAAAAAGGTTTTTACCGGTACAATATCCATGATATACCCTCAGCCTGAGATAAGAGACAATATTGTTTATTATCTTGCCATAGTAAAGATCGACCCAAAGGATACTGTATTCTTAAAACCTGAGATGACAAGCCATGCCAAAATCATCATAGAAGAGAAGAAGGACGTCCTTGTTGTCCCCAATAGCGCCGTTCGGTTTGAGGAAGGAAAGAATGTGGTCTATTTAAAGGCAGGCAATAACACAGAGCGCAGGCAGGTAGAGATAGGCATAAGGGATGACCGATGGACGGAGATTATATCAGGTTTAAAAGAAGGCGAGCTTATCACAATACCTATCTTAAAGAAAAATCAGCCGGGTCCTAAGAAGTGATCATTTTAAAAGGCATTAAAAAAAGCTATGTCATCGGAGAGAGGGAGTTGCCTATCCTGAAGGGTATTGATTTGTCCATAAAAGCAGGAGAAATGGTGATACTCATGGGTGTATCAGGTTCAGGGAAGACAACCCTTATGAATATTATAGGTCTTCTGGATAAACAAACAGAGGGCGAATATCTTTTTATGGATAGAAGTGTTGATGGCATGGATGATGAATCCCTTGCCATGTTTAGGAATGAGCATATAGGTTTTGTATTCCAGCAATTTTTTTTACTACCCTATCTCAATGCCATAGAGAATGTCCTTATACCCATAGTGTATTCAAAGAAGAATATAAAACACCCCAGAGATAAGGCAAGGCAGTTGCTTATAAGATTTGGCCTTGGAGAGAGGATACACAATAAGCCGTCCCAGCTTTCAGGGGGTGAACAACAGAGGGTTGCCATAGCCAGAGCCCTTATAAATGACCCTGACCTGATCCTTGCCGATGAACCTACAGGTGCCCTGGACTCTAAGACAGGTAACGAAATCATGGAGCTCTTTCGTATGCTCAATAGTGAGGGCAAGACCGTGATTGTGGTTACCCATGACCCCAAGCTGGCACAATTCGGCAAGAGGCTTATAAGGATTGAGGATGGGATTATCTCTGAAGATACTTCAAATTAGGGAATTTTTAGAGGAGACCCTAAAGATCCTTTTTTATTACAGGGCAAGGGTCTTGTTTTCTCTTGCAGGGGTTGCCTTGGGCATCCTGTCTATATGTGTTATCATCACCACCATTGATGGAGCAAATAAAAAGGCATATGAGATATTCGAGGCATTAGGTCCGGACTCGATTATGATTTTTGGAGGCAGTGAGAGGCAGAGGATGGCAAGAGAAAGGTTGAATACCCTCACTTACAGGGATGCCGAATCTATCGAGAGGATAAAAGGCATATACGACATAACAAAGGCATATTCTGTCAGGGGTCTTACCATGAGATATAAAGACAGAAAATGGCAGACGAATGTTATAGGCGCTACGGAGAATTATTTTGACTCATTCAAGTGGAAGCTCTTTATGGGCACGGTCTTTAACAGGGATAATGTAGCTGATGCCGATTCGGTTTGTGTTATAGGTTTTAAGGTATATGATGAGTTGTTCAAAGGTGAGGATGCTATAGGCAGGACCATTGTTATAGGCAAATTGCCTTCAAAGGTTTTAGGTATCCTTGAGGAGAGAGGTGGCGCTGCAGGCGGTCCTAATATAGACGATAGGGTCATCATGCCTCTGTCTACTGTAACATCGAAGCTCTCTAATGAAAAAAGGTACTTAGGTGTTATAAGGGTTAAAACATCCAGGGATGTGGACGCTACCATTGAAGATATAAAGGCCGTGCTTAGAAAAAATCACGGCATCACAGGTGACCAGGATGATTTTACAATAAGGAGTTCAAGGGATGTGCTCCAGTTTATGAGCGTCATCTCAGGTTCTCTATTACTTTTTCTCGGGACTGCATCAATAGTTGCCCTTGTGGTGAGTGGATTTGTCCTTGCCAATCTTTTCTACCTTACCATACAGGAGAGGAAAAAGGATATAGGTATCAGGAGGGCATACGGTGCATCGAAAAGGGGTATACTCCTCTCTTTTCTCTTCGAATCTGTTTTTATTACATTTTTAGGTGGGATCATGGGCATAATATTAAGCCTTCTTCTCCAAGGTGTATTTGAAAAACTATTCGATATACCCATGGAATTTTCCTTTAAGGTGGTGGTATTTGCCTTACTTTTCAGTTCCCTAACAGGAACCATCTCCGGTCTCAAGCCAGCGCTCAAGGCAAGTAGGATAGAACCTATTGAGGCAATAAGGGGATGATATATACATTAAATTTCTATCTCAAGATAGCCTTACAGAATCTCATTATACATAAGGCAAGGATGTTGCTATCACTTTTGGGGATACTCTTTGCTGTTATGAGCCTTGTGGCATTCGGAAATATAAGTAGTGGCATGAAACAAAAGATAGATGATGAGATAAGCAGGTTTGGCAAAAATCTTGTCATATTGAGGTCTGGGCTTGTCTTTGTAACAGGAAGAGGGACGAGGCAGTTTGCAGAGTCAAAATCCTTAAAGCTTCAGGATATAAAGATCTTGAAAGAGAGGCTTGTAGAGGTGGAAGAGGTGGTGCCTTTTTATGATACCACCTATCCTGCCCGATACGGTGAAAATACACTTAAGGTGAGCATAATGGGTGCTACGGCCAATATATTCACAGTGCGAAATATCAGTATCATCATGGGGAGACCTTTTATTGAGAAGGATGATACAGATGTGGAGAAGAGGGCTGTGGTAGGTTATAAGGTATATGAAAATCTCTTTAAGGGAGATAATCCCATTGGTAAAAATATACTCATATACAGGGCACCTACAGAGATAATAGGTGTCATAGAGGAGAAGGGTGTAGATTTTACCGGGCAGGATCAAGATATGCAGGTCTATATACCCCTTAATACCTTTATGAGAAGATACAGCAATATAGATTACATAAAAGGCGCATATATCCAGACAAAAGAAGGTGTGAGCTTGGCTGATATGAAACAGAAGGTTCGTAATCTTATGAGGAGACTCCATAATCTCAAGGAAGGCCAGAAAGATGATTTCTCCATATTCACCCTGGACGATATCTTAAGGACAAGGGAAGAGGGCATAAGGCTTGTATCTATTCTTACTATCATAGCATCTATCGTATCTTTCTTAATAGGGGGCCTTGGCATATTTGCAATCATGCTTTTATCGGTCACAGAAAGAAAGATGGAGATAGGTATCAGGAGGGTGGTAGGTTCAAAGAAAAGGGATATCATACTTCAATTCCTCACAGAGTCTGTGATTGTCTCATTAATAGGTGGCATAGCCGGTATATTGTTTGGTTGCATCATCACCATAATAGTAGACTATCTTGGTGGATTCCCTTTTATCCTTCATGTGCAGAACATCTTTTTATCTATCTTCATTAGTATATTGGTAGGTTTGGTTGCAGGGGTTTATCCTGCCTTGGAAGGGACAAAATACGAACCCATAGAGGTCTTGCACTGAGGAGCCTAATAAAAAAGAAGGCTGCACCATTACTTGTGCAGCCTTCTGTAAGTTTGACTGTTTATTTTTTAACCATATATTCTACTACTGCCTCTACACGTCTGTTTTCCTGTCTCCCCTTGGCTGTCTTATTGCTTGCCACAGGTTTAGTCAATCCATATCCCTTTGCCTTTAGGCGGTCAGGCTCTATCTTGAATTTTTCTATAATGTATGTTCTTATGCTGTCTGCCCTTCTCTGAGAGAGTTTCATGTTATATTGGGCGCTGCCCACACTGTCTGTATGACCCTCTATTACTACTACCTTAAGCTCAGGATGTTTTATCATAACATCGGCAAATTCCTTTAGTTCATTGTGGTATTTTGGTTTTATATTCCACTTGTTCGTATCAAACAGGACATTGAGTTTTACCTTACCCTTCTCCATGATCTCTTTTTCTTTGCCTGTCATGGCAGGGGCTGCCTTGGGTATTGTAACAACAGGACATCCTTCCTTGTCTACCTCTGCTCCTTTTGGTGTATCAGGGCACCTATCAAGGCAGTCACGGACCCCATCGCCATCTGAATCAGGACAACATCCATCTTTTTCTACCTTAAAGCCTTTTGGTGTATCAGGACATTTGTCAAGGTCATCTGGGACACCATCGCCGTCTGAATCCTTCACTGCTGGAGGAGGTGGTGGAGGAGGAGGTGGTGGTGGAGGTGGTGGTGGAGGTGGTGCTGCTGCAACAACAGGTGCTTTTCCGCCGAAATAGAAGGTCAAGCCAAAGGTGTATTCAAGATTGTTATACACATCACCCCATGTAATAATATGCCTGACATCTCCCCTTAATGCCATATTTTTAAAGAGGAAATATTTAAGGCCAAGGCCATAACCTACTGCCCCCCTTGTTTTGGTGCTTTCGTCACCTGGGTAGCCAAGGGTTGTCCCACCTACACCAAAGGCTGCATATGGGACAAACTTTTTGTCTGGCATGAAATAATATAGACCTTCTGCCCTGTAATTGTAGACATTTGTCCTTCTGTCCCTCATGGTTTCATATTTTGTGGGCACATAATTAAAGAGTATCTCTGCACCGAAGTTTTTTGTAAAGTCATAGCCACCCTTTATACCGTATAAAGGGCCTGTCTTTAGGTGCTGATTTCCCTCAAAGGTATATCCACCAAATATGGGTGTAATGGCTATTGCACCTGGTCTTATCTGGGCATATGCCGATGCTGAAAACACAAGAAACATGATAAGAAATAAAGACAGATAAATACGTTTCATAAAAACCTCCTTTCTCTATATATTTTTTAAAAAAAAACCTCCTTTCTCTATATATTTTTTAAAAAAAATCTATCTTTTATGCTTAATTAATAACAAATTCATCAGGGGTATGTAAAGAAATTATATAAATTTTTTCCTTGTGATTTAGCATCCATCAATGCAATGTCTGCGTTTTTCAATATTTCGTCCCCAGAATCGCCATGCTCGGGAAATATGGATATCCCCATACTGAAACTTATTTTTACATCCTCATTGTTTAGGTTAAAAGGTGTCTCAAAGGCTTTATATATGTTTTTAATAACCTTTATAGCGTCTTTTTTATGCATGACGCCAGGAAGGATGAGTATAAATTCATCCCCTCCAATGCGGGCTATGGTATCTCCTTTTCTCAGCGTTGATCTCAACCTGCTACCTGTCTCTTTAAGGAGCGCATCTCCTGTATGATTTCCGTATTTGTGGTTTATAACATGAAAATCATCTACATCGATTATAATGAGCACAAACCTTTCTTTGTTTCTATGGGCATGTATGACTGCAAGGTCAAGGCGGTCATAAAACAAAAGCCTATTTGGCAAGCCTGTAATGGTGTCATGGGTATGAAGATAATCTACATCCTTTTTCAATCTTTCATATCTTTTTAGCCAGTCCTGAGTCATTTTAGCAGAAACTCCATTCTATTTATTATGATGTGTAAGCATCTATTGCCTCAAATAACTTTGACCTCTTTATGGGTTTGGTAAGATGACCATTGCAACCTGCCTCTATGCTTTTCTGCTCATCTCTTTTAAGTGCATATGCAGTGAGCGCCAGTATGGGGACGGGCTTTATATTATTTTCTTTCTCCCATGCCCTGATCAATGATGTTGCCGTGTATCCGTCCATTATAGGCATCTGCATATCCATGAGTATGAGGTCAAAGGTTTCATGACTCTCTTTATATTTCTCAAAAGCTATCTTGCCGTTTTCTGCCAGAAAAATTCTGTGTGGTGTATTTTTAAAATATGACCAGATAAGGAGGCGATTATCTTCGTTATCTTCTGCCACAAGGATATTTAGGGGTCTTCTGGGACGAACCCCTGCTTTTTCTTCTATCTTATATGTTTTTTCCTCCTTCTTAACAGCATATCCCAATGTAGTTTTGATTGCCTCTAATAGTTCTGCTCTTTTTATGGGTTTGTTTAGTAATGATGTGATGCCAAGCCTTCGGGCCTTTTCTGTCTCATCCTTTATATAGCCTGATGTGAGCATGATTATGTGGCTATCTTTTTTTAGATCCATCTCCTCCATTTTTTTTGCTAATTGTATGCCATCCATGTCAGGCATATGATAATCCAGCAAGATTAAAGTGTATGGGGAAGATTCTTGGATGCCTTTTTGTAACATTTCAATGGCTTGCTTGCTGTTTTCCACGTCTGATACAAATGCACCGAGATTAGTTAACATCTCTCTCAGTATCATCCTGTTTGTACTATTGTCATCTATTACAAGGATTTTCATGCCTTTAATATCCACTGTTACGGGTTTTTCCCTTACCCTTTTCTGGTCTTTTTGGAGGCCAAACCTGGCAGTAAATGACATCTTTGTCCCTTCACCAGGCTTGCTCTCAGCCCATATCTCTCCACCCATCATCTTCACTATTTTTTTACAAATGGCCAGACCAAGACCTGTGCCGCCGTATTTCCTTGTTGTGGATGTATCTACCTGAGTAAATTTCTCAAATATCAGTTCAAGCTTGTCTTCAGGTATGCCTATGCCAGTTTCATTAACAGAAAAGGTTAATATAATATCCTCTCCTTGGGTGTTTTCTTTCCCTGGCCACATACGATTAGATACATTGACATTTGTATTTAATATAATTCTTTCTTTTACAGATACATTAAGCACAATCTCACCGTGCTCTGTGAATTTTATTGCATTGCCTATGAGATTTACAAGGACCTGTCTGAGTCTCGTAGAATCTCCTATAAGATACGTGGGGACATCTGGGGCTATCATATATAAAAGCTCTATATTCTTTTCATGAGCCTTAAGGGAAAGGATATCAAATAGTTTTTCTATCAAATCAAGGAGGTCGAAGTTTGTATACTCCATTTCTATCTGTCCTGATTCAATCTTTGAAAGATCCAGTATATCATTTATGAGATTGAGAAGGCTTTCACCTGCATCATGTAAGACCTTTACATATTTAAACTGCTCTGGTGTTAGGTGGCTATCAAGCAGCAACTCGGCCATACCTATGATGGCATTCATGGGGGTCCTTATTTCATGGCTCATGCTGGCAAGGAATTCACTCTTGGCATTATTTGCCCTTTCAGCCTCTTCCTTTGCCTTGATTAATTCTGTTTGTGTTTTTTTAAGTTGGGTTATATCAAGAATAACACCTACTATGCCTGCAACCTCATTCTTTCTATTAACATATGTAGCCTTGTTCATAACAACAAAACGTATTGAGCCATCAGAGTTTTTGATCTGTGTTTCATAGATTTGCTTGCCTGGGTTTTTAAAAAGTTCTTCATCTATCTTATAGTTTTCTTCAGCAAGGTCATATTCTGCTATCTCAAATATTGAGTGTCCCAGGATCTTTTCCTTTGGTAAACCTAAATATTTCTCAAATGCCTTATTGCAACCCAGATATAATCCGTTTTTATCTTTATAAAATATGGGCGCAGGGATCGTGTCTATGAGCACCTGTAGGAAGTTTACCTGTTCTAAAAGATTATCCCTTGCCTCTTTGAGGTCTGATATATCTGTTGCTATATGGATGCTCCCCAGTATCCTTCCGTCGCCATCATAAAGAGGGGTGGTAGTTATCTGGAATGTGCCTTTAAGGATCTTATCATATACCTCGACACTGTGCTTACATGACTCTTTTATGGTTTTCGCATGAGGGCAGAAGGCAGGGGGTTCATCTGTTTTGTGAAATATCTCATAGCATTTCTTCCCTACTATGTCTTTTGGCTCACATCCCATGCTATTGGCTGCCTTTTTATTTACCCTTAAAATCCTGTGCTCTGTGTCTATGACCCCTATCATGTCTGTAAGGGAATCAAAGATTGCCTCCCATTCCTTTTTTGCCCTTGTGACAGCATTGTTTAGTTCGAGATTTTTTTCCAGTGCTTCTTTAAGTCTTTTATTTTCTGCTAAAAGCTGTACCATGACATTTGAAGAGCCTTTTCTTACTTTTGATGGCATATTATTATTCTATATCAATTTTGTCTTTTTGCAAAAGAATTTTTCCATAAAAAAAGCCCCTGTTTGCATCCTAAACAGGGGCTTAATATATCCATTTTATCTTTTCTTGTGCTATTTTATAGCTTTGAATTCCTTTTCATCGAGAAAACCGTCATTATTTTTATCGAACTTCTTAAAATCCTCCGGTGTTATGTTTACAAAAACTATGGTTAGCTCTTCGATGGTTATCTTTCCGTCATTGTTGGTATCGATGTCTTTGAAGCTCTTTTTTACTTTTTTAGCTGGTCCAGGCTTTGCCCCTGCTATCTTAGTGACGGTTACAACGCCTTTTACATGCGTTATAGATACCTTGTCACCTATCTTTATCTCTGATGCATTTTTATAGCCCTTAAACTTTGCATTGCTGATATCAAGAGTAAGCATACCTTTTGGGTATTTCAGAGTAAGTAGTCCTGCTTCCAAATTCTCCACCGTTCCCACAAAACCAGGAAATGTTTTAGGTTTTGGTTTCTCAACCTCTTTAGTTCCTTCTGGCTTTGCTGCCTTCTCAGGGGCTGCTGCAGGTTCAGCCTTTGCAGGTGCTGCCTTTTCCGGAGCTGCAGGCTTTGGCTGGGCAATACCTGGTGTTGCAAAGGCAATACCGACTAAGAGTGCAAGAATAAAAATTAAAACTCTTTTCATATAAAACCTCCTTGTGTTTGTTTTGATTATTATGTTGTTATATTTTTATTTTTGTGTCAAGGTAATTTATCACATACCATCCAAGACCTTTGTTTTTAATTTGGTGGGAGAGACAATATCAAGCGTTTTAAACAGAGCCACGGTTTTTTCACTATGGTATTCTTTGGCCTTATGGAATCTTTCTATGAGATTATAATCTGTTGTGAGGTATAGGTTTATATGGTGAATGAGGCAACTGTAGATATGTTTTATGTAGCTTTTTTCTAAGGGTTGATAATATTTTTTCAGAACCATATTTATTATAAATTCTCCGTGCCCTTTATCCAAAGGCAGATTCTTACTGCTTTTTTTACAAAGCCCTATTAACCTATTGAGTAAACCGAAAAGCCTCATGTTTTTTATCCCTTTTTCTCCTGAAAGCTCCAACTCTATATGGAGATTTTTTAGGGCAAGTTCCATCACCTTCCAATTTATGGAGTAATCAACATGCCTTAGATCATGCCAGTTTTTTTCAGGAAATACATATTCAAAAACCCTTATGCATTCTCTCAAGATTTCTCTGGTGTCATTTTCATTTAATGACAGGTTATTTGATGGATATCCATTTATATCGGATTGTTCAAGTAAAGATATGATTTCTTCAAGAAGGCCCCCCTGTTCATGGTAGGTCTCAGGTAAGATGTCTATCTGCTCAAAATAGAATAATATCCTTCGCCAGTATCTGGTTTGGTCTTTGTCAGACAGTTCCCACCTCTCAAATTCTTCTATAGCCTCCATTGGTGTCAGCATGTCTGTGATACAACAACCTTGATGGTTGAACCAGGAGATTAGCTCCATCTCCATGTCTTTTTGTGATGTTACGAGTGCTATCTTTTCATCCTTAAAAGTATGCCATATCTCTTGCATGGATTTTTCTTCCATAGGGTTAGAAGACATGCTTTTTGTGTTTCCCTGGGCAAGGGTCTTAAGTGCATTAAAATCGAGGTATACAAAGCGTTTATCCATATTTAATTTGATTTCATAAAAGCGTTTAATACAAAATTTATTATGGATAGGATGAGACTAAAGAGCAGGGCATACAAAAATCCTTGGACATAAAAGCCTTTTATCACAGTAGATGCCAGCATAACAAGAGAGGCATTTATTACAAAAGTAAATAGGCCAAGGGTCAGGATATTTATGGGAAGCGTAATAAAGATGAGAATGGGTCTGATAATGGTATTGACGATTCCCATAAAAAGGGCTACCCAGAGGGCAGTCCAGAAACTGCTTATGGTTATACCAGGGAGATAGTATCCAAGAAGCATGATGGCAAGGGCCATTAAAAGCCATCTGATGATTATCATTTATATAGATTATTGCATAAAATTTCAAATTTGCAAATATTTATTAAAAAAAACTTGACATGTTCACACCTAATTTGATAATAAATGACGCATATCACATATTTCTTGTATAATCTCTTTAAGGGGTTGGTTATTGAAAAAGACATTTTTATCGGTTTTATTGTCGTTTGTCATATTTTTAGTATGGAGCCCAGAAGTCTTTTCCCATCAGGCAATCAGTAAGAAAAATACTCAAAGCAATACAGATAAAAATGCACAAAAGATTGAAACCAATAAAAACAAGAAAAATATAACGGTCGCCAAAAAAGACACAAAAAAGAAGAAAATAAAGAGAAAAAAACATAAACCGAGATTAAATCAAGAGATTCCTGTCACAGAAACAGATGGAGAGTTTATAGAATATAAGGTGCAAAAAGGCGATACCATAGAGGTTATTGCAGCAAGGTTTAATATAGATAAAGAAGATTTACTTGAGGCCAATAATCTCAAAGAAGGAGCAAGGCTTACCCAGAACACAATGATCCTTGTTCCAAGAATTGAAGCAGCGGATAATGACAAAAAGGAAGAGTTTATAAATCTCACCACAAGCAAAAACCTTAAGACCTGGAAGAGCAACGATGAAAAATATATGCTTGTAAAGGTAGCAAAGAGTTTTATGGGCGCCCCATATAAATATGGCGGCAATACTGTCAGGGGACTTGATTGTTCTGCCTATGTGAAAAAGATATACGAGATCTTCGATGTTCAACTTCCCAGAAGTGCAAGGGAACAGTTTCAAATCGGGACAAAGATAAGTAAAGATGAGCTTGCAGTAGGTGACCTCGTATTCTTTAGAACAAAAAGATATATAAAATATCCTACCCATGTGGGTATCTATATTGGAGATGGCAATTTTATACACTCATCTTCAGGCCATGGAAGAATAGGTGTAAAGATTGACTCCCTTTCCTCTGATTTTTACTCAAGGACCTATATAGGTGCTACAAGGGTTAAAAAAACCGTTGAAGAGAGCGCTGACGCAAAAAAATCATTAGCAGATGAAAAGGGTATTAGCTCAGATAATTCGTAACATGTGTTAAAATCACAACTCACTTTAACTTTTGCCCTTATTTTTCACATCATAAGCTACATAATCATTTTTAAGAGAATTGAACCTTATTATATCCATTTTTATGCATTCATCTGGTGGTCTTATATAATCCTAATGGATTCCATATATTCTATGAAAAATGGCAGATATCTTATTCTAAAAAATTCTATTCCTTTATTGATTATTATCTCAGCAGGGTTCTGGTGTATATTTGAACTCATCAACCTCAGGATACAGAACTGGTTTTATATAAACCTCCCAAAGGAAACCATACAAAGACATATAGGATATGTTTTATCATATGGCACTGTTATACCTGCCTTATATGTTACAAAAGAGATTGTCCATTCTATAATAGGGGAATTAAAGGTTATTAAGACCAAAGCCTTAAAACATTATCCTATCTATGCAATATCCATAGGTTTTGTAACACTTGTTTTGACACTCATTATACCGGAAATATTCTTTGGTCTTGCCTGGGTATCTGTGGGTTTCATATTTGATGGATATAATTATAAATTAGGCAATAGGTCTTTTGCAGGGGACATAGAGAAGGGATACCTTGGCAGTTTCCTGGCGTCTATGATTGCCGGGTTATTATGTGGCATACTCTGGGAATTTTGGAATAACTGGGCAATTGCCAAATGGATTTATACCGTGCCATTTTTTGAGGATTTAAAGCTCTTTGAGATGCCTGTTTTAGGTTATATTGGCTTTATTGTCTTTGGTTTAGAGACCATAACTTTTGTAAACTTTTTAGAAGGTCTGTGGTCAAAAAAAATAAATGTCATGATCATCACCCTATTAATGGTTTGTATATGCGTTCTTACATTCACCTTAATAGATAGACATACGGTTTTTTCCCGTTTAGCCAGACTGGATGATATTGATTTTATAGAAAAAGATAGATTAGACGCCATGAGAAATGAAGGTATTAAAACAAGTTATAAGATAGACAAAGAAAGGCTTTCAGAAAAGGAAAGAGAATACCTGGATTTGATGCACCTGAAAGGGCTGGGCATGGAAAACCTAAGTAGGTTAAGGCAAAACAATATAAACAATATACATGCCCTTTCCACTCTTGATGAAAAAATCCTCTCTAACATCATCAATGAAAAAAATATGAGAAGGGTAAGGGTTTATTTGAAGGCAGCAAAAAAAGAACGCCCCAAAAATGGGGCGTTCTCATAATAAACCTAATTTTTCGAATTAATCGAGTTTCTCCTGTCCTACCCTCATACCGTAGAATGAACGATATACAAAGATAAGGGCAATGATGAAGAAGATTATACCGATGGTTGTCTTCATGGACTGTGATTGCATGGTAACGGCAATCTCTGTTGCAAGGAGTCCAAAGAGTGTTGTGAATTTTATAACAGGGTTCATGGAGACCGATGAAGTATCCTTGAACGGGTCACCTACAGTGTCACCCACAACGGTTGCTGCATGTAAATCTGTGCCCTTTTCCTTCAAGTCTACTTCAACAATCTTTTTGGCATTATCCCATGCGCCACCGGCATTTGCCATAAATATAGCCTGGAAGAGTCCAAAGAATGCAATGGCAACAAGGTATCCTATGAAGAAATATGGGTTGAAGAAGGAAAGCGCCAGGGCAAGGAAGAAGATCACTATGAATATGTTTATCATACCCTTCTGCGCGTATTGGGTGCAGATCTTGACGACCTCTTTACTATCTTCAATGGACGCCTCTTCCTTATCAAGGTTTATATTCTTCTTGATAAAAACAACAGCACGATATGCACCTGTTGTAACTGCCTGTGTGGCTGCACCGGTGAACCAGTAAATAACCGCTCCACCCATCAAGAGACCGAGTATGATCTCAGGTTGGACAAGGCTCAGTTTTGCTATAACATTCTTGAACATATTCTCAAGTAATATGATGATACCGAACACCATGGTTGTGGCACCAACAACAGCTGTTCCGATAAGCACTGGTTTTGCCGTAGCCTTAAAGGTATTTCCTGCACCATCTGCCTCTTCAAGATAATCCTTGCCATTATCAAAATCAGGGTCAAAGCCGAAATCCCTTTTTATCTCTTCCTTGATATTGGGACGGGATTCTATTCTGGATAGCTCATAGACAGACTGTGCATTGTCTGATACAGGCCCATACGAGTCAACGGCGATGGTCACGGGTCCCATACCGAGGAAACCGAATGCCACAAGACCAAAGGCAAATACTGGTGATGCAAAGGCAAACTGAGGAGGCATGACTGCAATGATAGATTGATGTTGTGACACTGCATAGGCTATGAACATGAGGAAGAGGATTACAAGGCCTTCCCAGAATGCAGAGAAGTTACCTGCCACAAAACCAGAGAGTATATCAAGGGATGCACCACCATGTCTTGCTGCACCTACAACCTCCTGGACATGACGTGACTTTGTGCTCGTAAATATCTTGGTGAACTCTGGTATCAATGCCCCTGCCACAGTTCCACAGGATATAATGATTGCCAGTGCCCACCACAGACCTGGATACTTATCATTAAGCTCACCGAGGAGCATATAGCTTGCCCAGAAGGTAACAATTATGGATATGGCAGATGTAATCCAAACAAGGTTTGTAAGGGGTTGTTCAAAGTTAAATTTTTTCTTTGAGCCATAGAGGGAGGTTGTTATTCCATGGTTCACAAAATAAGAGACCAATGAGGTGAGGATCATGAGAATACGCATGGCGAATATCCATATGATGAGTGTCCCAGACATGACTGGATTAGTTGCCAGGGCCAGGGCAAGAAATGCAATGAGGGCAACACCTGTTACGCCGTAGGTCTCAAAGCCGTCTGCTGTGGGACCTACGCTGTCGCCGGCATTATCGCCTGTGCAGTCTGCAATAACACCTGGGTTTTTTGGGTCGTCTTCAGGGAGTTTAAAAACAATCTTCATAAGGTCAGAACCAATGTCTGCTATCTTTGTAAATACACCACCTGCAATCCTAAGTGCGCTTGCACCGAGAGATTCACCAATGGCAAAACCAATAAAGCTGGGACCGACAAGGTCTTTAGGTAAGAACACAAGGATACATATCATGAAAAACAGCTCAACACTCACAAGGAGGAGTCCCACACTCATACCAGAGGTAAGTGGAATATTAACAACATCTACAGGCTTTCCTGTAAGGGATGCAAATGCTGTCCTTGAATTTGCCTTTGTGTTTATCCTCATACCGAACCATGCAACACCATATGAGCCCAGTATGCCAAGAATTGAGCATACAAGAATCACCAACATCTGTCCAATTTTCATGTGGGACAAACCCATAAAGTAGTAAACCATACATATGGCAACGAGTATCCATAGAATTATCAAGAATTTTCCCTGCTGTGCCAGATAAGATTTACAGGTCTCCCATATGATCTCAGAGACTTCCAGCATGGATTTGTGGGCTGGCCGGTTTTTAGTTTGATTATATTGGACGATAGCAAAAATAAGACCTATGATGCAGACAAACAGACCAAAATACATAATTGACAACCCGCTTGTTCCTCCGAAAATGGCAAACTTGATCTGCCCAAGGTCAGGAAGGATGATGTCTGCCTCACCTGCCATTGCCATGGGTGCTGCTGAGAAAAGCATTAAAGTGAGCGCGAGAAAAAAGAAGCATAGACTTCGTTTGTTTGATGAGCTCATTTAGAACCTCCTTACATAAGAATTTATGTGTTTTATTTATATAAAACCTTTTACCTTGTCAATGAAGGCATTTTTATTCTAAAACTTTTTTTTATACAATGTCAATCAACTTATGAAAAAATTCACATAATATTTTTACACATGATTTTAGCAAGTTAAATATGGGAATATTTTTCTTTTATAGAAAGCTTAATCTACAGGGGCATAAAGGATGTGCCAAGAGCAAGAGATTTTGCAAAAGGTCTTTTTAGTCTATTTTGGCTTTTAAAAGAAAAATTTCTAATGTATATTATAAGTTAGATTTGCAAATGAGGTGGTGAAGATAGATAGTGCCTGAAAGATTTTGGATTAAAGATTATGGATGGTGGAATTTACAGGGGTCTTATGAATGTGCACAAGATCATAAACCTTTTTTAAAGGTCTCATTATGGAGTTAAGATTTGATTAAAAAGGGCGGTTTTTTTAGAGAATTAAGCCTTACCGTCAAGATGGCAATTGCCTTTTCTATGTTGTTTTTTGTAATATTCACAGGCAGCGCTGTCTCAATCTTTTATTATTTTGAAAGTCATTATAAAGAGATTATTGCACATCAGCAGTTTGAATTAGTGTCTGAGATCGCCAGGGGATTGGATAAAAAGATTTTAGAAGCCCAGAAACTTATCAGTATGGCAATAGGTAGTCCGCAAAAGGAGATAACAAAGGACAGACAAAGATTAAAATCTTATTTTACAGAAAAGGTGAAGTCAAAACCTTTCTTAAGCTATTTCTTTGATCAAGGTTTATTTCTTTTTAGTGAAAAGGGTGAAATGATGGCTCAATTACCGGAGGATGCGAAGATAAGCACCCACAATTTTATTGACAAGGATTCCATTAGAAAGGTTGTAGAGACAAAAAAACAAAATATATCAAAGCCTTATCTATCTTCAGATTCACCTTATGAACCCATTGTTATGTTTTTGCATCCCATATTAGATGAAAACAGGGAATTGATTGCCGTAGTAGGTGGCAGTTTAAGACTCTCAAAAGAGAGTTTTATGGGTGATATTACGAGGGTAAAGATAGGCAAAAATGGCTATATATATCTTTTTGATACAGACAGGAGGATAATTCTCCATCCGGAAAGGATGAGAATAATGAAACAAGATGTCCCAATTGGTGTCAACAGGATGTTTGACAAGGCAATACAAGGCTTTGAAGGCACAGATGAGACAGTAACATCAAGGGGACTTCACGCCATATCAAGCTTTAAGAGGCTGACAAACAAAAATTGGATACTCGGTGCCAATTACCCTATAAAAGAGGCATATGCCCCTTTAAGGTCTGCCCGATTGTATCTTGGGTGGTTTACAGGTGTTGGTATTGCTATATCTATTTTAATGATAATTATTCTTATGAGAGGATTTCTCAGGCCTCTTTCTGTCCTTACAAGGCAGATAAAGGAGATAGGTTCAGGAACAGATGTAAGAAGGACAGTTGATGAAATTGCAGGGGGTGAAATAGGAAGGCTTGCTTTGTCCTTTAATGAAATGTTAAAAAAGCTATATTCTAAGGAAGAAGAACTTCAAAGGGCAAAAGAACAGGCAGAGGCAGCAAACGAGGCAAAGAGTAATTTTCTTGCCAGCATGAGCCATGAGATAAGGACACCCATGAATGCCATCATAGGCATGTCTGATCTGCTTATGGATACCAATCTTACCCCTGATCAATTAAAATACGTTCAGATATTTAGAAACGCCGGGGAAAATCTTTTAAATATTATAAATGATATTCTGGATATATCAAAGATTGAGTCAGGATACCTTGAAATTGAATCCATTGGTTTTGAGCTGTTTGATATGGTTGAGAAGACTTGCGAAGTTTTGTCTTCAAGGGCACACGATAAGGGGTTAGAACTAATATGTCGCATTCACGATGATGTGCCTAATTTTCTAATAGGAGACCCTGGTCGTTTAAGGCAGGTGCTTATTAATCTTATAGGTAATGCCATTAAATTTACAGAAAAAGGTGAGGTTGTTATTGAGGTATCTATTCCAGAGCAGGCACAGATGATTCATATAACCCAAGCAAAAGAAGAAAAAAATATTACTTATAATAGTGAAAATCCTGAACCTCAAAAGGGTATCTACTTATTGTTTTCTGTTCGGGATACAGGCATAGGTATCCCCAAGGAGAGAATTGATATTATATTTGAAAAGTTTACCCAAGTGGATGCATCCACAACAAGAAAATATGGTGGGACAGGTCTTGGCTTAACCATATCGAGACACCTTGTAAGACTCATGGGTGGGAATATATGGTTGGAGAGTGAGGTGGGCATGGGAAGTAGATTTTATTTTATACTCCCTTTTGGGATACAGCAAGAACACCCACAAAAGATCCAGGAAGAAGAAATAAGTTTAAAAGATAAAAGGATCCTTATTGTTGACGACAATGCCACAAACAGGATGATACTTGCAGAAACCATGTCAGGGTGGAGTTTTTACGTTAAGGAGGAAGATAGCGGTGAAAAGGCCATCAAATCATTGAAAGAAGCCAAAAAACAAGGCCTCCCCTTTGATCTATTGCTCCTTGATTGTCATATGCCTGTCTATGATGGTTTTGATATTGCCGAGATAATAAGAAATGACGAAGAAATATCCGATATCACCATAATTATGCTCACGTCTGATTATGCAAGACAACACGCAGTAAGGTCAAAAAATCTCAATATTACAGCCTTTCTCACAAAACCAATAAAAAGGGCAGAACTTAAGGCTGTTGTATACGATTCTCTTGCCAGGGCTAATAAGAACATAGAGATAGAAAAAATATGCCGACCAAAAACAACTTATGAAGATTTAAAGCCTCTTGCAATCCTTGTTGCAGAAGATACAGAAGATAATAGGATTTTAATACAGGCTTACCTTAAAGACACACCATATAGTATTTATCTGGCAGAAAACGGTGAAGAGGCAGTTAACCTTTTCAAGCAGAGAAGTTATAATCTTATATTAATGGACATTCAGATGCCTGTTAAGGATGGATATGCTGCCACAAGGGAGATAAGGGATTTAGAAAGGGATACGGGTCTTGATAGGACACCTGTAATTGCCCTTACTGCCTATGCATTAAAAGAGGAGATACAGAAGAGTTTTGAGGCCGGCTTTGATGCCCATCTCACAAAGCCCATAAAAAAAGAAGCACTTGTTGATGCCATAGAGAGGTATGCAAAAAGGGTTTAATATAGGAGTAGAAACATGACAGATAAAAATTCTGAAAATGGAGGAAGAAAAAAACATGTTGTTTTCGTGGAAAAGGAACTCATGCCCCTAATACCTGAGTTTATTGAAAACAGAAAGAAAGACCTGGTCAGTCTGGAGAATGCCATAGAAGCAGGCGATTATGATGCCATAAAGATTACTGCCAATAATCTTAAAGGCAGTGGAGGTAGTTATGGTATAGATGCCATCACAGAGTTTGGCCATGCGCTGCTTACGGCATCAGAGGCAAAGGATATCCAGGGACTGAAGGTGCTTTTAAAGAACTATATTAGTTATATTAACCATTTGGATATTCAGGAGGTGACTGCAAAAAAGTTATGTCAAAACTGCGGTAACCCTTTTGCATCCCTTGATGAAGAGTCAAAGTTGTGTCCCCAATGTATTATAGACAAACAAGAAAGAATCATAGAAGAAACGGAAAAGAGGCAGCAAAAGGAAAAGGGTAAGAAACTAAGGATAATATTGTATATTACAGCGTCTATTCTGATTATTGCAGCAGTGATTGTTATCTACATACAGTTGCCCAAGATCTTTGAGGCATCTCAATCAGGCAAACCTTTAAGGATAGGCACATATTCCACCGATGAAAAGACAGATTTATGTATAAAGAGGCTGTGGGAGATATCGAAATTGATGCAGGAGAATAAAAAACCTGACAATACATTTGTCTGCCCTCTATCTGGAAAACCATATCTATTTGAAGGTAATAGGGCATCCTGCCCAAATCCTGATAAACATAGACTAAAGGCATTATTTGTTACCAGAGAAAAAAAGATGCCAGAGGTAATAAGATGATACTGAAAAAGAAAAATTCAATAAAAGGTTTTAGTATCCTGGAATTATTGATTGTTTTAGCCATAATCGGCATTCTGGCAAGTATTGGTCTTCCACATCTATTCCATGCATTAAGGGCAAGGGAAACAGTCAAGTGTGCCATGTCAAGAATAGATGTCCAGAATGCAGAGAGAAGCTTCGTAGTGGATAATCAAAGACCATCAAATGGTATTGATGAGTTAATCGCTTCAGGGTATATAAAGGAGATACCCCAATGCCCTTCAGGAGGCACATATCTCTGGATAAACGACCCATCTCCCAACAATCCTTTCAGGAACCTTGGGTGTTCTATTCATTATTTTCCTGCTACCACCAGTTATGCAGATATGACCTTGTTTAAAAGCGATTTTGATAATATGACAGGTCTTACATCTCTTTCGGGTAATTGGCATATACAGAAAGGAACCCTTGTGCCTACAGGGGCAGGAGAAAATAGGATTGCCTTTGGTGATAAGAACTGGCGTGATTACACAGTCAACGTGAATGCCACATTAACAAGGGGCAATGGATATGGTGTATATTATAGGACAGATGGAAATCCAAATATAACAGGATATATATTCCAATATGACCCAGGGATTGGAAACAAATTCATTGTTCGAAAGGTGATAAACGGTGCCGAACAAAGTCCATTCCAATCTGTAAATATGCCTCAGGGATTTCCCATATACAACCAGTCTCACGAGATCAGCATAACAGTTCAAGGTAGTAACCATTTAATTAAGATAGATGGTCAAACAATAATGAATTTTACCGATACCACCTTTGAGGCAGGTATGGCAGGATTGAGAAGCTGGAGCAATTCAAAGGTTAGTTTTGACAATGCTGTTGTGCTCCCCATAACAGGGACTTAAATAAGGAGGTATAAAAATGATCATGGATGATGATAGGATTATAGTCCATATTGATCCTGATCTTGAAGACCTTATACCGGGCTATATAGAAAATAGATACAGTGATATAAGAAAGATAAAAGATGCCCTTGCAAAGGGGGATTACGAGACAATAAGGATCCTGGGACACAGTATGAAGGGTTCAGGGGGAGGGTATGGCTTTGATGCCATAACAGATATAGGAAGGTCTATAGAGCTGTCAGCAAAGGAACATGATGATACAGCCATTAAAAAACTCCTGGAAGATTTAGAAGATTATATCAAGAAGGTGCAGATAGTCTATGGCTGAAAAAATAAAGCCCTTAATACTTAGCATAGATGATGACCCTGATATAAGGCGTCTTTTAGAACAAATGCTTGTGGGTAGCGGCTATGAGGTGTTGACTGCCGTAAGCGGAAAAGAGGCCCTAAGGATAGCAAAGAACCTTAAACCAGACCTTGTGATACTCGATGTTATGATGCCTGAGATGAATGGCTACGAAGTATGTATGAAACTCCAAGAGGACAAGGACACAGCCTATATACCTGTTATATTTCTTACATCTAAAGATGAGGAGCAAGATAAGGCAAAGGCATTTGCTGTAGGTGCAGTAGACTATGTCACAAAACCCTTTAAAAAACAAGTAATCCTCGAAAAGATAAAACAACATTTAAATACTAAAAATAAGTGGATTGAATTAAAAAAGGAGATAAAACACCATAAAGTAGATGTAAGTGTATTGGATTTCAAGGGATTTAAAGACTTTATCACCGAAGAATTGAGGCTCTCAGAAACGGCAAAGTCAAAGATTTCTGTTTCTATATCTGACATGATATATTCCATCCTTGCCAAGGAAGGGGTTCCACCAAACCAAGTGGCCATGCTTATAGCTAAATACTGCAGGCTTCCATATCTCCCCATTATAGAATCCGAAAAGGTTTTACTGGGGGTCTTACCAAAACCTTTCTCAGAAAATTATTCTGTTATTGCCATAGGTGAAGGAAACAGGATAGATGGATATGTTATGAGCAACCCTTTTAATTGGGAACTTTTGGAGACCTTAAAAAAACATTCAAGATCCAATGAAATAAATATATTTATAACAGAGCCTGAAAACATCCATAGTCTTCTTGAATACGGAGAGACAACAGCAGATAAAAAGATAAGCCTCCTTGAAGAGAAGATAAAGATCTCCAACCCTTTGAAAAAAAAGGCATTGGATGTTTCAGACAATGAGATAGAAAAACGGCCTATCGTTCATATTACTAATACTATACTTTATTCAGCGGTAACAGAGAGGGCAAGCGATATACACATAGAGCCTAAAGAGAACCATACGGTTGTCCGTTTTAGAATAGATGGCGATATGAGGGATATGTTTTCCTTTAATAATATGACGGGTATAATGGTGGTAACAAGGTTAAAGGCACTCGGTGGGCTTGATATTACCGAGAAGCATAAACCTCAGGATGGGGCATTGGAGGTAGTCGTGGATAATAGGACATTTAGATTGAGGCTTGCCACTACATCAACACCTTTTGGTGAAAGTGTAATCATAAGGCTCCTTGAACCTACTGTAAAACAGAAAGATTTGAGAGAACTCGGTATGACAGACGATCAAGTGTCTATAATGATTGATTTTGCCAGTAGAAATCAGGGATTAATTCTCATTGTTGGTCCTACAGGGTCAGGCAAGACAACAACTATATATAGCCTTTTGGCAAAGATAGATTGTCAGAAGAGAAGTCTTATTTCTGTCGAAGACCCTGTGGAATATACAATACCTTTTGCAAACCAGCAACAGGTGAATGAGAAGATGGGGGTTACATTTGAAGCACTCCTCAAATCCTCAGTAAGGCAGGACCCTGATATACTTTTCATTGGCGAGGTAAGAGACCCTTATTCAGCAAGGGTTGCTGTAGATTTTGCAAGCACAGGTCATGTGACTATTACAACGCTTCATACATCAAATGCCACAACAGCCATATTCCGTTTTGAAAGGCTTGGCATTACCAGAGGTCAGATGGCCGACACAATAATTGGCATTGTTGCTCAACGATTGCTTAAAAAACTATGTCCCTATTGTAAAAATATAGCCCCTATAACAGATAGAGAAAAGGAGATGTTGAGACAATATATAGATGAACTGCCCAATGAGGTGGCACATCCAGTTGGGTGCCCTAAATGTAATAACACAGGATATTTCGGTAGAGAGGGTATCTACGAGATAATACGCTTTGATCCACTAATTAGTGATATGGTGAGGTCTAATAGATCCATTGCCGAGATTAGATCTATGGCAAGAAGAGAAGGTAATTATCTCATAAGTAATCATGCAGTAGAAAAGGTAAAGAGACTAATCTTTGCCCCTGAAGATGTATATTACAAGGTTTTGGTGGAAGAGATAGAGGAAGTAGAAGCACCATTGCCAACACCAAAGGAAGAGATAAAACAGGAGAAGTTTGTAGAAACCGGGGAGATAAAAAAGATAAAGGCAGAAAGAGAACAAGCGCCCCAAGCAAAACCAGAGATTCTCCTTGTGGAAGATGACCTCGATATGCAGAGACTCATATCCCGCTATCTTGACGACGGTGGATTTAATGTCACTGTTGCCGGTGATGGTATCGATGCCCTCATGTATCTTGCCCAGAAGAGATTTAACCTTGTTATTTCTGATATAGAGATGCCAAACCTTGACGGTTTTAAATTTCTGGAGATTAAAAATCAAAAGGGCATAGATGTTCCTGTGATATTTTTAACCTCCAAGGCAAACCAGGAAGATGAAATAAAGGGGCTTGAATTAGGTGCCCTGGATTTTATCAAGAAGCCTATCCTAAAGGACCTATTGCTTTTGAGGATTAAAAGGATACTTAAGGGATAAGATTAGTAAAACTAAAAATCCATTCAATCTATTAAGATTATCTGCAGATCCATTACATTTGTCCCTGTAGGGCCTGTTATAAAAAGACTGTCCATTTTTTTGAAAAAATTATATGAATCATTGTTTAAAAGATATTCCATAGGTGAGATCCCCAAACTAATGGCCTTTTGAATGGTATCTTCTGTGGCATATGCCCCTGCTGCGTCAGTAGGGCCATCTGTGCCGTCTGTGCCGGCAGAAAGTAATGTTATTCCCTTTATTCCGTGAAGCTCTATGGCGAATGCAAGGCAGAGTTCTGTATTCCTACCCCCTTTACCTGTGCCTTTAACATGCACCGTGGTCTCTCCGCCGCTTAATAGGCATATGGGTTTTTTTATATTGGATGTATCCTTTTTTTCTTTATATGTTAATGCAACCCTGGCAAGCCATGCCCCCACATCCTTTGCCTCGCCTTCTATTTCTGTGGATAGGATTTCTACATAAAACCCAAGCTCCTCTGCCTTTTGTTTTGCTGTAAAGAGGGCATTTTTATTGTTACCTATAATGGTGTTTTCTACATGATGAAACATAGGGTCATCCTCTTTTGGTGTCTCAGGTACTTCCCCCATAATACCTTTATTCAATACGTGAACTATGCTTTTTGGCATCTTAGATAGGAGTCCATATCTCTTTATAACATGCAGTGCATCTGAGTAGGTGGTGGGATCAAAGGTGGTGGGTCCTGATGCTATCACATGGAGGCTATCTTTTAATACATCAGAGAGTATGAGAGATTTTATATGGCCTGGATAAGAAATCCTTGCAAGTCTTCCACCTTTAACACGAGAAATATGTTTTCTCACAATGTTTATTTCATTTATATTAGCACCTGCCTCAAGGAGGAGTTTTGTTGCTTCTTGCTTTTCTATTAAGGTTATGGGCTCTATGGGAGAGACAAGAAGTGCTGAGCCACCGCCTGAGATAAGTGCTACCACCAATGTGCCTTCATCTGCCTCCTTTAAAAGCATTATAATATCTTCTGTTGCCCTTACACCTTTTTCATCAGGGATAGGATGGCCTGCCTCGTAGACCTTAATCTCTTCCATATCCTTTATTTCTCTGGCATGTCCGTATTTTGTAATTATAATACCCTTTGTTACTATCTTGCCAAAACTATCATGGATTGCCCGTGCCATCTCAAAGGATGCCTTGCCAAAACCTATAACAAACAATTTATTCATCTCCCTTTCTCTATAGAAAGAG